>JAEEGL014738881.1_pt1 | contig 12610 bp, 5 predicted proteins | sample 9134231 | NCBI WGS metagenome assembly JAEEGL01 (sample SAMN16246548, study PRJNA631951) | gut metagenome | biome: gut microbiome; feature: rumen; material: fiber-attached | host: Bos | place: Iran: Karaj | collected 2018-10
GTGTTACAAAAATAAATATGAAAAAGAAATTCTTTGTAACTAGTTTGTAACTAGTAACAGTTTAATATATGGCATATAGAACCAATTCTATTGGATTATTACGTCGATTAAGGAGGAAAAAATCATGAAAGGAAAAGGAAAGCGATTAGCTGCATTACTAACACTTTTAGTATTGTCCTTTAGCTCAGTCTTGGTGGTTAATGCTGATAGCAGCACTAAGCTGATTAAGAGAAACACTACTATTAGTTCTAATGAAACCTACCAGCATGTAGAGGTTTCTGTTGCAGCAGACACAACAGACAGAGCAGGCTTTGATTTGACAGTAAAGAGACCAAATGATAGTTTCTCACTTTACAATTTGGTAACTATTACTCCTCATTCAAATGCTGACAATGGAATCACTACTATTGATGTAGCATGGGCTCCTTCAATTGCAAATTTCATTTCTAATAATGAGACATTTGCAAATGATCCTGATTATGCATCTCCTGTAGCGCTTGGAGCATACACAGTAGACCAGACTCTTCCACAGGCACAGCGTGAGGCAGCAGAAGCTGCAGCAAAGACAGCCAAGGAAAAGAAGGTTATCGCTCTTGTAAATGCTATGAAGGCAGAGTATGCAGCTGCTACAACAAAGAGCTCTACAGCACTTGGACAGCTTTCACCAGTAGCTACTGTAGATGGTGCTACAGTTGCAGCTAAGGTTGAAAGTGGCGTAGCATTAAATACTGTTGGTGGTGATGTCAATGTTGAGGCAGTTGGTGCAGTTGGCACAGATAGCTGGAATAACACCTATAGAATTTCAGGCGTTCCTTTCGGTTTATATTTCGTTGATGCTACAAACCCAGCCAGAGCATCTGGTGGCGGATATCAGCCAGTAGTAGTAGACCTTGTTCCAGAACAGACAGGTCCTTCAGGCCACTGGTACATTGATACAGACAAGACAGCTACACTTAAGAACGAATCAATCTCCCTTGATAAGAAAATCAACGGTGGCGAAAGCGATATCTTAAGAGACGGCGAAATCGTAAACTTCCAGGTAGAATTTGATATTCCTCTTTATACAAAGACTAACGATACATTCGACTTTACAGACCTTAGCGCATTTGATGATATGTCACAGGGCTATACTCTTATAGCTACATCAGCTACACTTACATACTTTGATGTAAATAGTAAGGAGTATCATCCAGTAGCATCACTTACAGGTGATAGCTATGGAAATAAAACAGCCAGTGATGCCAATGGAACATACATAGCAACACTTATTGGCTACAGTTATCCTGTAACATATTCTGGTGACACAGAGAAAAAGGAATACTTCTATATTACAAAGGATTCATCAGCTCAGATTAGTGTTTGGGTAAATAATGGTGGAAAGCTTTCAAGCATTCAGATGTCTAAGACAGAGACTAATGGAACTTATACATTCACACCTAACGACCTTAATAACATTAACAATCAGCTTGATACTGATAATAGAATTCCTACATCTTACATTACAACAACAAACGCTGCTAAGTTCGTTGTTTCATCAACACCTAAGTCACTTATTTCTATTGATTTTGACTACAACAAACTTATGGCAGAGTCAACATATGAGCAGAAGCTTCAGGGCAACGCTTCATATCCTCAGGAAGAGGGATTTACAGTACCTAGTAAGGTTGTAATTAAGTATGATGCATTATTCAACGATAGTGCTTACTTAGGAAACGACGAAAATACAAATAAGGTTACAGTTTACTATATAGAAGATACAACTGGCACAGTAGGTCAGATTTCTGATGAAGTAGTAGGTTGGACATACGGTGCAAATATCGTCAAGGTAGATGGTACTGCTTATGAAGCTTATGAAAAGCTATCTGATGAAGAAAAGCAGGCAAAGATTACAGCAGGTGAAACTCCTTACCTTGAAGGCGCTGTATTTGATATTTACAGATTAGACTCTATCTATTGTGGTGGAGCAGCTTATGCAAACCAGAATGAAACACCAGCAGAGGCAGCATATCCTAATTTCAAATTCTACGATGATGTTACATATCCAGCAGATCCAGATCAGTCTGACTTAACTAAGAGATATACTACATCAAGGACATATTATACAGGTTTATTACAGAAGGTATTTAAGTATGAGCTCACACAGAAGATGGGCCTTACAGATCCTACAGTAATCGCACCAGCAGTAGGACAGGGTATTACTGCAGTAGGTGATTACAGTACAGCAGATAAGTTTACTAATAAGTATAATTTTGAAGCAGCATATACAGATGGCACATTAAAGAACTTACATGATAATTTAGGTGGAAATGCATTAACTGACTACATGCTTCCAAATATTAAGAGCCAGGGCGGAACAGTTTATGATAAGGCTGCAGATTTTGAAAGCGGATTTGTAGTATACGTACCTAAGTGGGTACCAGCAGGTGAATGTCCAGTTCACTCTGGAGCACACTGGCATTTAGAGGCTTACTCATTATTCTGGGCAGATACAACATCTGTAGCAGATGAAAATGGTGTTCTCTTAACAGGATTTGATCCTAACCAGTATCTGATGATTGAGAAGACAGCACCAGCAGGTGGTTACAACAAGCTTAACACAGCTATTTACTTCGAAGTTAATCAGTATTCAAACGAAGAATATACTAACAATGGCAATTCTTACTCAGGATTTATGTCTGATACATACGAGAATGCCGCAGGAGAACAGGTAACAGATAATAACGAAGATGGTATCTACCACTTTACAATCAAGAACTACGCAGGACTTACACTTCCAAGTACTGGTGGTATGGGTACATTGTTATTCACATTAATAGGTGTAATCGTTATGGCTGGAGCAATTGTATTCATAATTGCAAGAAGAAAGAAGCTTAGAAATGCAGCAGCATTCATGGCAATCATGCTTATGTTTGCAGCATCATTCTTAGCACCAGCAATGACAGCAAATGCGGCAACAACAATCAGCCTTGGAAATGGTGAAGGACTTTCAACAGGTATTCAGAAGGCAGAGCAGTTTGGAACAGCTACCTTTACTGTACATCTTCGCGACGTAAATGATGAGCTTACAGCTTATCAGATTGGTTCAGTTACATATAATGACGAAAAAGGTACCTGGACAGATCTTGAATGGGTAACTAACCTTTACACTTACCTTGGTAACTACACACTTGATACAGGAAACGAAGATATTCCTACAACACCTTTACAGTTTACACAGCTTCCTGCAAAAGAGCAGGCAGACTTCCTTAACTGGGTATACGATTCAAAGGATAAATCAGGTGTAGGTGGAACAAACAAGGTTCCAGGAAATCAGTTTAGCAAAGTAACAAATAGCCAGACAGGCGAGACTTACATGACAATTTCAGGTGTTCAGTATGGTATGTACTTAATCAAAGGTACAAACTCTACACTTGGAAGAGATTATTCAGTACTTACACTTTCAGCAGCACCTGAAATTCAGGGACCTATGGGTGTTTACTACCTTACAGGTGACCTTGAGGCAACACTTAAGTATGCTGATGTAACAGTTGACAAGCACATTAATGGTGCAGATTACGATGTAGTTAGAACAGGCGAAACAGTTAAATTCGAAATCGCCGGTGAAGTTCCTACATATTACCCAATCACTAATGGCCTTGTTTTAACAAAGGATAAAGGCGAAGAGTATACAGGCTATGACTGGGATGCAAATTACAAGTTTAGCATCACTGATGAAATGTCATCAGCATTCAAGCTGGTTCCTGATAGCTTTACATTAAACCTTAAGACAACAGCTTTAGACGCTGGAGATGATTGGACAGCAGTAGACCCATCATATTACACATTACTTATCGATTCTGCTTATGACTCAGAAGTAGGATCAGGTGTTATCTGGTTCAAGGATAGCACAGACAAGAATGGTAACTTCATCATTAAGCAGGCAAAGAAGGCTAATTCAGGTAATTCTTGGGCAATCACATGGTATGTATATAACGAGGAGGAAGGCAGTATTGTTCAAATCGGAACATCTACAGCCAGCTCAGGAGCACAGGTTACAGCAGCTCCAGATGCAGCAATGATTTCAGCATACCAGCAGGTTGCAGGACTTGAGACAGTTGGTACAGTAGCTCGTACAACAGCAAAAGATTTATTTGCAATCACATTTAATTATTCTAAGTTTATCGAGCTTGATGAAAATAATAACTGGGTACCTAAGTACAAATATGTAGGTATTACATACAATGCAGTAGTTACAGAGGACTGTAAGCCAGGAACACATGACAATACCAATACAGTAAACCTTTGGTACAGAAGTGATATCGCTGGTCACTATACACCAGTAACAGATATTGTAAATGCTTACACATATGGTCTTAAATTAACAAAGACTGATGGTGCATCAGGAGAAACTCCTAAGTACCTTCTTGGAGCACAGTTCAAGCTTTATAAAGAAGCTTATGTATATGAGCCTGATAATACTTTATTACCAGAGGGTACAAGCGCTGAAACTACATTTGGTTCAGAGCCTACAGCAGATACATGGAAGTATTACTCATTTAAGGAATACGCTGACAATGGTGAGTATCAGACAGCTGGCTTACCAGCAGTTCCTACAGATTTAGATGACACTGCACTTCCAACACTTGATTTAGTGGAAGGAGCTAACTTTGGCGAAGGACTTAACACATACTTTAGATATGTGCCAGTACCAGCTACAGGAGAAGCAGGAAGCTTTGATACTTACAAAGTAATCGTATACAAGCAGATGGCACTTGAAGATCAGTATGGTGTTGATTCTACTGGTGCAGAATACAAGACAATTGATAGCAACATTATCTACTCAGTAGATACAGCTGATGGTGTACAAATTGATGGATTAGAGGATGGCTCTTATGTATTAATCGAGACTGTTGCACCTACAGGTTACAACGAGCTTACAGAGGCTATGAGATTTGAAATCAATCGCCTCACAGTTGAGCAGCATGAAATGACAGAAAATGCTGCATACGATTCAGATATTATCTTCTACTCAGCCAATGCAGTTGATCCTACACAGGAAGGCATCGTAGATGCAGTTGCAGTTGAGGAAAAGGATGATCAGGGCCAGACAGTAATTAATTACTATCAGGGTTACTCAGATGGTGTATACGGAATTAACGTAAAGAACTATCAGGGTCTTACACTTCCAAGTACTGGTGGTATGGGTACATTGTTATTCACAATCATCGGTGTGGTAGTAATGGCACTTGTAATCGTATTCATCTTAGCTAGAAGAAAGAAAGAAGCATACATGTAAATGCTAATGTAACAACACAATGGGCAGGAGGCAGTTAACTGCCTTCTGCCTGTTTTCATTTGAAGTCAGTATTGAGGGATGTCATGGAGCCTAAGAGGAAATTCAATTACATGAATTTACTTTTAATCCTAGTTTTCGTAGTGGGACTAGGAATACTTTTGTATCCAAATATATCTGACTTTTTTAACCAGAGAAACAGTTCAAAATCAATCAGTGAATATGATGAAACAGTGGCTCAGTTAAATGCAGAAACTAGAGCAGAGCTGTTTCAGGAATCTACCTCCTATAACGAGGTTTTACAAACAAATCCTGTAGGTCGTTTTGCAGATATGACCGAGGAAATGAAGCAAGAGTACTACAGTACTCTAAACTTAGATGGAAGCGGAATGATGTGTTACCTAAAGATAGATAAGCTGGGGCTAAACCTTCCTGTTTATCACGGTACCACAGAGGACGTTTTACAAAAATACGTAGGCCATATTGAAGGAACTTCAATGCCAGTAGGTGGCGAAAGTACCCATGCAGGCCTATCTGGACACAGAGGACTTCCTAGTGCGGTCCTTTTTACAAACTTGGATAGAATGGAAGTGGGAGATGTTTTCTCCATCATCATCCTAGGTGAGGAACACTTCTATCAGATAGATCAGATTGTTACGGTTTTACCTAACGATTTGTCGCCACTTGCCATTGAGCCAGGCATGGATTTTGTAACACTGGTAACCTGTACTCCTTATGGTGAAAATACTCACCGACTTATGATTAGAGGAGCCAGAATACAAAAGGAACAGGCAGAGCAGGCAATAGAAGAATCCCAGGAAAACACTGGCTTTAAAATGACTCGTGAGCAGATTGTTAATGTTATCGCCGTTGTAATGGGTTCAGTATTCCTATTTGTAGGTGTGCCTATTCTTATTTTCCCACCAGTGGCAAAGCAGCACCTTTATTTAAGACCTTGGGACGACAATATCGAGGAAGTTTACAAGGCAGCCATTAAGGTTTCAGAGCTTTCTACCAGAGCAAACTGGGAGACAGAAAATGTAACCCACGAGGCAGATGTTTTAGCAAGACAGAGACGTTGGGACGATACCTTGCGTCACACTGATAAGCTAGGTGAGGAGGACGAGGAACGACCTTGGGATGAATATGATTTCTATGATGAATCAGTAGATTACAGTGAGGAGCAGGATGATTTACGTCTTTGGGATGACAAGGTATTAGAAAAGGTTGATCAGGATTGGTCAGTATTCGACAGAATTAAAAACAAGTTCAACATAAAATTTACAGATATTCCGGATATTATAGAAAGAGGAAAGGTAGAACCTCCACCAGAGGATTTGAACCCTTATTTCAAAAAAGAGATTAATATCGGTGAGGACATTGTAAAGAAATCTAAGAAAGGAAAGTAGCGCGTATGTTTAAAGGTGCCTGGAAAAAATATGCCAACTACATATTGATTATTGTTACAGGCACTCTTTTGCTGCTATTTATCTTTTCTAATGCCCTTAGCTTTGGAATCAGAGCTGATGAGGATGAGGTGACTGAGTATACAGCAGCTGCTGAGGATCAACCTTCTGATGCTGAGGAAGGTGGCGTTGATATAGTTCCAGAAAATAATGGAGAGACACCTGTAGAAACACCAGCAGTGGAAACCCCAGAAGGAGAGACACCAGCAGGGAAAACACCAGCAGTGGAAACACCAGAAGGAGAGACACCAGCAGGAGAAACACCTGAAGGGGAAACACCAGAAGGAGAGACAACAGAGGGAGAGACAACAGAGGGAGAAACCCCAGAAGGAGAAACACCAGCGGAAGGCGCTGAGGGTGAAGCAGGGGAAAATCAGTGTACCTGCTCAGTGCATTGTACGCAGGATTCTGTAAATGAAGAATGTCCAGTATGTAAGGACAACTTTGAAAGCTGTGCTGTGCCTGAGGTTAAGTGCATATGTACCTCAAAATGTACTGCAGCAGAGTTTAACGAAGAATGCCCAGTATGTAGTGAAAACTTTGAAAACTGCGCATTTGAAGAAGAAGAGGAAAAGGAATGTATCTGTGAAAAGAAGTGCGAGGAGGGCAAGGTTAACTTAGAATGCCCTGTTTGCTCAGAGGATTATACACTGTGTAAAGGTGATGAGGAGGACTATGTAGCCTGCATCCATTACACAGCAGAGGGGGAAGAAAAGCAGGAAAAATATCTTACCTTAAATGAAGCATTAAACGGTGCAAAGGCCATTGCAGATATTGTGCATTCTGAAGGAGATTCTAACTATGTGCCTACAGTAGAAATGATGGATGAGCTTAGCCTTTCATCATCTATTGTGGTGGAATATGATTGCACCTTTGGTCTTGATTTTAAGGGACACAAAATAGACCTTGAATCAGGGGTATCTATTAACTTTGGAAACAGTAACGTTACCCTAAGAGATTCAGCTTCCTCTGGTATTAATTATGGCGGTGACAACACACGCCCAGGCGGTATTACAGGGGCAAGTGGCACCCTTCTTTCAGGTACTGGCTCTATTAGGTTTGTAAATGGATATTATGGAATAGGCTCTGGAACTGTATGCTCTGGATTTAATGACATTACAGTAGATGATTCATTCTTAGTTAATTCCTCTGGATGCCTAGTAGATACTCCATCTACATTTACTATTAATAATGGATTTTTCGTATATGAAAGCCTATTTGGCGGTCAGTCAGAGGGCACACTTAATTTGCCTAGCACACAGGTATTAGGTGATATGAGCCTGTCTATTGGCGGCTACAGTGTGCAAGGCCATGGTCTGTCTACAGCTCTTTTTAGAGTAACTGTTCAGATGGTAGGTTCTTCAGATTACTATTACTCAACCTTTGCAGAGGCCTTTGAAGCAGCAGGAAACCTTAGCAGGTCAAATGATGGAGCTTTATCTATCATCTCCATCAATGACCCATATGTTACAAATGTAGCCATTTCCCAGACCTACACATTAAGTGGCGTTTCAGAAGGCTACTCACCTACAGTGCAGATAAACAATATCACCTTTACAAGGGGTGGTGCTGGTTTTGATGGAACCATGTTTGCAGTTTCTGGTGGAACACTTGTATTTAATGATTGCTCTATCAATGGCTTTATAGCAGACAATCAGGTTTCAGTGGCATCTATGATCACTGTAGATTCAGGTGCATGTCTGTCACTTAATGGTACAGCAAATGTAGGAACTAATCTTTCTGGCAATGTGGCGCTCCTTGGTGCCACAGCAGGTGACCCTGCAGCAGGCGTATACCTGAAAAATGGTGGAACCCTTAAGGTAAATGGATATGTGGTAATTCACAATAACATCTGCTATAGCGAGGCTGCCAATGCGGATGGTGTTGTAGAAGGTACTAGAACAAATCGCAATCTTTTCATGGATAACAATTCCCAGATTGTTATTGAAGGTCCACTCCTTAGAACCGAGGGCTTTTTAGTAGGTGTAACTATGGCTGTCGACCCAGTAGATTTGGATGACCCAATAGGCTCACTTTCTACTGATTACTACAATGGACTTGTGGCAAATGGCGCTACAGAGGTAAACCTTAGCTCATTCCACATGGATACTTCTGCAGCTTACTTTATGGAATTTGATTTTTCTACAAACACTATCACCTGGAGCAAGGGAGGCGCACTCCTTCCAGAGGCAGGAGTTTTTAGATTGGAATATATTCTTTTATTCATTGGATTTATAGGATTTATATTCAGAGCCATATCAACAAAGCAGGATACCAGAAAGGAAATCGTTAGATATATTACTGTGATTTCTGTGGTCTGTCTTGTGGTGGGCTCAGGCTTTGGTGTATATCATGCTTACAGGGATATTCAGCTTACCAGACAAAATGCTCAGACCATGGAGGCTATGATTAATTCCATTGAGGAAGCTGAAAATGCAGGTGCAAATGATGACCTTGTAGCAGGACATTCTGAAAATGTTATCACTACAGTGGAGGATACCTCTATGATTACCACAGTAGAGGAAGTGGCACCAGAAAAATCCTTAGTTCCTGCAGATGGCCGTGAGTATATTGGCATCATTGAGATTCAGCCACTTAATATCAAGCTACCGGTTTTGGCTACATATACTGATGCAGATATGAAGACTACCCCTTGTGTATACTATGGCACCAGAGGGGATGGCAACCTTGTAATCGTAGGTCACAACTACGATAGCCAGTTTGGCAATTTCAACCAGCTAAACAAGGACGACACTGTAACAGCAAAGCTTACTATGGTGGACGGAGGAGTTTACAACTACACCAGCAAGCTTTATGAAGACTTAGATCCTGAACAGATTGATGAAATGCTGGCAGGAGACTGGGATTTGACACTATTCACATGCAGTTATTCAGGAGAAAAAAGAATAACAATCCGATTCGACCTAGAGAGGTAAGACTATGGAACTCATGGGGATTGGCATAGATTTGCTATCCATCCTAATTACATTTGTTATTCTTGTGGGGGTTCTTCTAGGCAAAAGAAATGCGATGAATGAATATTTTCCAATTCTTTTGCTTATGAACGCCCTGGTTTTGCTTGCTGATATGGGAACTATTGCCTTTGCAGGAAGAAGTGACAGCATAGTGCTTCTTAGGATTTCTGTTATTTTGCAGGGTTCTCTTACCTATGTCAGTATCGCAGGCTTTAATCTGTATGTGGACAAGCTTATCACCAGAAAACGTGGCAAGCGCCCATATTTTCGTTCTGTACCATTTGCAATATGCTTAATCATGATACTCTTTTGGATTTCATCTTTAATCCATGGCTTTGCCTTTAAGGTTTCAAAAGATGGAGTCTACTCACAGGGACAGCTGTTTTTCTTCGTAGTGTTAATAGGCTGTCTTCTTACGCTGTTTATCTTTTTTAGAATTTTATACAATCATCTGACAGGATGGTTAGAAACAAATATCTGTATCGCACTTTATCTTTTTATCATCCTTCCACTGGTTGTGCTGTTTCCATCCCTTAGATGCCAGCTGTCAGCCATGCTTTATTCTTCCATAACTATCAGCTATCTTATTATGTTTATCGCAATACACGTAACCCGTGAGCAAAAGATAGTGGAGCAGAAAATGGATGATACCATTATGCAGACAGACCTGATTATTTCTGAGCTGCAGCCTCATTTTATTTTCAACTCCCTGACAAATATCAAATATTTGATTACAAAAAAGCCAGAGGTGGCAGTGGAGGCCATCGATAAATTTACAAAGTACCTTCGTAGAAACCTAGACACCATCACCAATCAGGATCTTATTACCTTCGAGGAGGAACTGGAGCATACCAGGACCTATCTATGGCTAGAGCAGCTTAGATTTGGGGACTTGAAAATAGAATATAGCATCGACGAGGATCAGTTTTTGATTCCACCTCTTTCTTTGCAGCCTATAGTGGAAAATGCCGTAAGACATGGGGTTACCAAAAAGGTTGGTGGCGGCACTATTAAAATAATGGTGCGCGAAGATGAACATTGTTATAAAATTACAGTAATAGATGATGGTATCGGCTTCAACACAAAGGAGCTGGATGATGAGGTCGCTAATGCGGGAATTCTTGACATTAGAAAGCGACTGTTCGAATTAAATAGGTCAAAGGTATCTATTGCAAGCACAGAAGGCGTTGGAACTACAGTTACTTATATGATCATGAAGGAGGGCACGAAGGATGACTCAGTTGAATGATGAAGTAAATGAGCTCTTAGATCAGCTTAGTGAGATAGAAAAATCCCTTGGTATGATGACGGATTTTGAAGATATAGATTTTCCTGAGATGAAGCCTATTACTTTGCCTCCAGTAAAGCTCCCAGAGAGGGAGGAGCCAAAGTACGTAAAGCTTGATGCGGCAAAGCTGGATGACGAACAGCTTGAAATGCTTTTAAAGCAGTTTAAAAAGGTGGACTCTATCGAGGGGGAAATCAGCGACATTCGTCAGATTATCGATGACAGGTTAAATGTGGATTTTAGAGCCATGTATGAAAACATCATGGAAAAAACCAACATCGAGGCCATCAAAACCTATAGAAATGTTCAGGCTGTAATCATCGAAGAAAATGCCAAGCAGAACCAGGCTCTCTTCGGACTGGACACCAAATCAAATTCACTTAAAAAGCGCATGAACAACGTGCTTGTTTTTGCTATTGTTTCTTTTGTAGTATCTATACTTGTTATGCTGGTTACCATTTTGCCAGCCCTTGGAATAAAACTTTTCTAAAGGAGAACTATGGAGGACAAAAAAACTATAACCATTGCTATAGCCTTATCAGCAGCAATGGTTTTAATGTTTATCGGGGTAATTATATATGCCAGGGTCCACAATGCATTTCTTGAAAAGCAGGCCGAGAAGGAAGCTGCTGAGGCTGCTGAGCAGGAGATACAGGATTTTATTGGCCTTTCCAACTATCAGCCTATCGACGTGTCAGACATGATAGTTCGCATGGAGGACGTTGATATGGAAACTGATGACTCTGCCCTTCATGAGGTAGAGCAGGAAAACACCTATATCAACACTACCCCTTTGCTTCCAAGTATCTTTAAAGAGCGCGAGAAAGTACCACAGGACAGGGTCGATATCAGCGCATTCCCAGACAGCTATGTTTTAAACGAAGAAAAATTTATAGAGATAGGTGATTCTAAGGTGTCGGTGCCAAAGGAGGTGTATCTGTACAATACAGGTATTCCAAAGTCTTCTGTTATGGATGTTCATGCTACTGTAACCGATGAGGCTGGCATTATCAAATCATTAGGATGGAGCAGCACAAAGCCTGATGTAGTAGCACTTTCTGAGACCTCAGGGGAAAGTGTGACCTTAGAGTATATTGGTTCAAAATATTCAGGTAAAGTGCCGGTTTCAATCATCGTTACTTATGAGGTGGACAAGGGCACTACAGCTACCAAGGAGCTGACCTTTAATGTATTTGTAGAAAATGTTTCCTACGGCAACGAGCAGCTTGTTGATAAATCGGGCACCAAGCTATTTTTGGATGCAGCAGGTAAAAAAGCTGCCCATGTATCTGACTATGCAAGTCATGATTACTTCTTTGGTGAAATCAAAACTACAGGATGGCAGACCATTGATGGAAACACCTATTATTTTGATGGAGATTCCAATTTTGTTACAGGCTATCAGATTATTGGAGGCTTGCCTTACGACTTTGGCGAAAATGGTATCCTTACTACAGATATTGGTGAGATGGGTATCGATGTTTCCAAGTGGCAAAACGACATTGATTGGCAGCTGGTGGCAGCCTCTGGTGTGGATTTTGCCATCATCCGATGTGGATTCAGAGGCTCTGTGTCAGGGCAGCTTGTGGAGGACCCATTCTTTAGACAA
>JAEEGL016294257.1_pt1 | contig 12610 bp, 10 predicted proteins | sample 9134231 | NCBI WGS metagenome assembly JAEEGL01 (sample SAMN16246548, study PRJNA631951) | gut metagenome | biome: gut microbiome; feature: rumen; material: fiber-attached | host: Bos | place: Iran: Karaj | collected 2018-10
CGTACACGTCGCCCCGAAAGCCGACGCAGAGACGCTAAAGGAACTTCGGGACAGTATCAAGTCGGAGATAGACGCGGCTGTCGAGCGCGAGAAGCAGAACCCCGTGCAGGTCTATCGGCTTGAACTGCACACCAACGACGCTGGAGAACAGGCTTACATCGTCGGCAGTGACGGCGTGAGGCGTCCAGTCGTGCTGGTGTCGCCCGACGAATACGACCTGCTTACGACGCGGCTTGACCTCATGTGGGAGTATTTCAACTCCAGCCGCGACGGTCGGGTGAAGTTGCACGGTCGCATCATGAACACCACGATAGACGAGGTTGCGAAGGAGAAGATTGAGACGCACAAGGACGGCTACCAGCACAGAGAGAAGATACCCGCGAAGGTTGACCGCCCGAAGGTCATCTTGAAGCAGAAGCCCGACATGGCGACGCCGCCGAAGCCGACGAACATTTCGGAAAGGCACTTTGAAATGCGCAAGCGTCTTGCTGAACGGGCGAAAAATCCAGTGAAGCAGATTACGATCGAACACGATGCAACAACGGGAAAGGACACGGTGACGAAATGAAGAAGATAGCCATTTTTGCCGTCGCTCTCGCAATCGCAAATGCCATTGCAGCACCGTTTGTAACGCCGTCTATGATGAAGCGCAACGGTCTGACTGACGAGCAGTATCAGCTCTTGTGGGCGCAAGGGAAGAACCCCCGTATCGGAATTGCGGAAGCGCGCGACTGGATTTTCCGAGCATCCCGATACACCAACGTCGTCGAGTGGCTGGACATATGCGGCCGCACAAACGACTTCGCCCGCCTTTCGCACAGGCTTCAGGACGACAACTTCACCCTTACCATGACGAACTCCGTCTTGACCGAAAGAGTTGGCGCTCTGGGCAAGCGAATAGAGGACATGGAGGTGGATGTGCAGCTTTGGCGTGACAGCTTCGCGGCGGAGACGAACAGGTTCCAGAACCTGGCTATCGACTACACCGCCGCAACAAACCGGGCCGCACGTCTCGATGCTTTCAGGGCGCACCTCACGGAGCAGCGCGACAAGGCCGCGCTCCCGACGACTAAGGCCATATACCAGGCTCTCTTAGACAAAATCGACTCCTACGGAAGCAAGTGACAGAGGTCGGCTAAACTTTGCGGGCGAGGGAGCCTGGATCTTTCTGCAGACTGAGGGCTGACATGGTAAGACATGTCAAAAGCCCCCCACGGAATCCCTAGGCAATCACAGCTTAATCCACCCTTATCCCAACGTACAATTACGTCGTCTCCAACCCTAACCATTTATTTTGCGCCGTTACAGGATGGGTCCGTCGCTGAAGTGTTCCCCCGCGGGGACGGTCACGCGTCCGCCACCCCTCTCGGCGACAGCATCGATTTCGCCCTGAAGGGACAGCGTGGCGGCAAGCAAAAACGTCAGCACCATAGTTACTTTCCTTTCGTTGCGATTTCGACGCGCTTCGTCTTCGCATCGGTCTTTATGTCGACGTCGGGGATGTAGCCAACGAGCGCGGCAAGTTCTCCGCAGACAATGGCCGCATTCTTCTTCCCTACCGAGTAGATTTCGCAGTTCGTGAGGTTCTTGTCCTTGCCGTTGTCGAGGAAGAGCTCCGTGAATCCTGCGCAAGCGTCAATCTCGCGCCCACCCGCCTTGACGGTCACCATCGGAACAAACGGCGTCGGGCTAAGCTTCCTCAACCACTTCTTGTTCGCCGGAATCCTCTTCGGCTCCTCGATGTACTCCAACTCCGCCCCAGCCGCCTTCAGCTCAGCAAGGACAGGCGCGAACGCGCAGCAAACGCCCGTATTGTCGTCGGGCTTCACAGGGCTCCCAAGCCCTTTCGCAAACTTCACCTCGACGCCATTTACAAAGACGGCGTAGTTAACGGCGGCAGACGCAGCGCCGGTCAAATCCTGAACAAATGGAACATTAGTCTTGCGCCCAAAGGAGAGACGATTGGGCTCAAGCTCCTGCGGCCGTTCGACAAGAATCCCACTCTTCTCATCAACAGGAGTCAGCTTAAGCTCGACCTCACCTGTGGCTGCCCCGTCCTCCGTAGCTTTAGCGAAGGAGGGCTCCCCATCATACCTCCATTTCAGCGTCGCCTTGCCCGCCGTGCGCCCTGCCTTGACGAACACGCGTGCAACACCACATTCAAGATTCACGAAGTCCTTGCCCACTGGCGACGTCTCGCCAAACGTGCCAGAGTTCCAGCCACCCATGAAGGTGGGTTTGTCAGACGAGTGTTTGATTGTTTGATTGTTTGATTGTTTGATTGTCCCGGCAACGGGGGTAAATGAAATGGAAAATGTGAGCTTGCCATTTGCCCAAGGGTGAACGGTGCCTTTTGCGTCGACGAGACGAAAGTCGACCATCGCAATGTCCGAGCCGTCGGCAAGCCAGCCTTTCGGACCTGTCGTCGTATCCGCGGCAATTCTGCCGCGACCCTCGAACGTCGAGACGCGATGCCGTGCAATCTCCTTGCCGTCGCTGTCACGCGCAATGACCTCCGCCGTTCCGCTTTCGGTTACGTCGACATTCGGGAACTCGTAGACGAAGACATCCTTCGGCGAGGAAGAGACGCCCTTCGACTTTCCGTTGACGACGAGCTCGACTGACGCGCAGTGCGCAGAGCCAATCGCGTAGACCGTCTTCTTCATCGGATCGCGCTGCGCCTTCTCGCCAGTCTCTTCCATGAACTTGCCGTTGAACTTCTTGACTGGATACCAGTATGTGTCGGCGGAAAATTTCGGATAGCTCCAGTGCCCGACGAGCGTAACAGCCGGATCCTGCGATTGCATCGCGCGGAAGACGTCGAAGTTCATCTTGGGGATTCTCACCGCATCGACGCGCCCCGACGAACGGCAGTTCTCGCTGAATGAGTTGCGCCCGTGCTGGTTCGAGTCTGTCCAGCACAAAGCCGCGCACGCCGCGTATGTCTTCGCGCCCTTCCCGAAACTGCGCGAGCCATAGAACGCCGCGTATTCCTTCGCGGTCGAAAGCGCGAAGTCCTCCTGCGTCTGGTCGTAGACGTCGAAGCCCGTCTCCTTCTTGCCGCCGTTCAGGAACTTTCCGCGGTAGTCATAGTCAGGCGGCGTAAAGTCATCCCACGAGCGGCGCGGCGACTCCTGGCGCGCGTACTCCGTCTCAATAATCGGAATGAACTTCCCGAGCGCGCGCATCGAGTCGAACGCGGGCATCTCGTGGCGGTGAAGCATCGTGCCAACGTATTCCGCCTCTGCGACTTGCTCCTTCGTCTGGAGCGTCCGCGAGCCCATGAAACGTCCGCCGGCGGGATCGAGCAGTTTCTTTAACTCCACCATCTCCTTCATGTGCGCGGGAGAAATCTGGTTGTTCCCCGCCTCCCAGAAGAAGGCGGACGGCGAGTTGCGGAAATAGATGATGACGTCCCTCATCGCCTCTACGCGCTGCGCCCAGGAGCGTCCCGAGGCATCGCCTTCCTTGTCGCCCGCTGGCACGGCGTTCACGATGCCGTATTTGTCGAAGGCGCGCATCGGCGCGGGCTTCGGGGCGACGTGCATCCAGCGGACGAAGTTCGCGTTCGACTTGCGGATAAGCTGCGCATCGAAGTCCTGCATCCACTGCGGCGGAATGCCGATTGCCGCCCACTCGTCCGTCGAACGCTGTGCATAGCCGGTGAGCCAAGTGTTCTTTCCGTTGACGAGAAGTCCGCCCTTAGCCGCATCGTACTTCACTTCGCGAAAGCCAGTGCGGATCGTCTCGCTATCGAGCACGGCGCCATTCTCGTCAACGAGAGTGACAGTGACATCATAGAGGTGGGGCGTATCAGGCGACCAGAAGACAAGCCCTTCTGCCTTGCCGCTCGCCTCGATGTAGGCAACTTCTGGAGTGTTCACTCGCGTCGGCGCTGGCGATGGCTCGTAGACATCGCTTTCAAGGGCAGAACTGTAGATCACGCTCACATCCTTGGCGACTGGGACTATTGTCTCGCGCAGAGACGCAGAGACGCAGAGGGGATGTGAATGAGGTTTGCCAGCCTCTCGCACTTCAACCTTAATCTTAAATCTCTGCGCCTCAGCGCCTCTGCGCGAGACATCTTCATTCCTAACCTCGGCCTTGACGCAGATGGTCGCCGTGCCCTTCTCGAAGTCGAAGTCTTTTGCCGTCACGTATGTGCCGACGGTCTTGAGGTTGTTGTAGTAGGGGAGCGTCAGATAAGTCTTCGACGGCTTGAGGACAAGCGACACATTGCCGACAAGTCCGCCCTGAACCTCGTTGAAGTCCGTGGTGTTCCACTGCCAGCCCTGTCCGCTCATGTCGCCGGGCTCGTGTCCGGGAATCGTCTCCTTGGCAAAGAGCTTAGTGCCGCGCATGGCGGTGTTGTCCGTCGCAACGCATACGACGTTCTCGCCGTCCTTCAAAAGCCCCGTGACGTCGAACGCACACGGCGCGATGCCGGCCTCGTAGTATCCGGCGAACTTTCCGTTCACCCAGACGTAAAGCGTCTGCCTCACCGTCTCGAAAGTCAAAAACGCCTTCCCTCTTCCCTCTTCCCTCGTCTCTCTTCCCTCTTCCCTTTTCCCTCTTCCCTCAGGCAGCACAAAGCGCTTCCTGTAAAACATCATTCCGCGGCGGAACGACGCCTCGCCGGGATCGACGGCATGTTCGTCAAAAGTGTCGTGTGCATTGACGGGATGCGGAATCGAGACTTGCACCCATGCGCCGTCGTCGTATTCAGCCGCGAAGACGGCCACGCCTGCCGCTTCCATCGACTTGACGCAATTCGCAAGCGGAATCTGCGCCTTGGACCAGCTGAAGCGCCAGTCGGAATTCAGGTTCAGGGCGTTACCGGCCTGGGCACAGGCCGCCATGAAAAGAAACGCGCACGTGACAATCGAAGTCTTCTTCATGCCGACATTCTACCACAATTCGGGAAGCGCGTCCCTACCCGATGGGATAGGTCTCGGCTACTTCAGAAAGCCACGCGTATACGCCTCGCGGACGGCGGAAACGCGGTCGTTGACATCAAGCTTGTTGAAGATGTTCTTGAGGTGGAGCTTGACCATGTCCTTCGTGACGCCAAGCCGCTCCGCAATGGCCTCGTTCGTAAGACCGTCGCGCAGGTGCGTGAGCACTTCGGTCTCGCGCGGGGTGAGCCCCGGCGTCATCTGGCGTTTGCGGAAAAGCTCCATCACCTGTTCCGGCACATACTTGCCGCCCTGCATCACGCGGTTCAGCGCAGAAGTTATCTCCGCGGCATCGCGGTCCTTCAGCAGATAACCCTTTGCCCCGAGCGACAGCGCCTGGTAGACATCGTTGTCGGCATCGCTCGTCGTGAGCATAATAACCTTCTGCTTCGGACGCACGGCCAGTATGTCACCGAGGACGGAAATACCGTCGCGGTCAGGCATGCGGATGTCGAGAAGCACGACGTCGGGATCGACCTTCTTCACGAAATCGACCGCGCCGTCTCCGCCCGGCCACTCGCCGACGAAGGAAAAATCGTCCTTGCGGACGCCGAGAACGTATTTAAGCCCCATGCGCACCACGGCATGGTCGTCTATAACCGCAACCTTTATCATGAAGCCCCTCCTTCCGAAACGATCCTGACGAAAGTCCACCGTCCGTCACGCCCCCACTCGATGCCGAGGCGGTTGCGAAGCGCGCGCTCGCGCATCCCGCTAAGTCCGTAGTGCCCCGTCTCCGGCCCGAGCGCGCGGTCGATCTCGAAAGGCGCGCCGTCGTTGAGCACCTTGATCTCGAATCCGCCGCCCGGAAGCGGGTCGGACGTGAACACGACCCGGCTCGCCTTGCCGTGCTTCACGGCGTTCGTCGTCGCCTCGCGGATGATCTGCACGATGTCGTGGGCGAGTCCCTCGGGCAGAGCCCCGGGAATTCCGCGAAGGCACTTCCGCGCCCTAACCCCCGCCTTCCTGAGCGAAACCACCATGCTGCCGACGGTGTCGGATAGCGACACCGGCGCATCTCCCGCGCTCCTGAGGTTCATGACCGCGCTCCTGACCTCCGCCTTGGCGTTTGCGAGAAGCCCCGCAAGCGTCTTCATCGCCTCGACGACCTCCGGCGAGACGCCGTCCAGCGCCTGGACTCCGGCCGCTATCAGGTTCGCGCCCGCAAGGTGCTGTTCAATAGTGTCGTGCAGATCCGCCGCCATGCGCCGCCGCTCGGCCGCAACGACTTCCATGTCGCGCTTGACGCGCACGCCGCGTCTCCAGAGAAAGAAAGACGTTCCCGCGAAGAACAGGACAATCGCGCCTAGAACGCAGATTGCCGCTATTATATACGGAGCCGCCTCGTTTCGCTCGATGACGTCGAGCGCGGCCACGCCCGAGACCTCGAGCTCGGCATCGAGGAAAAGCCCGTCCTCCGCATTGCGGTTGACTGCAAGCCCCGTCACGCGCACCATCTCGCCGACTACTCCGTCTGCATCGACGACGCCAGGTATCTTCACGCATGCGACGTAGTTGTCGAGTTCGAGACTCATCACAGTGATAGGTTCGCCCGCGGCGCTTTCGCCGCGCATCCCGATCGCCTTGCCGGTGAGCGAAATGAACCGGTTGAAGAGTAGCCCGCGGCGGAAGTCGGACTGCTTCGCGCCCGCCGCAATTGGCAAAGTCGTGCTTCGTATGACATCCACCCGCGCCGCCTTGACTGCGGGCAGCCCGCCATACTTGACTGTCCGCCCCGAGACGAGGACCAAGTCGCCGTTCTCAGGCGAAGCGACGCCGTCGCCGCAGATCGCCATCACGCCCGCGTGCCGCGGATTGTCCTGCGGCGCGACGACGAAACGGCGCTCGATGCCGGAAACGAACGTGACGACGCCGCGCACCGACGCCTCGCCCCCAGCCGCGACAGCTTCGGGCTCGAGCTTAAGGAACTCGCGCGGAGACAGCGTCTCGCCGACACAAACTCCGCACAGCACGGCAAACGCCACCGCGACGATCTTCTTGGCACACCTTCCCATACGGCTACATTATATCAAATCGGCAATGCCGCCACCATACCCCATCGTGGAGGGTCTATTCAGCCCGCCCGACCTATCGCGCTCTTGACCTCGCCCAGCACGCGCGGGGCGGTGCCGATGGCGAACCTGTCCGCGACGGCAAGAAGATCGTCGTCCGTAATCTTAGACTGCTTGCCGTTGACCTTTATCGCGTGGAAGTCGTGCCATCCGCACCAGGGGTCAAGAACCTCCTCGGCCTCTTCGGGCGCACCGCCGTTGATGTCGTAGGCAGGCGCAAGCTCCCATCGTCCGTTCTCCCGCATCAGGAACCGCTGGAAAGGAACTCAGGATCATACTCAAATGCGCAGTAGCCGGCCGAATAGGGAACAATCGCCCCCACAGTCCTGTTCCAGAGCGAGACCTAAATCGCCCTAACAGGAATGTATCTCGAAGCCCTAGCCATTTTCCACCTTCTTTCTGACCGCAGACGCCCTTTGCCTCGCAGGACGGCTCTCGCGCCTAAGTATTTCCATCGGGCTGATCATCGGCGGCGGCAAGGTGCGCATCCAATCCGTCTTGCCCAATGTGCGGCATACCGCGAGAAACGACCTGAGCGATACGCCTTGACCAGATTCAAGATTGCGATACGCGCCGAATGAAATGCCGCTTCGCTCGGCAACGACGCTTTGCGGCAAATTGCGCTGAAGCCGAAGTTTGCGAATGGACTCGCCAACTTCTGCCAGCATCTGATCTATTACCGCACTCTCCACAACTTATCCTTTTATGGCAATTGACAGGCGATATTATACTCCAATTGTCATAATTATGTCAATAGCAGTCCTGAGCCACGCTTATCCCGATTTCTTCGTGGTAAGCATGGTTCATTGGAGAGGTCACCGCTCGTGGAAGAATTATGGTATAATATGGCCACGGAGGGAAAACCATGCCGGTGATAGTTCCAGTCAGAGACCTAAAAGACACCAACAAGATTTCCGAGCTTTGCAATCGGGAACGACGCCCCATATTCGTCACGAAGAACGGATACGGCGACATGGTCATAATGAGCATGGCCTACTACGAAGAAACCCTTGGCCGCAATTCCGTCTACGAAAAACTTTCCGAGGCGAGAGCCGATGTCGCAGCCGGTCGCGTCAAACCGCTCCGCAAGGTGCTGTCAAGGCAAAGGGCAAAGTTCAATGTTCACGCTTGAAATCACCGCCAGCGCCGAGGACGATCTCGACCAGATAACCGACTACCTTGGAACGACGCTTGCCAATCCACCCGCCGCGACTGCCTTCCTTGACGAAGTAGAACGCATATCAGACACACTCGAAGAAACGCCGCTCCTTTTTCCGCTCTGCTCCGACCCTCGCTTGGCGGAATTGGGATACCGAAAGGCAGTCGTGCGAGCCTACATCCTCGTCTACGAAATAGACGAAGACGCACAAGTCGTTCGCGTCCTTCGGTTCTTCCACGAATCCGAGAACTACTCCAGCAAGCTCTGAGGCACTGCGGCATGATGCATTCTTCTATAATGCATCAGATGCCTTCACTGCAATGTTCTTCTTGTACTCATCAAACTCTTTTTTTGACAGTTTGTATCCTTCTTGATCTGTTAGCATAATTAGTAATCTATCATCCGTGCGGTCAAGGCTCAACGAGCGTCCGTGACCTTTGTCATTCATGCCGAAAAAGAAATATTCCTTTTTGTTCTCATCATATGTCATCTTCTCTGAGAACTTACTTTCAAAAGCTGATTTTGCCAATTCAAATGCTTCTGATGAATATGGTGCGCTTGCACATATTGCGGTGGCATGTGCATCGCGACTACTCAGCTCTCATCAACGCGCCGCAGAGCCAGAGGAGCGGGGCCTGGCCGTGTGGGTCGCCGATGCACCGCGGACGCGTCAGGTAGTGGTTGCGGTCGTTCTTCCAACCCGTTCCAACGCATACATCAGGCAAGTTGCCGTATTCGTCAAGACGCGCAACAAGCGCGGCATACGCTTTCTCGACTGCCGCCTTGTACTCGCCGTTGAGAATGCCCGCCTTCGCACCCTCGGCAAACGCATAGGCGAACATCGCCGTTGCACTCGTCTCGTCGTAACTCTCAGGATCATTCACGAGCTGTCCCCAAAGCCCGTTCGGGCGCTGCCACTTAAGGAGCGCTGACATCATTTTGCGATACCCCTTTAGAATCGGCGCACGCCACTCCGAATCCGCCGGAAGGTGCCTCAGGTTCATCGCCATCGCCGCAGCCATCCATCCATTGCCGCGCCCCCACGCAAACGGCGCGCCCGGTGCGTGGTCGAAGAGTCCGTCCGGACGCTGAAGTTTCTCGAGATACATGCACATCTCCTTCCCCGCGCGTTCGATGTACTTGCGGTCTCCCGTGAGGCGATACGCCTGCGACTGTAGAAATGTCACCATGTACATGTCGTCTATCCACATCCGCGTCTCGGGACTGTACCCCTTCTCCCAGTTCGCATGGCGCTCGGCAAGCGGAATCGCATCGTACCATCTCTTCCCCCAGTCGAGTCCTTCGCGCGGCTCCTCCCACTGGCGGTCCGCATACATGAGTCCGAGCTCCTTCGCGCGCTTGTCGCCCGTCAGGATCGCGATTTCAAGCGGAATCGCCCCGACGATCGAAAGATCGACATGCCTGTAGCCGTTCATCCATGTCTTCTTCTCGCCATAAGCCGGTTCGAACGCCGCGACGAGCCGTCGCACAAGATTCGAGTCGCCCGCAATGTGTGCACATTCAAGCGCATTCACCCAAAGCGACACGACTGAATAATGGACGAGTTCGCCGCCGCCATACGCCTTCCCGCCGCGATACCCCTGCGGTTTATAGAGGTCAGGCGAGGTCGAGAGGAAAAGTTCCGCGAGCTTTGCCGCCGTGCGCTCTGGCGGTGGAACAAGATGCCGTGCCTTGTCGCGGATGTCGCGCATCAGCGGAACGGGACTCCCAAGTCCAGGACAAGTCTCGTTGCAAATCGCGCGCACCGTCTCGAAGTCGGCCTCGATTCCGGCAAGGTCTTCCGCATCGAGACGCCCTTCTTTCGCGCACTCGCGCAGATGGAAGTATCGCCAAAGAGCTCCGTCAAGCGCACGCGAAACCTTAAGCTGCGCCAGCAGCCAGCCGAAGCGCTGCGGCGCGATGGGGTCATCGCGCCCTACCAACGACCTCTCGAGGTCCGCAATGGCGGCATCCTTCTCCTCAACGACTCGCGCAATATTCGCCTTCGTCGGCGCAAGCGCGGCAATTCCTTCAGGCAGGAAGAACCTGTTCGTGTATCTGAGAAGCGATTCGCGGCGCTCGGCGGAATTCGCGAAGAACGATTCCGTCGGCGCGCCGAGCCCCAGCGGCGAAAACGCCGCGACTGCTGCCCTTTCGCTCGACTTCATCGCCGCAATGACCGCCTCGGCATTCGTGCCATGGCGTGGCACCGCCCACTCGCGCCAAAGCGACTCGACATCTTCGTTCGGATTCCACGAAAGCTGACGCCAGACATGGATGTTAACGGAGTTGAGGTCATCCGAAAGCGCCGCATATCCACCGTTCCGCTTGTAGGAGCCAGCGTACATCATTACGCCATCCTCAGGCGAAACGAGTTCTGCGACGCGGCGCATTTGCCGCGCCGTCTGGTCTACGACGGACGCGGGGAGATACTGAAGCCCCACCGTCTGCCCCGTGATCTGCCACTCGGCAATCTCGCGGCGCGACGCAACCTGCAGAAGCGCAGAGAACGGCGGATCCGGCTGGCAGTCGGCATTGTAGACCTTCGTCTGAAACTTGACGCCTTTCCCTGCCGAGTTCATCGCCTCACCCCAAACAGAAAGTGGTTCGCCGCTTTCGCCACCATATCCGGGAGCGTGCACCCATTCGTCACCAAGCCAATGCGAAGCACCGCTCGCCCAAGTGCGGACGATAAGTTCCTTGCCGAGCGGCTTGACCGCGCCTTCCCACGCCTTGACGGCAAACGCCACCTGACGCCCCCAGTTGCCCGCAAAGCCGTTCGCCTTGCATCGGTCGCAGGCGCAGTTGAGTCCGTAGTCGTCCCAAAGGCACACGACGACGCCAGCAACGCCGCTTTCCGCAATCTCGCGTATCGTCGCGGCAAAAAACTCGCGCGTCGCGGGGTCGCTCGGACACATCGTGCCCTTCTCCCACGACTTCGGAGGCGTCACGCCCTTTGACGAAGGATGCGCGGCGACGAACTCGTCATACCTTTCGCGGTTCCACTTCGCGGCGTCGCATCCATAAAGAAAGCCGTACGCCGGGACGCCGAGCTCGGCACACTCCCGAAGTCGCTTCGCGTCGGGCCTCCCGCGCTTCAAGTAGACGGCGTTCGCTCCGGTCGCGGCGATCCACTCCTTCATCGGCTCCGGCGAGCGGCTGACGTCGAGCGCGCGGAACTTGAAATGCGGGTCTCGCACGAACGGATAGCTCGACGCGTTCATCCAGCGGTTCGATTCGTAATTCGCGTAGAGGAACGCCCTCTCACTCGCGGCCTTGACCACGAAAATGTTTGATTGTTTGATTGTTTGATTGTTTGATTGCTTACGCGACTTCTCATCGCGAATCTCGCATCCATCAATCCTCTCGACAATATACCCGTCGTGCTTCAGCGGAAGGCCCGACGCGATCTGGTAGGTCACTGCGGCGGCAAGCAGAAGGTTCATTTGAGCTCCTTTCCGTTGACGACGTTGTTCGCGAAGGAGAGTCCGGAAATCTCGTAGACCACCGGATTCGGCTTCACGTCCTTCGCGCGCTTGGCCTCGATGACGTTGTTCCGAAGGACGATGCCGTCGGCAAAGCTCTTCAGCTCCTCGGCCGTCCGTCCGCCCGTGTCGCTGTATTGCGACCACGCCTGGACATGGAAGAACGCGGCGCATTTGCCGCGGCAGTTCTCGACAAGAACATTCGCGTAATGCTGCGGAGTGTCGGTGCGCATCTTTAGGTTGAGCATGTTCCCGCAGCCGTCCATCGTGCAACCGCGCATCGTTACATTTGTTGCGGCAGGGCACTCCGAGCCAAGCGTCAGTGCGCTGTGGGTTGGATAGCGGAATGTGCAGTTCTCGACGAGGACATCAGTAGACGGACCGTTCTCCGGAAACTTCGTGTAGTCGTCTGACCAAGCGCCCTTACCACCCTTCACGACAACGCCATCGTCGTTGACGGAGATATCGACATTGCGAACCGTGAAGCGACGGCACTTGTCGATGTCAACTGCGTCCGTCGACGGCCCCTTAAGTTCTTTGCCCTTCGAGTCTTTCAGGACGTCGGCCAATATCGTACAGTCATGGACTACGACATCCTCGCAATCGTAGAAGTGCGTCGTCCAGAACTTGGAGTTCTTGAACGTCACGCCCGAGACATCCACGTTCTTCGAGTGCGAAACATAGAGAACGCGCGGACGCATCAGGTCCTTGTTGTGGAACTCCTTGCCGCGCTTCCGCGCCGCAGCGCGTCCCGTCCAGAACGCCTCCCACGTGTTTGCGCCGTGTCCGTCGATAACACCCTCGCCGGAAATCTTGAATCCGTCGCATCCGTCGGCGTTGACAAGCGCCGGATAGTATTGGCACGTCTCGCCCTCTATGCGCGTCTCGCAGACAGGATATCCCTCGGATTCGTCGACGCCGACAATCTTCGCGCCCTTC
>JAEEGL016529831.1_pt1 | contig 12610 bp, 8 predicted proteins | sample 9134231 | NCBI WGS metagenome assembly JAEEGL01 (sample SAMN16246548, study PRJNA631951) | gut metagenome | biome: gut microbiome; feature: rumen; material: fiber-attached | host: Bos | place: Iran: Karaj | collected 2018-10
CCCTTGGGCCAGTTCAGCAGGAAGGAGGCGCGGGCGGTGGCCTTGTCGGGGTTGTCAAGTTGCATGACGGGGCCGCGCGTGCCCTGGCCCCAGCCGAAGTGCTGTCCGTTGTGGACGGGGAAGGCATTGCCCGCGACGCGGTCGCGGACCACCTGGCCCTGGCCCTCGTCAAGCGGCAGATGGAAGACGAGCCCCTCGGGATCCGCGGCGAGGAGCGTGGTCGTGAGCAGGGAGAGGCAAAGGGCGATGGCCTTCATTTCGCGTAGACCTCCATTTCATAGACGAGGGTGTTCGGCCCGCGGTTCTTGGTGACGGTGCAGCGCACGGTGTCGGTGGTGACGGGCGGGAAGGCGACCTCCGTCCTGGCGCCCGAGACATCCTTCGCCTCCGCGACCTTCACGAACGCACCGTCCTGCATCACCTCGATGGTGTAGTCGACGACGGAGTTCGCGACGGGATAGAGGACGACGCGGGCGGCGCGGACGGGCCGCTTGAACTTGAACTGGAACCAGTCGGGAACCTTGTTCGGGGTGTTGTCCTTGAAGACGTAGACGCCGTCGTTGAAGGAGTGGGTGAGGTTCGGGGGGCCGTCGCAGACGCCGTCGGCGAGGTGGAAGAGGACGTTGTCGGCGCGTTCGTTGTAGAAGAAGTTGCTGGATGCGGTGACCTCGACGGTCTCGTTCTCGAAGCGCTGGTAGGCGAGGTTGCCTGGTTTCACGCGCTTGCGGTACTCGGCCTCGATGAGTTCGTGGATTTTGGCGCGGTCGAGGAAGTGGAAGTCGGTCGCGTCGTCGGTGTAGACATGGACCTCCCAGGGGGCGAAATGGTCCTTCAGGCGACCTGAGGCGGCGCGGACGCGGCGGGACTCGCTGAGCACCTGGAGGCTGGCGTCGCCGAGGGCGGGGAAGACGATCTCGGCGTCGCAGGGGGTGTCAGAGGCGTTGCAGGCCATGAGCCAGACCTTGCCCGTCTCGCGGTGGCGGCGGCCCATCATCTTGAGGGACGGCGCGGCGGAGGCGGGCGCGGGCTGGACGCGCTCCTGGATGACGAGGTTCTTGCCCACTGCCATGAGTTCCAGGCGCAGGTGGTGCATGCCGACGTAGAGTTCGGGGTACTGCGGGGTGGTGCGGTTGTAGAAGAGGACGCCCTGGCAGCCGAGGATGAGCATCAGGAGGTTCTGGGTGCGGAACTCCTCGTAGGAGGGGATGCGGTTGTTGCGGCGGCCGCAGTCGCCGTAGTTGAAGCCCTGGTGGGTGAAGAGGTCGGCGTACTGGCCGGGCTTGCGGTAGAACTTGCGGTAGTTCTCCTCCATGCGGGCGACGAACATCTGGAAGTTGCTGAAGGGCTTTCCGATGAGGCAGTCGGGGTAGGGGTGGGTGCCGAAGAGTTCGGCGGATTCGTGGTAGGAGGGCGGGCAGCAGAAGGCGGCGGGGTGCCAGGGGTCCTCCTCGCGGATGGGCGCGGTGTAGGCCTTCGCGCACTCGGTGGTGATGCAGTAGTGCGGCTCGTCCATCATGAAGTAGGCAAAGGCGCGTGGGTCGGCGCGGTGCTTGCGCGCGAACTCGCGCAACTGCTGCTGGAGTTCGGGGCGGACGGTCTGGGTGGCCTTGAGTTCGCGGTAGATGGCACTGTAGTTGGGCATGCCGGTGACGTCGAGGTAGATCATCTCGGCGGGGGTGTCGCGGACGACGGAGACGTTGTAGTCGGGGGAGGTGTAGTCGTCGGTCCAGCCTGCGAGGATGAAGACGGGCTTCCCGTCGCGGTAGATGAGGTCGTCCTTGCCGATGAAGACTTCGCCCTTGACGTAGGGGAGTTTGCGGATGCGCTCGGTGGCCTCGGCGATGGGCTTGCCGTCCTTGCCGAGGAGCTGGACGAAGAGGTCGAGGGCGGTCTCGGGGAGGGGGGCGGCGTCGAACTCGAAGCGGCGTTCGGCGGCGACGGGGGCCTTGGCGGAGGCGAGGACCTGCTTGGAATCGGCGCGGCGGACGCCAGCGAGGAGGCTGGCGGCGCCGGAGGAGGCGTCGGCCTTGACGAGGAAGCGGACTTTGTCGAGTTTCTGGGTGGCGAAGATGGCGTTCTTGTAGTGCGGGTCGATGAGGTCGATGACGAGGGGGATGTATTCGATCTTGCAGGGGAAGCGGGTGGCGAGGAGGATGCGGTTGGTCTCGGCGCTGCGGACCTGGATCTCGGCGACGGCCTGCGCGCTCTTGGAGAGGAGGGGCATGGCGAAGGTGAAGTCCTGCCTGGCGCCGGCGGGGATGCTCTTTTCCTGCGTGGTGATGGCGACCTTTCCGTCGGGGAGGTAGAGGCGGGCGGCGAGTTTCAGGCGGCGCGGGGCGGTGCCGAGGTTGGTGATGTCGCAGGTGATGACGCTGGCGAAGCCCTGGGCTGCGGGCCTGCCCGCGAAGGCGGCCTTGCCGAAGGCGAGCTTGTACTCGTCGAGGTCCATCGCGGGGGCGTTGACGGGGAGGAAGTCGCCCGAGGTGTGGATGTTGCCGCTGGGGGCGGCGACGGAATAGTCCTGGTCGGTGTCGCCGATCAGGCTGTGCCGCGCGAAGTTGACCTTCCAGGTGGTCGGATGGACACCCGTGGCGAAGTCGAGGGCGCGGTAGGGGACGAGCAGCTCGGCGGTCCAGCCGTCCTGGTCGCGGCTGACGGCGTGCAGGAAGCCGCTGTTCCACTTGCCGTCCTCGATGAAGCCGCCCTGTTCGCGGCGGCCGTCATAGGGGCAGTCGGCGGCGTTGAGGAGGAGGTGGATGTAGTTTTCGGCGGTGGCGGCGCTGTCGAGCATGACCTCGACGGATTCGCCGCGGTAGGAGTTCATGTGGTCGAGCGGGCCGGGCTCGGCGCGGATCTCCGACTGCGGCATGAGGCAGCGGAAGCCGAAGGCGACGCCCTGCGGCGTGTAGAGCATGCGCACCTCGGTGCGGCGGCGGACCTTGCCGCTGAGGTTCAGGGGCACGAAGGAGGCGAAGATCGGCGCCTGCCGCCACTGCGCCTCGTCCAACCGCCCGTCCACCTGGATGACGCGGGAGACCGTGGCCGCCTGGACGGCGGGGGAATCGGCGGCGAGGGCGGAAAACGCCGCCAGCAAGGACAGGGCGAGCGCCCATTTCATCTTTGACAGCATAGGGGGAGGCCTGTGTTTTATGGGGCGGAAACCGGGCCGCCGGCCCGGCACGGGACAAGGCGGGAATTCCAGGGGGCGGAAGCGGGTGCTGGTTTGTTCGGCGGTCCGCCACGGCGGGACGCCGTGGCTACGGCCGCAAATGCGCCGGGTTTTCCGGAGTTTCCGGATTTTCCGGATTTTCCGGATTTTCCGGATTTTCCGGATTTTCCGGAAGCGGGTGCTGGTTTGCTCGGTGGTCCGCCACGGCGACGCCGTGGCTACGGCCGCAAATGCGCCGGTTTTAGGGTCGTCTTAGTGGCGGGCGGTTTCGAGTTGTTCGAGGAGGTCCATGCAGTCTCGGGCGAAGACGCCGCCTCGGATCCAGGGGAGGTTTTCGTCGGGGAGGACGAGGTCGAGGAGGCGGACGAGGTCGAGTCCGATGACGGCGTTGCCCTCGGGGTTGAGGTGGAGGCTGTCGCGCATCAGGAGGCGGTAGGCCTTGATGTCGTACTTGCGGAGGCGCTCCCAGCGGGTGAAGTTGTCGTTGAGGTAGTCTCCCGCGACCTCGCGGACGATATTGGTGTAGGGCTCGTAGTTGGCGAGCCAGTCGGGGCGGGTCTTGGCGAGTTCCTCTGCGTCGCAGCTGTAGTAGGTCTGGAAGAGGACGTCTCCGCCGAGGGCATTCACGCGGGCGCGGAGTTCGACGAGGTTGTCGCGGAACTGCTTCTGGGAGACGTTTCGGTTGGGGTTGGCGTCGTTGATGCCGCAGGTGAGGATGACGAGGTCGGGGCGGAAGGGCGCGACGTCGCGGTCGAAGCGGGCGAGGAGTTCGGAGGTGGTGTTGTTGCTGGTGCCCGCGTTGAGGCAGAGGGCGGGGTTGTCGACGGAGGAACGGTCGCTGGTCCAGCGGCGGTACTTGTGCATCAGCCCCATGTTGACATAGTCGAACCAGTGGGCGCCGACCATGAAATGCTCGGTGTTGGAACTGCCCAGCGCGAGGACGTGCACGTGCGCGCCCTCGTCGATGCGCTGGAAGATGCGGAGGCGGCTGGCCAGGGAGGTGGACATGGTGTGTTCGTGGTCAGGTTAGTACCAGATGTCGTTGCCGTTCGAGACGTAGAGGCTGGCGGCGGGGTAGTCGGGGGTGCCGCGGTACATGACGTTGGTGTTGAAGGCGCCGCTGATCTGGAGTTTGACGAGGGGGATGGGCTGGGCGTGGCCGTCGCCGAAGACCCCGTTGAAGCACTTCCAGCCGTTGTGGCGGATGGAGACGTAGGCGGGGTAGGCGATGCTGTGGGTGGTCTTGTCCGCGAGGTCGCCGACGAACAGGATCTGGGAGGCGTTGCGCCACTTGGAGGCGTTGTAGCCAGGGCGGCTGTTGGCGTCGCCGCAGACGGCGGTGTTGTTGCCGTAGTGGAAGTACTTGAACTTGTCGGCCGCGTTGCCTGGGGGGACGACCTCGTTCGGGCAGATGAAGAGCTTGTTGCTGTAGGAGACGCCGTCGCCGAACTGGGTGCCGTTGAGCATGTTGTTGACGTGATGGAACCAGAGGTGCTTGGTGTCGTTCTTGTCGGTGGTGGCCGCCAGCGGCTGGCCGTTGTTGTCGTCCATGTACATCAGGTAGGCGATGCCGAAGGTCTTGAGGTTGTTGATGCAGCCGATGGACTTGGCCTTCTCGCGCGCCTTGGAGAGCGCGGGCAGCAGCATGCTCGCCAGGATGGCGATGATCGCGATGACGACCAGGAGTTCAATCAAGGTGAAGAGTCTGCGGTTCATGTTTGGTCTCCTTTGTTTGAGGGTGGGCAACTGGGACAACTGGGACAACTGGGACAACTGGGACAAATCAAGTTCAGATGGCGGCGCAGTCGATGCGGAGGAGCTGCGCGGTGCGCTGGAGGGCGGCGGCGCAGTCTCCTGGGACGACGATGGCGTGGTGGGCGACGCCCGTTTCGATGAGTTCGCGGACGAACTGCTGGACGGGCTTGTCGACGCGGACCATGGCGTGGAGTTCGTTGCAGGGGAGGGTGGGGAAGGGGATGGATTCGCCGCGGCAGACGAGCATGCGGTAGGAGTCTCCTGTGTTGAGGAGATGCCCGAAGGTGACGGGGCCAGGCTTGAGGATGAGCTGGTAGTTGAGGCCGCCGCCAGTGAAGCCCCACTCCTCGGGGGAGCCCGTGAGGGTGACGCCTGCGTCGTCGCGGGCCATGGCGGGGACGCCGATGCCGTGTCCGAGGAGGAAGAGGGCGTTGTTGGCCAGGTCGAACTGGCCCCACTCAGCCTGGAGGGGCATGGTGCCGGTGAAGCGGAGCATCAGGTTCATCATGGCGAGGCCGCCGATGTCGCCCTCGCAGGCGACGGGGAATCCGTCCTCCTCCATGAGGATGGAGGCGCCCATGCGGGCGGGGGCGCCAGTCATCTTTTCGAGGTAGTGCTGGCCGAGGAAGCAGAGGCCGTCGAGGTTGTATTTGCGGTAGAGGGCGCGCATGGCGAGGCCGAGGCGCACCGACTTGGCGGCGTCCTCGCGGGTGACGTTGCGGCTCTGGAATCGGGCGAGGAGGCGGTCGGCGCCCGCGAGCGCGTCGGCCTCGGGGATGCCGCGCCAGAGGTCGATGAGGTGCTCGGCCTGGATGGTCATGACCTCGGGGCCGAGGAAGCCCTTGATCTTCGCGCGGTCGAACTCCAGGTCGTACATGCCCCTGAAGACATGCCCGACGAGGCCATAGGTCGAGCAGGCGAGCTGCCGTGCGGCCGCGTCCGCGGCGACCTCCGCCGCGATCTCCGCATAGGCGGCGGGGTCGGAGATTTCGCCGACGACGACGCGGTACGGCAGCCGCATCTTGCGGAAGCTGCCCGAGAGCTGCGTGGTCGCGATCAGCGCGGAGTTGCGCATGGTGGCGACGTAGTCGTCGTTCGGGTTGACGTCGGCGCCGGTCTGGGTGTTGAAGAGGATGACGGTGGGGCGGGAGGCGCAGCGGTTGATGGCGTGGAGGGTGATGAAGTCAGGGAGGTACGTGCCCGCGATGACGACGAGCACCTGCGGCTGCGCGGCGCGGAAGGCCTGCCCCGCCTCCTCGGCGCGGTCGAGGGTGTCCACCATGCCTGGATAGACGATCTCCGCGCCCGGAAGCGCGGCCTTCAGGCGCGCGACGGCGCCATCCAGGTCGGCGGCGACCTGCGCCTCCAGCGCGGGGTACATGCGCCAGTACTCGAAATACCCCAGCCCCAGCACCGCCACGCACGGGCGAGGCGGCGCGGGATGGACGGTGAGGACATCGCCGAAGGGGCCGTCGGATTCGGCATCAAAACTGGTGATGGTAGAGGACATGGGAAAAATGAAGCAGGGACCGAAGGGACGGAAGGGACGGCAGGGACGGAAGCGACCGAAGCGACGGAAGGGACGGAAGGGACCGAAGGGACGGCCAGGGTGAAGGGGAGGCCTATTGAGGCCATTCCCGCGCGATGGTGTCGAGGGTGGCGAAGCGGATTTCGCGGTTGGCCCTGGCGCATTCGTCGCGGGCGATCTGGTAGAGGTCGTGGAGGAATCGGATGCCCTCGCCCTCGTGGACGGGGTTGACGTGGCTGGCGGGGATGAAGGGCAGGTCGTTCTCGATGCAGGCGAGGAGGTCGTGCTTCGCCAGGGCGATGGTGGCCTCGTAGCGGCGCTCGGGGAGGAACCAGGTGTAGTCGCAGGTGTGGGCGAGGGTCAGGCCGCCGGACTTGTCGCGCAAGGCCTGGAAGCGCTCGCGGGTGATCGGGAGGGGCTTGGCGTCCATGCGGTCGGCGTAGAACTCGTAGACGGATTCCTGGAGGATGGCGGAACTGTCGTAGAAGTATCCTTCGGCGCGGATGGCGGCGAACATGCCCGGGCTTTCCTGGAGGGCGGGGGCGCGGAATCCAGTGAGGCCGAAGCCGAGGGCGGATTCGAGGATTTCGCGGCCCTGGCGGAGGCGTGCGCGGCAGTTTTCGACGGAATGGTCGCGGTCGAGTTCGGCGCGGTGTTCGGCGACATAGCGCTTGTTCTCGGCCTCGTGGGGGAGGTCGAGCACGAAGGCGGGCGGGATGCCGAGTTCGAAGCGGTTGTGGCGCAGGCCGTGCTGGCCGAACTCGAAGCCGTCGTCCCTGGCCTGGCGGATGGCGGGGAGGTAGTCGGCGGCGTATTCGCCGAAGGGCTGGTCGGTTTCCTCGTCGATGGGGACGACGAAGAAGGTGGTGCGCACGCCCTCGGACTTGAAGAAGTCGACCAGGTGGGCGAAGTTCGCGACGGTGGACCAGTCGCGCAGGGCGACGTCGTCGACGGTCATGCCGAAGTAGAATGGTTTGCTCATCGGAACAGTTCCTCCGCGGTGTGGATGGTGTCGAGCAGATAGAAGCTCTGACGGAAGGGCTCGCCGTACTTGACGCCGACGCGGCTGCCGTGGTAGCGGGCGCGGGCCTCGAGGGCGTTGTCGAGTTCGCCGAGGTGGTCGTGCGCGTCCTCGAAGCACATCCACGCGCGCATCTTGTCCTCGAAGGTCTCGGTGATGTCGAAGATGTGGGTGGGCTCGGGCAGCGGGTCGTTGACTTCGAAGTGGAAATACTTGCGGGCGCGGTGCGGGGTCACGCCGAAGTCGGCGCTGCAGGCCCAGGCGGCCTGGTTCCAGGCGTCGCGGCTGATGGTCGCCATGCCGTGGTGCTGGAAATACTCGTTCCACCAGTGCGCGAAGATGACGTCGGGCTGGTGCTGGCGGATCACGCGGATGCACTGCTGGTAGAACTCGCGGGTGGCGTCGACCCCGAAGTCGGGCACGCCGTAGCACTCGAAGCTGTTGACGCCCAGGACCTCGTGCGCCTTCGTGGCGTCCCGCGTGAAGCGCTTGACCGCGTTCGCGGAGTCGCCAGGGTGCGTGTATGCCTCGTCGCCGTTGCCGAAGCAGAAGACATCGACCTGCACGCCGGATTTCACCAGTTTTGCGATTGTGCCGCCCATCGCGATGACCGAATCATCGAGATGCGCGCCTAGGACCAGGACTTTTTTCATGGGGTAAGGGATTCAGGGGTTCAAGGGGGGGCGGGGGCCAGGGATGGTGTTTACCTTAAAGTAACCGCTCTTTGACACAGTGCATAATCAATAATTGCGATTGTTTGTGCGGAAATTGCGTTTTTCGCATTATATTGGGGCATCATGCCGAACTCCGACGACCAACTGACCTCGAAACGGCTGCTGTACGACTACCATGCGGCCTTCTACAAGCTGATGCACCTGCCGCTGGACTGGATGCCGCCGACCGACCGCACCTTCACCGTATGCGGCAAGGAGCACTGCAATCCCCTGTGCGCGCGCATCATGGAGACCTTCGAGGGGGCGACGCTGTGCACGAAACTCTCGCGCGAGCGGGCGCGGCAGGCGCGCGAGACGGGGCGCACGGTGGAGGGGGAGTGCCATGCGGGGCTCTACGACGCGCTGATCCCGATCCAGGTGGACGGTGAGTATCTGGGGGCGCTGTGCATCGGGCAGTACATGCTGGAGGCGCCGACGGAGGAGAAGCTGAAGCGGATCGCGGAGCGGCTGTCGTTCCTGCATCTGGCGCCTGGGGAGTTGTGGGAGTATTTCCGGCACACGCGGGTGCTGACGGCGGAGGAGCACGAGGGGCTGCTGGACCTGGTGCGGATGCTGGGGCAGTACATCTGCGAGTCGCGCGGGCGGCTGCGCTTTCTGGAATCGCTGGCGGGGAGCGACCCCATCAAGGCGGCCGAGCGCTATATCCAGGCGCACTTCGACCAGCGCCTGACGGTGGACGGCATCGCGCGCTCGGTGGGCATGAGCAAGAGCAACTTCCTGCACCGCTTCGCGGAGCAGACGGGCACCTCGCCGCTCGCCTATCTCAACAGCTACCGCGTCGAGCGAGCGATCGAACTGCTGCGCGCCACGCGCCTGCCCGTCGCCGAAATCGCGGCCGCCTGCGGCTTCCGCAGCATCTCGCCCTTCAACCGCCAGTTCCGAAAGGTCACGGGAAAGGCCCCTGGAGACTACCGCCGTCCAGACGACACGCCTGTCGTATAAGAACTTCCTTTGCCCCGGAAAAAAGGGCGAACCCCTTCTTAAAAGCAGTGGACACCTTCGGAAAAAAGGATGCCTTGAGGTTTGCCCGGCACCTTTCATTTCGGGCTATTGTGACGCCCCTGATGACCGTCTGATGGGGTGGGCAATGTGGATTGGACGAGGTCGTCAAGAATCAGGAGAATGGAGCATGGAGAAGTTTTGGGAAAAACGTAGGGAGTGGGTGTCTCGGTTCCTGAGGTCATTTCTGACGCATCAGGCGCGGAGGAATGCCTAAAAGCGAATACACAGTTTCCTTTTCCGGGATTAAATTATAGGTATTAGGCACAAGGAGGAAATGATGATTAATCCACCAATCACATTGTTTACAAAAGAAGCACGTGAGGTCGCGGAACAGATTTCGAACAAGTTGGAAAGCATTAAAACACCCGCGTTTAGTTATGTTGCAAGAAACAGCCTTTGTTATCTGGCGCGCATCGCGCAAGAGTGCTTTAATGATTTAAAGAATGGCGAGAGTCTTGTTGGAGACCTTTTCAAAAAAGCCATTGAGGATGCGAAGAACAAGTTTGATACGGCTTACGAGACCGTTGTTCATCTGAAGGAGGTGCGGAAAGAATGAACATGTCCTATTTTGAGCATATAAAAGATGTTCTTGCGGATCGGAAAAATGGGGTAGGCAAGTTATTAGAGGAAACCCTCGGTCAAGAGGATCGCTGTATTGAATTTAAGGCAACTGCATTCAAACCCGAAAAAGGAGAAGTCGCGCCAGAATTCGAATCTCCAGGGCAGAGATATGACGATTATACATGGAATATCATGAAAGAATGTATTGCGTTTGAAAATACCTGCGGAGGGGTGATTTTTATTGGGATTGCAGAGGATAAGAAAACTGGCAATTTGTCATTTCCGCGCATATATACGGATGGACCTGAAGGCTTGGGGCGGATTCCGATTCAAAGCCGTGATGATTGGGATCGTTATAAGCGAAAAATCAGTGAAGTCATAAACAAAAAAGAAAAGTATGAAACTACCGGGAATTCTCAGCAAAATGGAGGAAAAGTATTGTTTACTTTGGAACCTGAAAAACTGCAAAAAATCAATAATAATCTTGAATTTGAGGTTTTTGAGCATCAAGGGCAGTTCATTCTTGGCATTCTCGTTTCTCCAGGAGTCAACGATGATTATATCACGGTAAAAAAGGAACCGGGAAGGACTGGACTATTGTACCGTTCGTCAGGGAAGGTAAATTGGGAAGATGACTTTGATAGGATAAAGGCATATAAACGCCCGTTGTTAAAATCTTATTCGACAAAAGAATTTTTGCGTAATATTCCACAACCCACCAAAGCCTTTGTCGGGCGTGACAAGGAATTGGAGGATCTTCACCGTATGTTGTCACCAAAACAAAGCCAGCGCAGGGTTATACCATTTCTTTTTGGACCGGTCGGTATTGGCAAAAATGAACTTGCATTTAAATATTGCGAGCAATATTATCTTGAGTACGAGGAAGGAGATAGCATTATTATCAATGCAGAATTTCTTGATTCGTTAGTGGATATTCTTTTTTCTTTGACTGAAGACGAAGATTTTCTGCAACATTTTAATATTGAATTACAAGCTGAGGACAAGCGGCCTGATAAACCTGAAAATAAAGAAAAATGCGTGGGAAAGATCAAAAGGTCTTTATTTGACAAACCGCATAGTCACATTCTAATTTTAATAAAAAACATTAATAATCCTCACATTCTAGAAGCAAAGGAAGTGAGTAATTATCTTTCTGGAAGATATGAGGATCTTGTGCATATTATAGCCACATCAATATCAAACATCCCATGGACAATAAACGAAGAGGATATAGTATATCCGTATGAAGTTAAAGGGTTATGCACTGAAGAAGCATTGGAATTGCTTGAAAAGCGACGGTCTTTTGGTAATGATTCACGTGAATTGCAAGCTGCAAAGGATATTCTGGACATCCTAGATGGGCATACTGCATTTATAGATGCAGTAAGCAGTATTCTAAAGAACCGGAGATATCATGCAGATTTATATCAAATGCTTTTGGCAGAGCTTTCAAGCGGTCAATTGCAGACATTTGATTCTATTGCTGAGGCCCTTTTCAATAAATGGACGGGCGGGTTATCAGAAGATCAAAAGGACATTCTTTTTGCCACTGCATTTTGTCCTTCGGATAATATTTGCGAGAACTCTTTACGCGAGTCATTTGAAAAGTCAAACTCTTGTTCTTTAAATTCTAACTCATGGGACGAATTATTTAGAACACTTTATGAATATTCATTTTTAACGGAAGAAAGCTCCGGTACAGGAGTCTTTTCAATGCGGAATCTGCTCTTGCGTCAATTTCTTCAGAAAAAAGCAACGCAGTCAAATCGGGCCGTGTCTTTATTATCAAATTATATTGAATGTAAATTGGATGATTTGAATTCTTATGAAAGGGTATATTATGTCCATAAGATTGCAAATGACGAGATTCCTATTTCAAATTCCCAGATGGCCCAGATCTTCCTGTCTAAGCCGCACGATTCTTTTTTCTTTAAGTGTTTTTATAATCTCTTTGATTCACAGGCGGTTTCAGATAAGCTAAGGGGGGCTACCCTGCACCATTCGATATGGCTCATTCTTCAAAGGCTTCGAAAGGTCATCCCATATCAGGAGATGACCGGGATGAGTTTTGCCCCTTTGCCTTATTTGCTCAGGAGATTGCGTGAACACATTCTCAGTCATGATGAATTTTGCTATCGAATCACCGAACATGTTTTTGATAAGTATCGTGAATATGCGGATGGAGATGTTATAAAATACTTTATTGAGATATTTGTTGCTATTTTCTGTTTGCGTTTTGAATCTTTATGTACTTTTTCCATTTTTAGTAATTTTTCCCTTTCTGTACTTTCACTTAAATTTTTACTTGAAAAAAACGAATGGGATGATAGTTTATTTTCACTTTTAGTATCAAGCATAATGCGTTATTTGAATTTAGAATATGTTCCCTTTCTTAGTCCTAATAATTCCGTAAAGATGACCATGGGCATTTATCATTCAGAACTTGAACCAATAATACCGTTTATTTCTTTATCTTTCTTATATCGTAATTATGGTTTCCTTGACGCTCAAAGCAAAGAGCCAAAAGGGGATATCAGTTTAAAGACTTTGATGGTGAGTGATCATGATTCTGTTCTATACCAGACGAATCTTTCCGATATAGAAGTCATGTTTGCTCGCCTTCTCTACTTCCGGTATTTCGCATCGAGTGGAGATGAATATTATGTCCAGGAGTTAATGTATCTTTGTCTAGAGCGAACGATGAGAATACGGGAAAGCGTCTTATCCTCGGACGAAAGGTCGTGTTATTTTAATCGATTGGCAAAATTAAGTGAACTTTCTTATGAATTTCAAGATGATAAGCGCTCTTTGAGTTATCATCAGAAGGCATCCGGTATTCA
>JAEEGL016960817.1_pt1 | contig 12610 bp, 5 predicted proteins | sample 9134231 | NCBI WGS metagenome assembly JAEEGL01 (sample SAMN16246548, study PRJNA631951) | gut metagenome | biome: gut microbiome; feature: rumen; material: fiber-attached | host: Bos | place: Iran: Karaj | collected 2018-10
CATTTCTCAGTTCATTTGCATCCCGACGCTTCGCCAGGCATCTTCTGATACCACACCTGGGTCTTGTACACGACGACCGTCAGCGGTCCCGCCTTGATCGTCACGAATCCGTCTGCGTCGGGCTTCACGTAGCCGACCTGCGAATACTGCTGCCCGCCCGGCGTCTTGCAGAACGTCATCCAGTAGTCCGCCCTCGCCGCTATCGCCGCGACAAACACAACTAACATAGAAATCGTTTTCATTTCTTCCTTTCTATCACGTCATTCGGACACAGGATGTTCTCGGACGTACTTTTCAATCAACTTCTTTTGAATAATGGCCAATCGATGTTTTCTATTTTGACCATTCGCCCTCCGTCAATACCAAGAAACTGGCGAATCTGCTTATTCTGCTTAAGCCAGAAAACGCCATTCTCACCGTTAAAATACGAGTCTTCAATGGCAACCGGTTGTGCGCCAGCTTCGATAAGTATCCCAAGTGCCTTTGCACGCTTATGATCAATTGCTATTCTTACGGGGGTGCGACCGGTTGTAGACGGGAGGTTTACATCGGCACCAGAATCTATGAGCATCTTAACCAAGCTCAATTTATTTCCGGCAACGGCAAGCCCAAGGATTGTACAACGATGTCCCCCGCAATTCGGATTGGCGCCGTGCTCAAGCAAATATGCAACCGCCTCTTCGCTCTCTGTCGATTGGTGTTCCGCAAACCTATAAAGCGGCGGATGCGAGGCGTTGTACTGATATTCACCTGTGTCGTCAATATTTGGGTCGAACTTAAGAGCCTCAACATACACCTTTAAGCGGGCAAGTTGCCCCGGCTCGCCATATGGCATGACATAGCTGAACATATGCCGCGATGCGCATTTGATAAGCCATTGGTAGAGCGCAGGTGAAAGCAATTGCTTGATGGCACCGTTCGACCAAACCAAGTCATCTACAGGCAGCTTTGACCATCCATCAATTATCATGTCAATTAACTGATTGCCCCCCGCATTTTCACCAACTGCTTCTGTTAATTCCCGTTGGTGTTGCTGCAGATAAGAATAAACCTTCTTCTTGCAATGGGAAGCAGCCCATAGCAATTCCCTTTCCCAGCAAGGCCCAAGAATTCGAGCATGCTTACTAATCAGAACATCCAGTTTCTCGTATTGTTCTTCCCTGACAAGTTCTTGAAACACCATACCGATTGCTATGCCGTCTTCCGCGATTTCGGGATAGTCCGATATCCTTGCATCCGGCCATAGCTCCGCCGCCTTGTTTCGGGTATCCGCAAGAAGACGACGGTAGTACACGGCGACATCCTCCTTCTTATCGTATGGGATTCCATCCCATATCGCGGACATAGATTCTCGCTTAAAATATTCGTCAACTCCTTGACGGTAAAAGCGGAGGTACAAGATTGCGAAAATGCGTTCTTCGAGTGTCGGCTCTGTAATACGCCTGTCGGAAAGGAACAACCACTGTGCCAAGATAAAGAACACGGCGCGGGCTTCCCAGTCCTCTTCTGGAATAAAAACCTTGTAATCAGTCGTGCGGATGACAAGATCATACAAGTAATCTGCATTGAGGAAATCGGCATTGGGCTTGTGATTCGATTCGGTCTTGAAAGAGGCGAATCCATTCGCATAGAACGAAAGAGCAAGTACAAGCGCAGGGTGCTTTTCTGCATTGTTGAATCGTACCGCCCAATACTTCTTTGCACAATGCGAGCAAATGTTCCTGTATTCCGTCTCGCTGCCGGTGCGGGCCGGGAACACTCTCGCCGTATCAGATCTTGCACCGCAAAGCTGGCGGCAAACCTCGGCAAAGATATATTTGGCACGAGGTGACTCAGCTTCTGAATTCCCGTATGATACCGCCTTGAACCCTTCCGGGAAATGCCATGTCAAGGAATCAAGATACATTAAATAAAAAAGCGACCAGTGGCCCAAGCACGTAGAGTCCTTGTCTCTTGGAGACTCCGGACAACACCACATCCAACCCTCTTTGACACAACTTCTCTGCAAAAAGAAATACAGAGCTGCTTCATGGATTGGATTCTTGGGGAAACGATATGTCCCCGCCAATTGCTTTAACCTGTCCGTGAGAAAAGGAATCTCTTCAAAATCCTTCTGGCCGTGATTAAAAAACTTCGCAATCTTGTAGCCGTTCCATATCAAGGGACGGTTACTCGATACTTCCCACTTGAAAACCTCTCGGAATCCTGGCGTCTCTAGGCACTCCAGGATAAATTCCTTTTCTTTTTCATGATACCCTGACATGGCAATCAACACCAACCCTTCTTTCCCATTGTGTTCATTCAGTGACGATCAGCAAAAAAAGTTGAAAAGTCGCGCGGCTTCCCCCAACATACTTGATCGCATCAGAAGAGTATGTCGATGACAAGATGTGGACGACTGCCATTGCCTCTAGTCCCTTGAACGCATGTGTTGTGCTCTTCCAGGCACAACGATTCTCATTCCATGCCTTTAGATTCTTCTCCGTCTTGCTCATGCTATCATCCGGCCCGTAAAATGAAACGCCCGTACCCGTCTTTATGCCGTCAAGCAATCTTGCTTCGGGTGAAATCACCGCGACATCTCGTGGATTGTAATGGGCAAATACCTCGTCTTTCAAGAATGCGTTGATCTCGTCCCTTTTCAACTTGCGATTCACAACTGCCGGGCCGTTCAGTACAATCTTCACTTCCTTCTCCGCCGGCACAAGATTTCGGCAATAATCAACGACGGGCTTGGGGTTCCGTAGGTTGACCGTCAACCTCTGAACCTTCAAATCCCTGAAAATCCCACACAGGCTCTCTTCATTCAAGCGATCCCGGTAGATGTTCTGCTCTGCATCGGAGAAAAGGATTACCTTGCCTCCCCTTGAGTTGCAAAAGCGCATCAGGCACTTCAATTGAGTCCGTGTCAAATCTTGCGCCTCGTCAACGATGATGGCATCAAAGAGCGGATATGTCCCGGGCTTCAACTTCCTAACCTCAAGGAGAAGCGTCTCATCCATGCGTTTCCAGAAATCAGACTCCTGTTCGCCTTTTGCCCGTTGTACGGGAAGCGTTCGCCCCATGACTGCATCGCTGAACTTGTGGAAATGCGTAATCATTAAATCCTGACGCTCGGGCATTATACTATGGACATATCGCGCCAGCACCTTGTTGAAGCAGACATATAGAATCCGTCCCCTAAGCTCGGATGCCGCCGCCATCGCGAGAAAGGTCTTTCCCGTACCCGCCGTACCTTCGATGAATACGCGTAAATGTAGAGGATCAAGAATTGTCTGCAACACACCTTGCTGCGAAGCCGTCAATAGGCTTCGCATCTGTTCGCGATAACTATCTAGGTCAAGCTTTACTGATGCATAAACATAGCTTGACCTATCCTCGACTTGTGTCCAGAAATTCCAAATCGTCTTTCCGTCCGCTTCGCTCAATCGCGTTGGATTACGCACCCCCCTCGCAACGAGCTGCCTTTCTGAGAAATCTAGCGATTCAAGGATAATCTTTTCCAACCCCTTGTTCTCTACTTGGCAATCTGACTTCCGGTAAATTGGAAGTGATTTGAGATTGATTCCTGCCATTTCATCCAATGGAAAGATTAGGCAGTATGCCATAATTCCCCATCGGTAACCTCGTCCGAACAGAGCATCGCCAAGATACGACAAATAGTAATTACGGGCACTGCACGCCTGCCCAATCAAATCTTTGACCTCGTCTCTCCCCGTATCGCGGTTACGCCAGCTGAATTTATTCGTCGCACCGATAAACGTATACCCGTGCCCCTTGCATTCGACATTTACAATCCCGCGCCCTGGAACCATCACAAGGAAATCGTACTCGTGCGCGCCGAGCTGCACGCCGGAGATGAACGACCACTCCGGCGGCAGCTGTTCGCGGAGCATATTGTAAAGCAACGCTTCGGCATACGATCCGTCTGCCTTGTCCAATGACGCACCACGTTCCTTGATGGCGTCTACATGAAAGGGAAAAGCATTTTCAGTCATGTTCAGTCCTCAATGGCAAGAACCTGGCTTGGATCAATGTCCTCGGCCTCACTCTCACATTCAAGCGGATCGGTATTCCCGATCACATAGTACTGCTTCATGGCAGGCACGCGCTCGCCATCGGTCGGCTTATGGAATCCGTCCGGCACTACAAAATTTGCTCGCTCCAACTCTTCCGCCGTAGCCTCATCTTCAATGAGAGAACGCCCGCTTACAAATCCATCATTCGGTGCGACATCACTTCGGTCGGAACGGAAATGCACATCAACTGCCGCATCCTCCGACCTCACCTCAAAACGTTTTTCCGGCGTCTCATAAACATTGACATTCTGATGGCCTGTCGAAAACGTGTTTTTCTCCACGTAATCCCGATCCCCCCACACGGTCTCCTCAAGATCGGGAGTATGCTGTTCAGAAAATACGCCCGGCGTCTGCCTCATGAGCCTCGCAATCGTCAGCGGCCCGCGAAGATACTGAACGTTTGGAGTCTTCTCATCCGGAATAGCCACGACAAGATAGTCTCGCGCACGACTGATAGCCACATTCAATACCTTCTTGTCGTTGATGAAACTGCCTTCACGGCGCCCCATACCCTGCGGAGGATTAAGAAGTGCGATAATCATCTCACATTCGTCTCCTTGGAAGCTGTGAACAGTACCCACATTGACTTCAACACTTTCCAGTATTGCGTGATCCACTTTGGCAATGAGCCGCCCGACGATATCCGCTTGGGCACGATAAGGCGAGATGACGCCTATGCGAAAAGCCGTACGTCCAGCATCCTTCAAACCTTTCGCCAGCTTGCAAATATACTCGAACACGAAAAGCGCGGAGTATATCTGATAGGAAGACATTCCAAGGAGTTTGATCTTGAAGATGCTCTCGAATCGTGACACAGGGTAACGCAATAGCGTCAACGGTTTGATCGGAGGCATCCCGTCAATGGTGATGTCAAGTTCTCTTTCTTCCGCCGCCGATCTATGGTGCCGCAACATGCCGGAATACGCGAATTCACTGAATATGCGACCGATGCAGGGTATACTGCGGAACTGTTCGTCCAGTCGGACCACCTCGTAGTCATGTGGCTCGGTTGTGGGATTCGCGAAATCCTCCAATCCGACCATCGTGTAAATGTTTTGTCCGACAGACAGATCACTCATTACGACCGGTGCAATCTGCATAGGATCGCCCGCGATTACGAATTTGGAATTGCGTGTCTTATAGATCGGATACAGTATCTGCATCAGCGGAATCATCGACGCCTCATCAATGACGATGTAATCCCATTGGAAATCGGCAAGTTTCTCCTTGTTCATGGATGTGAAAGCGTCATAGGCGAACCGGATGACCGTCGTGACGACCACAGCTGAGTTGGTATCGTCAATGTCAACTGCCTTGGCACGGGCAACCGGACTTCCTTGCAACGCAGGATCAAGTGTGATGCCGAAGCGTGTCAGCCATTGCTTGTAGGATTCGTCCTCACCACATTCCGTAATGATGCGTTTCGTCAAGACGTCCGCTGCCTTGTTTGTCGGCGTCAGCACGAGAACGTGAGGATGCTCTTCGCTCTTAGCCAGCGGAATCAACTCCTTCCTTGCCAGGTACGTTGTCTTGCCGGTTCCCGGCGGACCGAAGATGAAACGTATCTGTTCGGGAAGGTTGGCCTTCAAGTTGTAGTCGGCGGTGAGATTCAGGCTTGCATAGCCATCTTTCAGCGCATTCAACAAAAACGTAGGCTTTGTCGCAACGGTTTTAGCTTCAACGACCTTAGAATAGTCGATATTCTCCATTCCAGGCAAGATATGTACCTTCGCCCTCAGACGAAAAGACATCACGCTCATGCTCTCGATGACCGTCTCGATGACCGGACGGCCGGGGATGCGGATTGTCAGCCTCTGATTCACCTCTTCCTCAAACCACTGAGGGATGGAATCAGAAGATGCGCTGAGGATGAACATGTTTTCAGTGCCAGGCTCACGTTCCATCTTCGCGAACGACACAGACGCCTCACGCTGTTCTTCGTCATCTACCCCACTTTCCCGCATTTCAAGCTCAAGTCTCGCCATGAGCCAGGCGTACGAATACTCTTCTGCCTCCACCGCCGTATCCTGCAGTTCGGCCTCTACCCTCAATTGGTCTATCTCCGCCTCAACCTTCTTTCGCAATTCTTCCGCACGCTTTTCAAAATCGATCGCCTTAGGTTGCATAGGATCTGAATCGACGGCAGACAACATAGATTTCGCCGTCTGTGCCGCACCCCCTTGGCGGTTCTGTTTTTGCTCCTTGTAAGTCCTCGTCTTTTCAACCACTTTCTTGACTGCCGCCTTCATGCGTTCAAGAGACCCCGTAACCTCGGTTACATTAGGTTGCTCTTCAGGTTTGTCAGGTCTAGGTGTACTGGGCGTTGCAGGAGCATCAACCGGCATTTCCTCAAATGCCTTTGACGCCTTAATCCTTGCCATTTCCTCCAGATCCTTTAAGTCAAGGCCAAGCCGTTTCGCCTGCTCTCCAAGAGCCAAATTCCCTCTCGCAGATTCCGACAACGCTTTTCGCGCCTCCTGTTCGGACTGCGTTTCACCCGCTGCCACAGTAGATTCTGGCATAAAAAACATACCGCAAGTAACAGCGAAATCAGTGAGCTTGGAGTATTCCGCATCAAGGACATCTCCTGCCACCTCACTCGGTGCAACCAGTTTTCCATCAGCAGTTACCAGCCATTTTGAAAACCTCAGCTTTTTATATTGTCTGCTGACAAACGGCTGACACTGGGGTTTTCGGAAGAAATAATGATAAGTACCATTCATGGAAGTTTTAAACCACAAAGCAACATCTGCAGTGCCTGCCTTAATGGCCTCTTTCTTCGCCACTTCGCCAAGAATCTTCCACAAGAACAATGACATGGATTTCTTTTCTTCAATCGGCAAGTCGGAAAGAAGCACTTCCAAATACCGGTCCAATCCGGCTATATGCCCCTCAACAAACCTAATCTCTCCTGTTGAACGCTCAAACTGTCCTATGTTATCCATATAAAATTTCCGTGCATCTTCCCGCGGCATTTCTCTACGCTCGAAACGCGGTAATTCATTGACACCAATTTGCTGAAACAATGTATGAATGTCCTTCGCGTAACGACTATCGACCATTGCAAGGTATCGCTGCGAATCAATGTATTTTGCGCCACCTATATCGTCAAAGTATTTATGCAACGCCTCTGATTCCAAGTACAATTCTCTAGCACGATATAAGGATTCGGCATCTACCGTAGATTTCCAACACGCCAAAAGCATAAGTTGCAAGGCCATCGCAGTTTTCTCCAACTCACCACATGACACGTAGTAGCCAAGAACTTGCGCCAGCAACCCGTCTATTTCTTCAGCTTTCGCCTTCGGCAATTTTTGCGTCATGATCAGTTGAATCCAATCATGACGGTCTGGCTCTTTGAGATTATATTTATCAAGGAGCCGTCTCGCGTGCTCATTTTCTAGCATATCAGCACGAACCATATCATAACGGTCTTCACCTTCAAGCGGAAGATACAGCTGAATGGCACCGTCTTCTGTGTTGACGGCACATGCTCGCCCGTTCTGATTTAAAAAGATTGGCGCTGTCCGAGCCTTACGTACACGTTGATCGTTGTCAGCAATCCAATCGTATAGCCTTTCAAGCCACTCCATCGGCTGCTGTTCAATAAAATCGGCGTTTATCCTTGCGATGAGGTGATTGTCATACACGCATTCTTCAGTGCAATCTTCGATGAATTCAAAGACATCGGCCGTCAACTCCTTCCCGACATTGCGCGATCTGTTCTCGCGCGGAATAGTCGGGAACGCCCACTTTATACCCTGTACGCCATATAGTTTCTGTAGTTGCTCATCGGAGAATAACCTTGGCACGGCAATTGATTCCGGCCAATAGGCGTGGGGACGATCCACATATCCGTCCTTAGTCGGCAAAACTGCCGCATTCTGGAACAATTTCCGAAATGCCGCACGGAACGGCTCAAATGAAATGCCGTCTCCGTAATCCTCGCGCGATATCGGGATGATCTTGACAATATCATCAGTTACTATGTTGCGGTTTTCTTTTTCAGACAGTCTGCACAGATATTCAAGTCCACTTGCCGCCAAATCGGCCAAATTTCCAATCATCGATTCATTATGTGCGGCCCCAGCCAAAATCCCCTCTCGGTTATCTGTCAACTTAAAAGGAGCATGAATGATAAACTTCAACTTGGTGTTATGACGTGTAGGAAAGAAACAGAATGCCGATCTCTCAATTGTCTTAACACCCCCATCGTCCCCCACCGAATACCCTACGCTAAACTTATGTTGTCCCTCGCGTCGTGAAAACAGCCAAAACCGATCTATATTCCTTGCCCCTATGTGTTTTACTGTTTCAACAAGGCGTATTCCCATGGCAAGATCATCGCGCAAAACCACGCTCTTGCAATCAACGTAATATTCCCCATCCTCTCTGACACCATCCTGCCTTATTAATGATACATTCACTCGCTTGAGTTGATTCAAGAAGAGCGTGGGATAAACAAGCGAATTCAATGCCTTCCATATCTCGTCACATGACTTTTCTCGATCTGGCTTGTTAAAAGGAAAAACAAATAGCGTTTCCCCGACCTTTCTTGTTGGATGATCATTTCCTATCAGGCGTGGAACAATGTAACTCTCAAGCCTGAATCTCATATTGTCATCATATATTTCAGGCGTCAATGTGTACTGGAAAACAGCCTTGAATCCTACGCCGAACTTGCCGATAGCATTCCCCGTCTCATTCTGTAATATCTTTGTGGAGAACCCTCCTGAACCGGTAATGGCATTCAAATGTCCGATCTTGGACTGATCATCATGTTCGGACGCAAGCGAGGTAACGGAGAAATGAATGGTGCCGTTGTGCCTAAAGATCAATCTGTCATGATACAGTTCAAAAGAGGCCTCGGAAGCACGTGCGTCATCGGCATTTTGCAATAGTTCGTAAACGAAGTGACCAAGCCCTGAATACTTCGCAATAATCCCCTGCATATACCCCCGGTGCGCAGGTTTATTGAAGACTTTAGCATCTTCTGCTCGATCTTGCTCGATCTCACGAAACCAAACCTTCTCCTGGTCCGTCATCCATAAACCTCCGCAAAAAGCTGATCCAATTCGTCTGGCTTATTGATGCCCATCACCTTCGTACGCACGGTCGATATTGCCATGTCTAGGCGCTTGTAGATTTTCTGCCCCGGAATAGGGCCCTTCATCTCCCGAATCAACTGTACACGCGACAACGAGGGATTCCTTGCGGCATAATCCGCCAGAGCTTTGGCCTTGGCCAAATTGTCGCTGAACTGCTGTCCATGAGGTTCAAGAAGGTCGATAAGATACTTGCCTTCATCAGTCGGGTGCTTCCGTACAATGAAAAGATCCGGGAAGAAAGGCTTTTTGGTGCTTCCCACATCGTAGGGCAGCCTAAGCGCCCATGATGCGCGGGAAATATTTCTAAGCCAACAGACGAAATCAGGTCTGTCAAACTCCTCCTCCAATACTCCCATCTCCCATGGCGTAAGCATGAACCTTGCACGGCCTTCCTCGTTGCAGAACAGGTGATTGGAATAGCTGACTCCCAAGCTTTCAGACTCCCGAGTTACACAGATGGTTTCTGGAAGTGTAAAATTGTGCGGGCTGACGATGTCGGCATCTGACGCAATCCTGTCATACTGGCGCCGCCAGGTCTCCGATAGCCCCGCCACATAAGGGCGTATGTCATCACGGAACTTGTGAAACTTTTCTTTCGCGTATTTCAGCAGCTTCTGCCAGCATGTCTCGTCCGCTGCAAATAGAATCACCTCAATCTTGTACGCAAGCGGATCCTCTTCATCTCCATATTTCACGCCGTAAACGTTTGCGATGCCTTCGTTGCCGAGTTTGTTCTCCACCATACGGAGCTGCCGGTCAATGTCCGTGTCCGTCGTCGAGAAGAGATCACCCCCGCCCGGATCGGACAATGGCTGCCCAAACGGATCAAACACCTTTGTTGTTAACTTGAACTGCATGACCTTCGTGACAAGGTCGTCGTATTTCCCACCATGCTTCAACTCCTCCACATACGCATGGATGAGTTCTGCGACGTCCTGTGCGATATCACTCACGGCATTCGGATACAGATGCGCCAGTGTCATGAAGTGCGCCAACTTGCAGAGCGACCTAAAGTAGTCGCTGATGATGACACTTCGGATGTCGTAATTCAGCAGATGCAGATCGTTGATGAACTTAACAACACCGGGTCGATCGAATCTATCTGGCCAAAGCGGCTGTTTCGGTACCACAGGCGCCTGACCGCCGTCCAGCGCAAGCGGAGCAGCTTCTGCCGCTGTGTCTCCGACAGGCGACGAGGCCGTTGGCGGTTCCTCTCTGACAGGACTTGTCGCCGAAGGTGTCCCAACGGACGATGGCGTCGTTTCAGTCCTCTGCGTTGTATTGATGGCAGGACCTGTACCTGACGACGGCATTTCAACACCAGTGTCTAATGGCCCAGAAGTTGCCGATGTTAGCGGCATAGGTGAAGGCTGCGCAGGCGTGGCCGCTCTCGACGGAACGGCCTTGGGTGCCGGTGGCCTGATGGTAAGCACCTCTTGATGTCCGCTTTCGATGTCCAACAGCTCAATATCCGTCGGCAGTTCCCCGCCTTCCGCTTCTTGCAATGCATTTACGACATCTTCAACTGTTCTGACATCAAAATACGGCAGATAGAGATGTACGTCGTTGAGCGTATCGTCCACGTCGATGTGCATCTGCTTTGGCGTGCGTATCATCCGGCCCAGCAGCTGAGCGATGTGCGTCGCGTCCGTCGCGTGCCTGAACGACATCATTGTCTCAGCTCTTGGACAATCCCATCCTGTGGAAAGATTCTCCTTGAAGAACACCACCTTGACCATCGCATCATCCGCAATCCGTGACGGCTCTTCATAACAAACTGGCAACCCGTTTATGGTCAGCGTCGTAGTCGTCTGTCCAAATGTATGAACAACCTCTCCCGCACTGAAGTGAATACCCAGACGCTGCTCAATCTTCACAAGGCAGTCGTCTAGGTCTGTAGCGGAAATCTGATTTCCAGACCCGTTCTCCACCTGAATGACGAAGACCGGATTGAACTTTGCGTAATGCTGCCGTTCGCAATAGTCGTTCCAATGAATGCACTTGTCATTCCATGCGTCCGCAGCAGCTTGAAGGACGGCCATGTCGTTATGTGCGGCCGTGTCACCAGGATAGCGAAATATGATTCGATCCTTAAGGAGACCAGACTTCCGCACTGCATCAACAGGAACGACAACTTGATGAACAGTCGCGGTCGTGCCAGCCACAAGGCGGTTGAATCTTTCCGGAGTAGCGGACATGCCCAGCACTACCGGCATGGGCGTGAGCCCGTCATCTGGACGGCCAAGGATAAACTTCTGCATGGTCGTCGTTGCTGTTGCGGCGGCATTTCCCTGCATACCGCGATGCGCCTCGTCGATGATGAGGTAAAGCCGGTCGCTTTTCGTTGCAATCGTGTTCTGCAATGTCTCCCAGATCGTGTAGGTACGCGCGTCGCCCTTCTTCACGAGATTGCTCGATTTGCTGAGCTTCTGCGTGTTGAGGAAATATATGTGACCATCTTCCAGCGTCTCTTGGTCAAAATCCTCATCCGAAATCGTCACGCACTGCCCGATGGAGATACGGTCACAGTTGGACTCAATCTTCGAACGTGACTGCGCATTCAGCTCTGGTGAATCACTCAGCCAAAGAAAGATCGCCTCAGGCTGCTCTTGGTAGTCAGCCGTACCGTTGTACACGTTCTCGATCAGTGCCGCCGAGATGATCGTCTTGCCTGCGCCCGTAGGAGCCGTGAACGAAATCACCTGGGGCACATGCATCTGCGCAAAGCCGTTGAGCGAGAACGCCAGTTTCTTGCGGAGATCATCGACCGCTGTGTTCTGAAAAGGGAACAGTTCTACTTTCATTTTTACCTCCCGCCTTTGTTGATTCTGAAATTGTCGAGATAATCCCGATAGAGCTGGACACACCGCCTGTCCTTGAAATGCAGCGACATCTCTTTGAATGCGTTGTTCGAGTCTGTGACAAGATAGATGTCGCGAATGTCCGCCTCTGCATTCACCTTTTCCTCGAACTCAATGAACGCAGCTTCATCTGTCAGAACCGCGAACTCGTTCTCAGGCAATACCAACATCGTCGGAGTTTGTTGCGTCACCCTCGGACACCTTCCCTTGGCTCCCGACTTCATCCACAGAATCGGCAGCAACGCCTTGAATTGCTTGCCAAGCGCCACGCTGTCCTTGTCAAGGAAATCCAACTTGAAGAACGCTGCATTTGCCTTGAAACCATCAGACATCATTATTTCACTCAATGCTGGGTACATTTGCCGAGTAGTCTTTTTATAGATAGTTTTCTTGATTGGCTTGCCTGTCACTTTCGACACGACAGCACTTTCATCATCCACCATAAAGTCATCCACTTCAACCCCATAGTTTCCTTCCAGCGGATCACCATTCACATCATGTCCCTCAATTGAGCAGACTGTCCGTGGCCAAGTCACATATTTTGCTATGCCCAACCTCTCCC
>JAEEGL017094356.1_pt1 | contig 12610 bp, 13 predicted proteins | sample 9134231 | NCBI WGS metagenome assembly JAEEGL01 (sample SAMN16246548, study PRJNA631951) | gut metagenome | biome: gut microbiome; feature: rumen; material: fiber-attached | host: Bos | place: Iran: Karaj | collected 2018-10
ACCAACCTCATCCCGCCGCTTCTGCGCATGGTGGACGAGGAGCGCATCGCGTTCACTCCCGCGGTGGAGCTATCCTACCTGACGCAGGAGGAACAGGAAATGCTATTCACGGAGATCGGCGTGACGCTCGCGACGCCTTCTCTCTCACAGGCTTGCCGGCTGAAGCGTCTCAGCGGTGAAGGCAAGCTCGATGAAGAAACCATCACCGCAATAATGGCGGAGGAAAAGCCCAATCAAAAGGAAAGGGTAAGCGTTCCGCTCTCCGCTCTAAAGGGCAAGGTGCCCGACAGCTATACCGATAAGCAGCTGCAGGAATTCGTCATCAAAGCTGTCGATCACTATCACCGTTACCTGATGCGACAGAGGGAGGTGAGATAGTTTGGAAGAAAAGGAAAACATTGCCGCGCTTGAAGACGGTATGCGCTTCATCGGCACGAAGGAGATCGCGAAGCTCATGGGCTGCTCGGTCCCAGTCGCCCGTCAGATCATGCGCCGGAAGGATTTCCCGCTCGTCATGTGCGGGAAAAACCTTAAGGTCATGAAGTCCGAGTTCATCAAGTGGGCATCCGAGCGGCGCGTCTGACCGCACATTTGAACGGGACACGGATGTTTTATAGAATATTCGTGTCCCATCATACAGAGAAACGGAGGCAAAAACATGAGTAAAAAGAAGAAAAAGAATGGCAATGGCGAGGGCAGCGTTTACAAGTTCAAAAACGGTTACAGAGGTCAGGTCGTCGTCGGGATCGATGATGAAGGCAAGCCCATTCGCCGAAGCGTGACAGGCGCTTCGAAAAAGGAAGTCAACGAAAAGATCACTCTTATCAAGAACAGCATCGTCACCGGGACCTATGTCGCGCCGGATATGATCACGCTACCGGAGCTTGCTAGGCAGATGCTCAAGGACGATCTCAACATGAACTTTATAAGCATCAGCACTTACTCCAGGCATATCGAAACGCTGAAACGGATCGAGGCGAATCCCTATATGAATACGACACCGATGCAGCAGCTTCACTATACGGGAGTCAAGGAATATCTCTTAACGGAAACGAGAGCGGCGCAGAGCGTAATCGACAAGATCTTCATGATGATACAGCGGACCATGCGCGAGGCTGTCAAAAGAACTATCCTTACCAAAAATCAGTTGGAAGGTATCCGTAAGCCGAAGTCGGAAAAACGCACCGAAAAGGTGCGGGCGCTCACCAAGGAGGAGCAGATAAAGCTCTATGAAGTGCTTACGACTGAGGATGTCAATTATTCCCACCAGATGCTGCTTTCGATGCTGACGGGCATGAGGATGGGTGAGATAAACGCCCTGAAGATCGACGATATCGACCTCATGAGAAAGACTATCAGCATCAGCCGGACCATTTCGAGAGATATTCAGGGCAGAGCATATGTATCTCAAGGCGCAAAGACCGAAAACGGCAACCGCATCATCCGTATTTCAGAAACGGCGTTGCCGCTCGTCAAAGAGATACTTCAATGCGCCGAAGACAGCGAGTACTTGTTTATATACCGGGGCAAGCACATAACCACCTCACAGGTCAATATGGAGTTCAAACGCACCCTTGAAAGATACGGGATCGTAGACAGTAAGGTCAAGGGCAAGGTGTCGCTCCATTCGCTGCGCCACACCTACGCGACAAGGTGTATCGAGGCGGGAATGCAGGCCAAGGTACTGCAGCATCTGCTGGGGCATTCGGATATCAGCATCACGCTGAACACCTACTGCGACGCATTCGAGAGCTTTCAGCGTGAGAACATCGCCATGGCGGATGAGTATCTCGCGAACATGGGCATAGGCTACGGTAAGCTTCATCTGCTGAAAACAGCCGGATGATCACTTCGGGAACAGACCAAGGCGGGAGATTTCGCATCAATTGACGCGAGATGGGGACATCCGCATAAGGATACACATCCTTAAAAGGAATCTTTTCGCGCCCTGCTTCGTTGAAAATGCTCGAAAGACTCTCCGAGTATTCCTGCGCTTTTCGCCTCGCATGGCACGAAAATCTCCTCTTTTGAGGCGCTGCGCGGTTTTCAGCCGTAAAAGAAAAAGGAATCCGAGGATACTTCGCGTATCCCCGGATTTGTTTTATCCATAGTACTGCGCTCGGCTGAAAACCTGCGTCTCCTTATGCGGATGCCCCCTTCGGCGTATCCGCATAAGGATAAACAGCCTCAAAAGGGATCTTTTGAGATGCTTCGCGGTTTTAAGCCCAAGAAAAAGAACAGATCAGAGGGCTATAGCTGTACCCACTGATCTGTTTTATTCTGCGGTTTATTCTCTGCTGAAAACCTGCATCTCCTTATGCGGATGCGCCTTGCTCCGTTTTCTTCATTTATCGGCGGTTTCGGTTCTGTTTCTGGCGCTTCCGTTTATCCGGGTTCACCCACAGCGCGCATATCGTGAGGATCGAACCGATCAGCGCAAGCACAGCAAGGATCGCGATGCACCACTTCGAAAGGTTGCTCGTCATGAATTCCATGGCGGTGTTCACGCGGTCGATGATGAAGCAAACGATGATCAGCACCGCGAACATCGCCGTCAGGTGCGCCGTGATCACACGAAAAACACGCACTTTATTTGAAAAATCGAACAATTTGTTTTTCATTCAGCTCACCCTCCCGTCAAGGTTCGGCAATATAGAGGATATCGCAGTTCTTCCGGCCGCCGCCGCAGGGCTGCGAATACAGCTCGCCGTTGTAGGCCATCATCGCCGTCATGCCGCCGTCCAGGTTGTATGCCTCCGTGCATCCGAGATCATACATAAGCTTTGACAGATCCTTCATCAAGAGGCCGTAGGAATACCCCTCCTGCCTTCCGTCAACGATCACAAAGCAGTAATGGCCGGGCTCATAATACCCGATCGCGGCACGGGGATTCCAGGTTTCAACGCTCGTATTGAATTCCGTCATCGGCTGCCCGTTATTGAGAAGCTTCGGGCCGAAGCTCCATGCATGGAACGGTGTTTTGGAATAGATGTAATCAAGATCGACCTGACCTTTGAAATAGGTCTCCATCGTTCCGTCGGCGTACAGCACGCAGACGTCCTGGTCCCTGTGCAGCTTTTCCCGGTATACGACACCGTTGCGGATAGCAAGGCCGCTGCCGTGGTGGAGGAAATAATCGCCGGAAAGGGCAACGATCGCGTTGTTTGCGCGGGCCATATTGACCACCGTTTCCTTATGGCTTTCGTTTTCCGCGATCGCGCAGCGGAAGCTTGAGATATTCTGGATGTAGATGTCGGCCACGCAGTATTTCACGGGGTACCTGCCGACGTACATCTCGTGCCTGCTTATCTCGATGCAAACGTCCGCGCTGCGGTAACCGTTTTCGTCGCAGATCACCTCACCGTCGGTGAATTTTTCCGCGTATTTGGTACCGAGAAGGCCGGTGGGACGCGGAGTTTCCGTCGGCACCGGCGTCGGGCCCGGCGTCGTCCCCGGCTCCGGCGTGTCGGTCGTTTGGGTCACTGGCGGCTGCTGCGTCTGCGGCACAACAGTCGGCATTTCGAATGTACGCTGAACGCTGACCTTGCTCGGTTTCGCATGGTGGAACCACGCGAATGAAAGTATCAGCGCCGCGAAGGCCGCGAGATCAATGAATACGGTCAGTATGATCTTCAGAATGTTTCTCCGCATTTTTCGTCACGCTCCGATTTGAGTCTTTTTCTTTTCACAGAAGACGAATTTCCGCTGAACAACAAAGTTGAGCGGATAGATTATGATCTGCGCAAGGATCTGCGCCACGGCGAGCGGGATCCCGGCTGTCGTCATAACGTGCAGCAGCGCATAGTTGAGCGCAAGCACTGCGACGACGCTGATATAGTAGCGCACTACGCTCGATTTTCCGCCGCTCTTGAATACGACGCGCCTGTTCAGCAGGTAATTGACGAACGAGCTGACCGCACGGGCGATTATGATCGCCGGGAGCTTCGGCTCGAGCGTCATGCCGAACAGCGTAATGCCCGCGCCGCCCGTTGTTTTTGTGAAGATCGCAGTCAAACCGAGCAGGAGGACATAGTCGATCAGCCAGCAAAGAATGCTTGAACCGATAAAGCTGAATATCGTCTTATAGATCCTGAAGGAATCCCTGAACGCATGGAAATGCGAGGACCGGTTCTCGTTGATGTAGACGGTCTCGATCTCCACTTCCCGGATCTTTATCTGCTGCTTCGTGCAGTACAGAAGCTGATTTATCTCGTATTCGTAACGGTCGCCGCCGATCGCGAGCATCTCGTCGATCCGCTTCACCGCAAAAGCGCGCAGACCGGTTTGTGTATCGTGCACACGCACGCCCGTGGTCAAAGCGAAAACAACGCGTGTTATGCCGTTGCCCATTCTGCTCCGCAGCGGGACCTTGCCGGCGAACCTTCTTCCGCCGATGACCAGTGCCGACGGATCGCGTTTGAATTCTTCGCTGACTCGGACGATATCCTCCGGAAGATGCTGTCCATCCGCATCGACGGTAATGATGCCTTCCTCCGGAGCATAGAGACCGCAGTCCCTGATGTACTCAAATGCGGTCTTCATTGCCCTGCCCTTGCCCCTGTTGACTTCATGGTGAAGAACGACGGCGTACTCCGTCAGCTCATCGAAGAGCGTGCGGCATTCCTCCGAGCTGCCGTCATCCACGATGACGATCGGATAATCGGTCTTCTCCTTCAACTCCAGAACAAGTTTCTTTAATTTTTCATCCGGCTGGTAGGCCGGTATAACCGCTATCATATTTTTTCTACACTTTCCCAGTTTTAGTATAGCAAAATCATTATACCACCGACTATAGAAAAGTCAATCTTTAACCGATCAAATTATGATTATAGTTTATGTGTCCCGTTTCCCGATTTAATATACTGCGCGAGCCGGAAGAGAGCCCGCGGAGTGCTCTTCTGTTGCATTGTCTGTGAGATTCGGCCCTGATTGGCTTGTTCGCGCTTTCACAGGCGTCCTTCGCCTTTGTTGACGGTTCAGGTCCGGTTCTTTTTGAAAAGGAAATGCTTTTCGCCTGAAACGTACTTGTCGAAATCGATGCGAATGAGTTCTTCGTTTCCGATCTTTTTTGCTCCTGCCTGGAACGCTATCGCTCCGATATGACCGACAAAGTTTATCGTGTTATCTTGGTTTATCGCCATTATCTCCCCACATTCCCGCTTTGTGGGCTTAACTCCGTCACCGAAAGTGAAGCCTTCGTCCTCCGCCATTTGCAGAAAGCGGGCGGCGCCTTCTGCCGCCGTGCTATTTTACTGCCTTAAACTCACTCCAGCGCTATGTCGTTCACGTCGTCGATGCTGTCGCCGCCCGCGCCGGGGCCTACGCGGCCCGCGATCAGATAGCACTGCTCGATGGGATCGTAGACTATGCGGTGGAGCAGGCGGAAGCCCTCGACGCAGCCGGTGCTCGGAACGTGCGTGCGCGGGCCGGTGCAGGGGTGGATTATATCGCCTATCTTCACGTGCTCCTCGTCCACGTAGGATATCTCGAGATCCTTTTCGATGCACTCCTCCACCTTGTATTCGAGGTCGATAAGGTCTATTTCGGGGGGCTCGCCCTCGAACGCGAGCAGGAAGCCGTGCTTAATGTCGCGGTGCTTGCAGCGCTTGAACTCCTTTTCGGGCAGGAAGAGCTCGCAAAGATCCTCCGCCGTGTGCGTCATCCGGCGGTACTTGACGGAGGCCGCGACCTTCTGATGAAGTTCGGAGGGAAGGGGCCCGAATATGGTCGGGCGGGTGATTATGACCTCCTCGCCCACGCCGATGAGTAAGTTCGCGTTGAAGGTCAGGAGCGGGTAGATGAGATCGAAATGCTCGACTATCACGCGCTTTCCGTTATGCACCGCCCGCGTTATCGCCTCCGCGAGCTCGCGCGGCTGGGTGAAGGCCATCTCGAAGCGGATATCGAGGTGGTATGTGTGCGCCGTGAAGAAGCCGTCATAGCTCTGATCCATTATGGGCAGAGGGCGCATATTCACGCCGTTGTCGTCGTTCGTGAGCTCCAGGCCGGGGAACATGCCCTTGATGAGCATGCTTTTTCCCGAGCCCGCTTCGCCGATGATCCCTATGAGCTTGTCATAGGGGGAGAGGTACATCTGCGCTATCTGCATGCCGAGGTCGTACATGCGGTCGCGCCCGCGCGGGGCGAAGAACACGCTGTAATAGTGGCTCTGCTGCATCCTTCCTGAGTAGGGCATCTTTTTTCGCACCTTTCTGTTATTCTGCTTAGCCTTCCCCCGGGCGGGGCGTGAGCCGCCCGGAAAGGGCAGCAGTGCTGCGCTTTCAGGCGAGCGCCTCGGAGGATATGCCGACGAGGGTCAGCCGTAAGGCTGACGGATGAGGGGTATATAATTACTATGAAATCCTCATGAGGATTTCAACCCCATTATATAACGGGAAACGCGATACCGCAACGGGCAATATAAAAAAAGTGCGGTATTGAAACACGCGCTCTTTCGGGGTATAATAATACTATCTATAAGCCGCCGGGAAAAACAGGCGGAAAAGCTTTTAAGCTACGGAGGTCACGATGCGCAGGAGCATGCTTTTTTTGCCGGGCAATACGCCGAATATGATAATAAACGGCGACGCGCTCGGAGCGGACTGCATTATATTGGATCTTGAGGACGCCGTATCCCCCGATGAGAAGGATTCGGCAAGGCTCCTCGTCAGGTGCGCCATCGAAAGGATGGGCTTTGACGGGGTCGAGATAACCGTTCGGATAAACTCCATCGACACGGATTACTGGAAGGACGATCTGGAGGCGATAGTGCCCCTTTCGCCCGATCTCATCATGCCGCCCAAGGCGAGCTGCGCGGAGGACATACTCAAGGTGGACGCCTATATCTCCGAAATAGAGGAGCGCCGCGGCATGGAAAAGGGAAAGGTGCGGCTCATCCCCCTCATCGAGACAGCGCTCGGCGTGGAGAACGCCTATGCGATAGCCTCCGCGTGCCCGCGCGTCGCCGCCATATTCTTAGGCGGGGAGGATCTGACTGCCGACCTTCGCTGCAAGCGCACCAAGGCTGGCAACGAGATCGACTACGCAAGGAAGCGCCTCGTGGTAGCTGCGAGGGCGGCGGGAGTGGACGTTTACGATACCCCCTTTACCGACGTGAACGACGACGAGGGCATCGTGACAGACGCAGAGTATGCGAAGAGCCTCGGCTTCACGGGCAAATCCGCGATAGCGCCCCGCCACGTCAAAGTCATAAACGAGGTTTTCAGCCCCACGTTAAAGGATATTCAGTACGCGAAGATGGTCTTCGAGGCCATAAGGATAGGCAAGGAGCAGGGCAAGGGCGCCGTATCGCTCCTCGGCAAGATGATAGACAAGCCCATAGTCGAGCGCGCAAGGCAGACTCTCGAAGCGGCAAGGGCGCTCGGGCTCGGAGGTGAGGATGATGAATAAGCTCGTTGATTCCGTAAAGAACGCGATAATCGAAAGCGGCTTAAAGAGCGGACAGACCATATCCTTCCACCATCATTTGAGGAACGGCGATCACGTGCTCAATATGGTCATGGAGGCCGTCGCGGAGCTTGGGATAAAGGATCTCACCGTCAACGCGAGCTCCCTCTTCAACGTTCACAGGCCCTTGAAGGAGCATATCAGAAACGGCGTCGTGACGCGGATACTCACCGATTACATGGCCTCGGAGCTGGGCTCCTTCATTTCCGCGGGCGACATGGAAAGGCCCGTCGAGTTCCGTACCCACGGCGGCAGGCCCGCCGATATAGAGAGCGGCAAAACTCCAATCGACGTCGCCTTCATCGCGGCGCCCGCCTCCGACTGCATGGGCAACTGCACGGGCAAGCGCGGCAGGTCCGCCTGCGGCTCCTTGGGCTATGCCATGCCCGACGCGCGTAACGCGAGATTCACCGTCGTCATAACGGATGAGCTCTGCCCTTACCCCCTTACGGATTGGTCGATACCCGAAACGGACGTCGACGCGGTTGTCGTGGTCGATTCCATAGGCGATCCCGCGGGCATAGTTTCCGGCACCACCAAGATCACCCGCGATCCCGTCGGCCTCTCCATGGCGCAGACGGCGGTCGACGTTATAAGGGCCTCCGGTCTTCTCAAGGAGGGCTTCAGCTTCCAGACCGGCGCGGGCGGCGCCTCGCTCGCGGCGGCGAAGTTCTTAAAGGACGTCATGCTGAAGGAAAAGATCCGCGGAAGCTTCGGCCTTGGCGGCATCACCGGGTATCTTGTCGATATGCTTCGCGAGGGCTGCTTCGAATCGCTGATGGACGTTCAGTGCTTCGATCTCAAGGCGGTCGAATCCATAAGGGATAACCCGAAGCACATGGAGATATCCGCCTCGCATTACGCCTCCCACGGCGCGAAGAGCGCGGTCGTGGACAGCCTCGACGTCGTGATACTCGGCGCTACCGAGATAGATACCGATTTCAACGTGAACGTGCATACCGATTCCGACGGTCGCATAATGGGCGGCTCCGGCGGGCACAGCGATACCGCCGCGGGCGCGAAGCTTTCGATGATAATCGCCCCGCTTTCGAGGGCGAGGCTGCCCATCGTGACCGACCGCGTGACCTGCGTTTCCACTCCCGGCGCGACCATCGACGTGCTCGTGACGCAGAAGGGCGTCGCCGTCAACCCGAAGGATGAGGAGCTGAGGCTCAGGCTTAAGGACGCCGGCATAAAGGTCATGGATATCCGGGAGCTTAAGGCGCTCGCCGAAAAAACGAGCGGCGTTCCCGAAAAGCCGCGCCTCGGCGACCGCATCGTCGCGGACGTCGTCTACCGCGACGGCACGGTGATAGACCATATACGCGAGGTGATCGAATGAGGGAATTCGACGTTAAAATACTGACGGAAAAGATAGCCGAGCTCGCCGTCGAGGCGAACTGCCAGCTCCCCCGCGACGTGAAAAGGCGCATCGAGCAGGCGAGGGCGGAGGAGCCCTGGCCCACCGCGCAGGGCATACTGGACAGGATAATCGAAAATTACGGCATCGCCGGCCGCGATAACGTGCCCATCTGCCAGGATACGGGCGTATGCTGCGTGTTCTTAAAGGTCGGGCAGGACGTGCATTTGGTCGGCGACCTTCGGGCCGCAGTCGACGAGGGCGTGCGGAAGGGTTATTCCGAGGGGTACCTTCGCAAATCCGTCGTGCGCGATCCCCTTCGCCGCGTCAACACGGGCGACAACACCCCCGCAATGCTCTATATCGATATAGTCCCCGGCGATAAGGTGGAGCTCACCGTCGCGCCCAAGGGCTTCGGCAGCGAGAACATGTCCCGCCTTGCCATGCTCAAGCCCTCCGACGGGCTCGAGGGCGTGAAGGCCTTCATATTGAAGACGGTCGAGGAGGCGGGGCCCAATCCCTGCCCGCCCATAGTCGTGGGCGTCGGCGTCGGCGGCACCTTCGATAAGGCGGCGTTCCTTGCCAAAAAGGCGCTGATGAGGAATCTCGATGAGCGCAATCCCGATGAGTTCTACGCCTCGCTCGAGGCGGAGATGCTTGAAAAAATCAATTCCCTCGGCGTCGGTCCGCAGGGCTTTGGCGGCAAGACCACCGCGCTCGCCTGCAATATCGAGTGGATGCCCACCCACATAGCGGGCCTGCCCGTGGCGGTGAATATCAACTGCCACGTGACGAGGCATAAGACCGTCATACTGTAAGGAGGCCCGGCATGGAAAGAAATATAAAGCTCCCCATCACGAGGGAAATGGCAAGGGAGATAAGAAGCGGCGATACCTGCCTGCTCACGGGCGTCATCTACACGGCGAGGGACGCGGCGCATAAGAGGCTCGTGGAGCTCGTTGAAAAGGGCGAGCCCCTTCCCTTCGATATAAAGGACGCCACCGTCTATTACGTCGGCCCCACCCCCGCAAAGCCGGGGGCGGTCATCGGCTCCGCCGGCCCCACCACGAGCTACCGCATGGACGCCTATTCTCCCACCCTCATAAGGGAGGGGGAGACGGGCATGATAGGCAAGGGCAAGCGCTCCCCGGAGGTGGTCGAGGCCATGAAGGAGTATGGCGCAGTCTATTTCGCCGCGATAGGCGGAGCGGGCGCGCTGCTCTCAAGCTGCATCAAAAAGGCGGAGATAGTGTGCTATGAGGATCTCGGCACGGAGGCGGTCAGGAGGCTCGAAGTTGAGGACCTGCCCGTCGTCGCCGTCATCGATTCGGAGGGGAACAACCTCTACGAAAAGGGCAGAAGGGAATATCTCGATTCCATAAATCGAGAGGGTTGAAGCCCCTTTTCGAAAAGTGCAAAAAACCGAATAAATATACCAAAAAATTCGGGTTTCGCTATTGACTTTCATCCCCAATAGGCGTATCATACGCGGCAGATGCGTCCTTCGCGGGCGCAGGAAATAAACCGACCGTTCATTCAAAAAGAGAGGTTTGAAATGGAAAAGAAAACTTTGGTCATCGGCGTTATCGGCGCGGACGTCCATGCCGTCGGAAATCAGATCCTCTATCACGCGTTTACCGACGCGGGCTTCAACGTCGTAAACCTTGGCGTCATGGTCTCGCAGGAGGAGTTCATAAACGCCGCCATAGAGACCAACGCGGATGCGATACTCGTTTCCTCCCTCTATGGGCAGGGCGAGCTCGACTGCCGCGGCCTCCGCGAAAAGTGCGACGAGGCGGGCCTCGAGGGCATACTGCTCTACGTCGGCGGCAATATCGTCATCGGCAAGCAGCCCTTTGACGAGGTCGAAAAGCGCTTCAAGGCGATGGGCTTCGACCGCTCCTTCCCTCCGGGAACCCCGCCCGAGGTCGATATCGAGGCGCTTAAAGAGGACCTGCATTTGGAGGATCTGTAAAGGATCGCTTGTATGAAACCGGTTCTTTTAATAGATTTCGGAAGTACATATACGAAGGTCACGGCGGTGGACGTTGAAGCCCCCCGGCTTTTGGGAACGGCCAATTCCTATACCACCGTGCAGACCGACGTCATGAACGGGCTTGCCGACGCGCTCCTCAAGCTTGAGGAGAAGGTGGGCAGGCTTGATTTTTGCGAGCGTTACGCCTGCTCCTCCGCCGCGGGCGGCCTTAGGATGCTCGCTTCGGGGCTCGTTCCCGAGCTCACCGCCGAGGCGGCGAAGACCGCTTCGCTCGGTGCGGGCGCGAAGGTGCTTAAAACCTACGCCTTCAAGCTCACGGAGGACGACGCGGAGGAGATAAAGAGCCTATCCCCCGATATCTTCCTGCTCGTCGGCGGCACGGACGGCGGCAATTCCGAATGCATCACCCATAACGCGCGCGTGCTTGCCGAAATAGGCGGCGATTTTCCCGTCATACTCGCGGGCAACCGCAACGCCGCACGCGAGTGCGAGCGCATCTTATCGGGGCGCGAGGTGCATATCTGCGAAAACGTGATGCCCCGCTTCGGCGTGCTCAACATCGAGCCCACCCAGCGCGCGATACGCGAGGTTTTCTTAAACAGGATAATAAGGGCGAAGGGGCTCACCGCGGCCTCCGAGCTCATTCAGGGCATAATGATGCCCACCCCGAGCGCGGTCATGGCGGCAATGAAGCTTTTGGCCGAGGGCACGGATAAGCAGAAGGGCCTCGGCGATCTCGTCGCCGTAGACGTCGGCGGCGCCACTACGGACGTCTACTCCGTGGCGGAAGGGCTTCCCGACGATCCGCGCACGGCGCTGCGCGGGCTTCCCGAGCCCTACATAAAGCGCACCGTCGAGGGCGATATAGGCATGCGTTACAGCATCCGCGGCATTATCGAGGCGGCGGGGCTCGAGCGCGTGGCGGAGACGGCGGGGCTTTCCCCCGAGAGGCTTTCCGAAATAGTCGATTATTTCGCTGAGAATACGGATAAGCTGCCCTCGGACGATGAGACCGCGAGGGCGGACGAGGCGCTTGCCTCCTGGGCGGTGCGCGTCGCCGTGACGAGGCACGCCGGCAGGCTCGAGGAGGTCTTCGGCCTCGGCGGCCTTAAGCTCGTGCAGACGGGCAAAAACCTTGTAAACGTGGATAAATTCATCGTCACGGGCGGCTCGCTCATCCACACGGAAAACACGGGGCGCATCGCCTCCTACGGCTTCTATGACGAGGCGGAGCCCGAGTCGTTAAAGCCCAAGGCCTGCAGCGTACTCGTTGACAGAAGCTACATAATCGCCGCGATGGGGCTCCTTTCGGAGCATTATCCGGAGGCGGCGCTCACCATAATGAAAGAGGAGTTAATTGAAGATGATCCAGAATAAGCGCATCCCCGAAGACGAATTCAATTCGATAAGGGAAGAGGTTTTGAAGCAGTGGCCCACCGGCGCCGAGGTCGATCTCAAGGAGGCCATCGAGTTTCATAAGTCCCTGCCCGAGCACAAGGTCTTCTCGAAAAAGCTCATCGACGCGAAGAACAGGGGCATAACCCTCGTCCAGCCCCGCGCGGGCGTGGCGCTCGTCGACGCGCATATCGAGCTTCTTACCTATCTGCAGGATAAGGGCGAGGCGGATCTTTTGCCCACCACCATCGACAGCTACACGAGGCAGAACCGTTATCAGGAGGCGGAGAACGGCATCCGCGAGTCCATGAAGGAAGGCCGCTCGATGCTCAACGGCTTCCCGGCGGTCAACCACGGCGTTTCCGGCTGCCGCAGGCTTATCGAGGCGCTCA
>JAEEGL011011597.1_pt1 | contig 12609 bp, 13 predicted proteins | sample 9134231 | NCBI WGS metagenome assembly JAEEGL01 (sample SAMN16246548, study PRJNA631951) | gut metagenome | biome: gut microbiome; feature: rumen; material: fiber-attached | host: Bos | place: Iran: Karaj | collected 2018-10
GCTCTTTGATGCCACCAAACATCTCGACAAATCGGCTTTTGATGAGGTCATCGAGTTTCTGAAGTTCCTCTCGACGTAATCCTATTATCTCCTGAATTCTATCCAGACGCTCAATCAGCTCATCCTGTACATCAACAGGAACAAACGGCATTGTCATCTTTTTTAAATGGCTTGGTCCATAGTTTAACTGCGCCGAACCAGTAATATGACGAGCAAGCTGTTCCTTAAACTGCTGTGATTTTAAGTAATACATGAAATATCTAATACGGAGTTGCTTATCATCTAGTACTTTAAAACGAATCGTACTTGTATTCATGCATAAAGGAAGCATCGATTCATCGATGAAGGGGGTGACAGATCACCCCCTTACATATACCTCTCCTCGAACTCTCTGCATATCCCCCTGGCCTCCAGCACGTCCCTAACGTCCCTCTGCACAGACCGCAGCGAAACTCCCGCCGCCCCTTTTTCCTCCAGCCACGCAACGAGCTGCGCTGCATAAACCCTCTCACCCGGCTCAAAATCGATGTCCGGATCAAAGTAAGTGTCGTAATATTCCTGTTCGCAGAAAAACCAGTCGATCAGGACCAGGCGCCGCATCCGGTTCAGCTGCGGATCCGCGAGCGGCCCGGCAGGGGGATCGTCCTCCGTCAGATCGTAAAGATCGTCCCGGTCAAAAATGAACTCCGTTTTTCCGTCCGTCGTCTCGCTTCTCAGGTCCGGGATGAGTCCGGCTTCCTTCAGATCGGCGACGTAGCGGAAGAGGGTCCGGTCGGAGACGTGCAGGAGTTTCCGGACGGGACCGGCAAAAAAACCGCCGGAGACCAGCAGGATACAATAGAGAGCGAGTTCTTTGACGGCCTTGGTGGGGCCGTCTTTTTTGCGTCTTCCGGGGATCTCCATGGCATGTTTTCCTCCTCCAAAGCTCATTTTACAAATACGACAACAGTTTGTCAATGGCAGATAAGCCCCGTTTGCTATACTGGCGCCGCAATCGTTTCCGCGCCTCCATGCGCGGCCCTAAAACCTGTTGCAGCAGCAGGAGAAAGGCGGTCCCAATGAGTTACATCTTCTATGGTTCGGAAGCCGGTGACATCCCGGAAATCAAGCCGGAAGGCCCCGTGAACGGCAAAAAGAGCCTGGCCTCCCTTTTCATCTATCTGACCCTTCGGAGCGAGAGCCGTCCCGGCCGGCCCATCAGCGCCGACGAGCTGCTCCGCCGGCTCGAAGAGGAGCAGGGCATCGTCCTGGAGAAGCAGGCCGTCGTCCGCGCGGTGAAACTGCTGTCCGACTCGGACGTCCACGTTTTCTACCAGCCGCGCCGCGGCGCCTGGTACGACAGGCACCGGCTCTGCGCGTAAACCGCGCGGGCCGCGCCGGACAGGCGGCATAAACCGCACGGAGTTGCCGGATCGGCGGCGTAAACGTAAACCGCGCTGGCCGCGCCGGATCGGCGGCGCAAACCGGGATTTGACGACACAAAGACGGATATCACAAAAAAGAAAGGACGGACATCTATGAACAGACTGATGCAGCTGGAAACCGAATTCGAAGACATCTGGAACGGGACCGTCAAAGAGCAGTGCCGGGACTCGCTGGCGCCGGCCTTCATCTACATGATTCTGGAGGACCACACCAGTAAGTCTATCCACTACACCCAGGCGGAAATCATGGAGAAACTGGAGGAGTACCCCTACGAGCTGAGCCTGACACGCCAGAGCGTGGGCCGTATCCTGAACACCCTGGCGGCCTCCGGTCTGCCCATCCGCTATTCCCCGTCCCTCGGGGCCTGGTATCAGAGGTAACCCCCGACTCCTCATCATTTTTCTGACATAGCCTGTGCTATGATCCCCCTGCTTTGAGAACGCGGGCCGCCGCCCGCCCGACTGAAACTGAATCGGAACGCTCCCTCTGAAAACGAAACCGCGGTCAGGGCTTGATTTTCATCGCCCTATCCGTGGAAGGCAGAAGACAGGAAAGGAAGGAATATGAGCGAATTTGACAAAATCATCGGTTACGGCGCTGTCAAGCAGGAACTGGCGCAAATCAGCGACGTGCTGAAAAATGCGGACGAATATGCCCGGCTCGGAGTGAAGCCGCCCCGCGGCCTGATGCTCTTCGGCGACCCCGGCGTGGGCAAGAGCCTGATGGCATCCGCCCTCATCGAAGCCAGCGGCCGGAAGGCGTTCCTGTGCCGGAAGGATAAGCCGGACGGAGAATTCATCAACCAAATCACGGCCGTCTTTGAGGCTGCGAAAGCCGAAGCGCCGTCCATCGTGTTCCTGGACGATATGGATAAATTCGCCAATGCGGACGAGCGCCACCCCGACGCGGAGGAATACGTGACGGTGCAATCCTGCATCGACGACAGCAAAGGGACGGACGTTTTCGTGCTGGCCACCGTGAACAACCTCGGCTGCCTGCCCCGTTCGCTGCGCCGGGCGGGCCGGTTCGACCGCACGATTGAGGTGAAGAATCCGGATGGGGAAGACGCGGAGAAAATTATCGAACATTATATCCGCTCCAAGAAATTCGTGGGGGACGTCGAAATCCGGACCATCGCCCGCCTGATGAACGGCCGCTCCTGCGCGGAACTGGAGACCGTCATCAACGAGGCGGGGCTCTACGCGGGCTTTGAACGCTCCCCGGAAATCACCATGGACCATTTCATGAAAGCGGCGCTCCACACCGTCTTCGACGTGCCGAACGAGGAAATCGTCCTGTTCGGGATGCAGAAGAAGAGAAGCGGGGACTTCATCCGGGTAGCCTACCACGAAGCGGGCCACGCGGTGATTGGCGAGGTCCTGGAGCCCGGCAGCGTGACGCTGGTCTCCGCCTACGCGCAGGACGGCGGACACGGCGGGTTCACGCACTCCTGGCAGGAGGATGGCATTCCCATGCTGGACAAAGCGGAGCACAGCATCATCCGTGCGCTGGGCGGCGCGGCCGCGAGCGAGCAGGTTTTCGGCAAATTCGACCTCGGCTGCTCTCGCGACATCGACCAGGCCTTCAACCTGGTCCGCAACCTGGTCACCGATAACTGCATCTGCGGCTTCCATCTCCACAGCAGCGGTTACGGGGAAGATTCCGGCGAACTGATGGCGAAGCAGGAACAGGCTGCGTCGTCGGAAGTGGAGCGGTACTACCGGAAAGCGAAGCAGATTCTGGCGGAAAACAAGGACTTTCTGGAGGGCGTTGCGCAGGGGCTGATTCAGAAGGGGGTCCTGACGGCGGCGGACATCGCGGCTATCCGCAAATCCTGCGGAGCGACTGCGTGAGAGAGGGGGTCGAATCGATGGATAAAATGCTCACGATGCCGGAAAGGGAGGCCATCGCGGCCTGGCAGAAAAGGATGAGGGACATCAGGAGAGAAGAGGGCAGAGGGGCGGGAAACAGAAAACGGAGCCGGAAGCGAAGGCGGGCCGGCTCCTGACACCCGAGGTTTTTATTTAAATTTCTTCCCCCCTGTCTGTTATACTCCGTTACGCAAAATAAATAAAAAGGTAGGTATGAAAATGATGAATCGTGACTCCTTCACCGCTTCCCTTCTCTCCCTCATCGCTTCCTCCCGCAAAATCTCCCGCTACACCTACCAGCCTCTGCAGGCCGAGATCGGCCGCATCGGCGCCCTCCCTGCCGTGAAGAAAATGCTGCATCAGAGTATGACCACCTTCCGTCTGCCCAAGGACTACGCTCTGTTCTGGCTGAAAGGCTGCATGGACCTTTTGGTCGAAAACCTCGTCCTTGATCCCCGCTACAGTCATCTCTTCACGGCGGAAGAGATCGGATTCTGCCGTGAACTCCTCCCGGAGGCCGCTTAAGCGGCCTCCTCTGAGAAAGGTAATTCGTCATAATGAAATTTTCCGAATATCGCCCGATCCTGGACGGCACCCCGGAAACTCAGGGGATGGAATACCGGTCCTCTGTTTTCTGGCTGAATATGTGGCGGTATCCGAGGATGCTCGTCTCCCTGGGAGAAAACAAAGATCCCGTCATCCGCGTTCCGGCCAACGTGCCTACTGAACACGACTGTACGCCCCCGGTCGCCGTCATCGCCGGAACAGCTTTCCGCGGGAACGAGACCGTCACGGACATCATCCTGCCTCCCAGTGTGAGCGAATTGAGAGCAGGCGCTTTTGCGAATTGCCGCCGTCTGAAACGGATCACGATCCCCAAAAACGTCACCGTGATCCCGGAAGCCGCCTTTGCCAACTGCCGGGACCTGGAGGACGTGTATTACGAGGGCTCCCGGGAAGAGTGGCAGAAAGTCCGCATCGTGCATGACAAGTATGAAGTGGACCTGACCGGAGAACTGATCCCCGGAACGCCGGTCGAAACAGTACGTGACGAGCGGCTGACCCATATCCCGGGCAATGAGCCGCTGTACTCCTGCAACATTCATTTCAACTGTGATCTCGGGGAAAGAAGACCGGTCCCGGAACTGCGCCTTTATGCGGGCGGCAGTGAGATCACGGAATTCTTTAAGGTGAAAGGATGATCCGGAAAAGAGGTGCTTTTCATGAAAAACGACGGGGAAAGACTGCTGAAGATCATACGGGACAAAATTCCCATGATGACGGAAGAGGAACTGCGGCAGATGACCCGTATGCTGCAGAAGATCAAGATAGAACATCTCCCGGAAATGAAGGAAAACGGGATCCTGTCACGGGAAATATTCTTTCCCGAACTGACCCGATTGAAAGCTTTTGACGGCGTCGAAAAATGTTCATTCGGACGCTGGCTGCAATGGAAAGACGACCTCCAGAGCTTGCTTTGGCTTATCCTTCGGGAAGAAAACGGCAGAATGCTTCTGCTTTCCGATAATATCATCGAGTGGATGCCGTTTCAGAGAGATGAGGCGGAAGGATGTTCCTGGGAAAGCAGTTCGCTGAGAGCGCGGCTGAACGGATCCTGCGGAAAAAAACAAATTACAACGCGGACACAGAACAAAATATAATTGCAGTATACGGAGGACGAAAAAACGTGATCGGTTTAAATGAATTTGATCCCCGGAAAATGAATTACATCGGCCAAAAGTTTCTTGACCATTTTCTGCCGGGAGTCAGTGTCGAAGATACGATCGTGTATCATCCCGGCAATACGGCCCCCGATCATCTTCACATCGATATTTTCCGCTATGACAGCGAGGAGCATTACTACCTTTTCAGCGTCGGCTGCAGCTTTGCCGAAAACTATAACGGCAACCGCTGCGAAGTGTTTTTCCGCTTCCGGAATGACCTTCCCGACTTGTTTGCCAAGGAGATCCTTGACAGCCAGGGATCGTTATTCGACCTGACGGGGTATGAGAAGCCGCATGAGTTATCGTTCCTGGACGATAATGAGTACTATTATGATGACAATGCGCGGGAACTGTGGTTTAATGAACTGGATGGCGGGAATTTCTGCGGGTTTTACATCTACGAGGCGTTCCGCATTCCCACAAGACCGCGTACCGTATACTATGAAGCCGTTCCGGCGTCCCGGACGGAACTGGATTCCATTGAGAAACACTATGATGAGATCCCGTATAAGCGGTTTGTCAGCGCGCTGAAGCCGCATCTCGGAGACAGAACGGATCTGAAAAATTGCCGCACGCTGTCGGAGGAAGAACTGCAGGCGGTCTATGAGGAACTCGCCGGGAAATCCGGAGGGAAATAGCCGATGAGCCCTCGCTGAAAACCGCCATGGAAAAACTGCTTTTCAAAATCGATAAAGAGTTTAACCGGGAAGCTGTGGAGTATTCTGAAAACCTGCTCTGGTAGTTTGTTAAGATATTGCAGTCGACAGATTTTAATCCAAAAAGGAGGTTCCATGAAGATCCTTTATATCCACGGACTTGGTTCCGGCAAATACAGTGAAACGCCTAAACGGCTGCAAGCAGCTCTGCCGGAAGCGAAGATCGTCGCGCCTGAGATCCCGATTGATCCGGCAGAAGCGCAGCGTTTTCTGGAGGAGAACTTTTTGAATGACGCCAGTATCGATCTGTTGGTCGGTTCTTCTTTGGGCGGCTTTTACAGCCTCCTGCTGGAGCATCATAAAAAGGTACTGGCAAACCCGGCGCTCTTTGCGGACGAGGATATCCGGAAGCAGATCGGCCTGGGAGAGCAGGCATTCCTGAGTCCCAGGGAAAACGGTGCGACGACTTACGTGATCGATGAACACTTCATTCACGGTCTGGCGATGATCCGCGAAAAGATATTCCGCGCCTGTTCGCAGGGCCCCGGAAAGCCGACGCAGGAACAGATCGATAATACCTGGGCGATCTTTGCTCACGGCGATGAACTGCTGAGCCACCACGACGACTTCTGCCGCCTGTTCCGTCCGGATCATGCCTTCTGGATGGAAGGAGAGCACAGGGTCAGTGAAGAGAATATGCGGACGGATATCATACCGCTTATTAAAAGGATCCTGGATACAGAGGAAGAAGATAAGACCGTTATGCCGGTAAACGAGGACGAGTTAGAAGAATGGACGGAAGAGGAGCTGGCTGAGGCCGAGGCGCAGATAAAATACATCCTTGCGCATCCTGAGGAGTATAGATCCGAAATTGAGAAGAATTTGGATCGAGCTCTGGAAGTGGCAGAAAAAAGAGCCTTCATTGCGGCTTTTGCAAAAACAGCCATAACCGAAGGATTCAGCGTGAAAAAAGGTCCTGTATGCGAGATGGTTTCCGGTCCGTCCGGAAGCGGAAAAACGTCATTGATCCGGAAATGGGCGGAGGATCACAAAGACGAGATCAACTTCCTGGAATTTGATGCGGCACTTCTTTCCACGGCGGAAATCGGCGGAAAAACGGTGATCTTCAGCACGGCGGAGATCGAACGGATGGCTCAGCCGGACACGGTTCTTTTTATCGATAACTGGCAGTATCTGAAAAAGGATGTCGAAAACGAGTTGAACCTTCTGCTGGATGAGAAGATCGTCATCGATCCGACACAGCCGGACGGCAAACGAAGGCTGGAAGGCCTTTTGATGGTCATTGCCGCCATGACGACTTGAGTATAGCGCGGCCTCTTTCGAAACATCCGTGATCGATTCCGACAGCTGTGTGGAGAGCCGGTGTGGCGGAACGGTATCGTACCACTGATCAGGAAAGTTTTTGAGGATCGATCCAGAGAATGACAGTCGAGGGTTAAGAGGAAGATTCAGAGATGCATCAACAGAAATCTAACAGATCATGCCGGTTCCGCTTCCTGTTTTTGCTTGCCGTCACAATAGTTCTGCTTCCTGTTTTTATTGCCCGGATCAACTGCTCCCTGGACGACGTCGTCCTTGAGGTCACGACCATCACAGAAGAATACGGCGGATACTCCGCAAGGATCAAAACGGTCATCCGGAACGAAGGAAAAGTCACGTTCAATGAGATGGAAGGCGACATCGACATCTACAGGGACGACGTGCTCCTCTATTCCTGCAGCTGTGTTTATAACGGGAAAATGACCGCAGGAAAGGAAATAAGGGCCAATTACGTCGAGAATGACTGGGACAAGGCGGAAGTGCTGCTGACATATCCTCCGAAGGAGTTGAGTTATACCTGGACGCCAACGGCAGTCCGATTTGTCAGTATGGGGATCCCGTTCGTGAGATCCCTGGATCCTGAAAGACAGATCCCCTGGATAGCCGTCGTCTGGCTGATCCTGGCAGCAGGCACGCTTGCGGCAGGCATCGCTGTTATCGTAAAGAGAAAATACCGAACGCTCAATGAGCCGCAGGAATACAGAACCGCGGAACCATCTTCTTTATCCGGAGGATATGTTGCGGGACCGGATGATTCGTACGGAACAGGCAGCGTTTCTTATGCAAGGGAAGAGCACTATGAAAGCGCCGGTGAGAATGCAAATTATCCCTCTGCAGCGCATTCTTCTATTGACAGAGACGCCCTGGACAGCGCCCAGCGCCGGCTGGAAAACGCCAGCTGGCGGTCCGCAAACTATCGCACGCAGGGCCTGACGGAGAACGCGGAAAACGCAGAACACCAGAAGCGGACGGCTTACGGCAGAGTGCTGCGGGAGAGCGCAGGCCTGAACGGAAGAGACCGGCAGGCGTTCGACAGTGCGGAAAACAGTTATGAGTACGCCAGCCTGCAGGAGTCTTCTTACCGGGCGCAGGGACAAAAGGACAATGCGGAGGAGGCGAGACATCGCAGGGAATCCGCTTACGGGGGGATGCTGCAGGCGGTCGCCAACAAGGACGGCCGTCGTTCCCCGGAGTTTGACAGCGCCAGAAACCGCTATGATTACGCCAGCCGGGAGGCCGCGTCGTACCGCAGACAGGGGCTTTCTGATAACGCGGAAGAGGCGGAACACCGCATGCGCGTCGCGCACGGGGAAATGCTGAAAAACACGTCCGATCTGAGCCGCAGCGAATCCCGCGCCTATTCTTCCGCGCAGAGCAGTTATGAATATGCCAGCCGTCAGGCGGCGAATTACCGCAAACAGGGGCTGACGCAGAATGCGGAGAGCTCGGAACACCGGATGCGGCTTGCCGAGGCAGAGATGCTGAGGATCAAAGCCGAATCAAAGGGAAACGGCCGCGCGTTTAATGATGCCAGAAAAGACTTTGAGAACGCCAGCAGACGGTATTCGGAGTACAAAAGCCAGGGACGGGAAGCGGACGCGAACAGAGAGAAGGACTTTATGGAGCGGGCGCATGCGAAGATGATGCAGAACATATAATTCTGCCATGCACGGTGACCGGTCTATGATTTTCCCGAAATCGGTGCTAAAATGAAAGCACAGGAAAGCCTGAGATCCTTTCCGCAATCAGGAGGCTCTTATGAACGAGATCCCCATTTCAGCCCGCGACCTTTTGGCGCTCAACGCGCCGGCAGCTTACGCGTATGCGAAAGATTTTTCAAAAACCTCTTTCTGGCAGTACACGCGTCTGACGACGGCGGACCTGATCCTTTCCAGCTGCTCCTTCCGGGTCAGCAACCTTAACGGGATGAACGATCTGGACGAGGCCAGACATCATGAGAAGGAGCGGGAGAGGGTATTCGCCCTCTGTTTCTGCAACAGCAATACGGAAAAGATCCCCATGTGGTATCTCTATTCCGGCCTGACCGGGAAAGGAGCGGCTCTCGGCCTGACCCCGTCCGTCATGCTCAACTGGCTGGAGTCGATCAAAACCGTCCGCGGTGTCAGAAGCGGCCAGTCGAAAGAGGAGGGCACGCTGCTGGAAATCGGGCCCGCCGTGGAAATGCGCTACGGGTGGGTCTATTATCAGAAGCCGAAAGAGCCGCAGAACATCATGTACCGCAACAAGTGGTATTACGTGAATAATGCGGCGAAATTCCAGAAGGACAATTACTTCATCAAATCCTATCCCTGGGAATACGAGAAAGAGTTCCGCCTGGTCTTCATCAACCACACGCCGGAGGATTACGACGCGCTGTTCGTGGATATCCCGCCTGAGCTGCAGAAGGCGTTCAAAGTGAAGCTGGCTCCGGAGTTTCGGGAGGAACAGTTCAAAAAGTATAAAAACCTGAAGTGCATCGGTCCTGCGCGGACACATCGTCCGATCTACAGCAACCTTGCCATCCGGATGAATCTGATGAGCCGGAACAGGGACGGACTGCTGGAATATCTGCGCGAAGAACTGGCCAAAAAGGAGCCGGGGCTTGAGGCTGAAAGCCCCTGCGCCGTCATCCGGGAAGCAGGCCGGTGTGAAAAGACCGCGGACGAGCCGGACGGAACTAAGGAAGGCGATAAAACATAACAGAAAAACCGAACGATACGGGAGGCCTTCTGATGAAGGAAACGATCATTCTTACCGGGGCGGTGAATGGGGCGGAGTTCATGCGGACTCTGGCCCGCTTTGGCGTGGATCAGCTGGGCGTCCGCATCATGGGCGGCGTGCAGCTGGCCCAGTTAGCGCTGGCGCGAAGCGGTCAGGCGGTGACGACGCCATGCCTGACGTCGCGGGAAACGCCGGCGTTTCTCTATTCTTTCCTGCCGGCGATCCCCTATTTCGCGGCGGCTTCTTACGCGGACGCGGAGCAGGTGGCTGCGGCGTTAAGTTCGCTCCGGCGGCAGATCCCGGCCGATGAGGCGGAAACGATCAGAACAGGGCTGGCGCAAGGGAAATTCCCGGAGAAAAACCAGGCGCTGATCACGGTATATGAACAGTACATGGCTGCGCTGGAGACGGAAGGAAAAACGGATCCCATCTCCCTGATGCGGCGGGCGATGGAAGAGAGCGGGCCGTTGGGGAACGACACGGAACTGCTGACGATCAAGGAGTTTCCGGTCAGTCCACTGGAACGGAAGCTGCTGGAGCACGTGTCAGGCGGCCGGTTCCGGGAGATCTCCCTCACGGAGCTGTTCGGAAAGAGCGAAGCGGCGCCGATCCGCGGTTTTTCCGTCGCCCGCGCCTATGGGGCGGTCAACGAAGCGGAGTTCATTCTCAGCGAGATCCTGCGGCAGAATTTTCCGCTGGATACCTGCGTGGTGGCCTGTTCGGGAGACCGGTATAACCGTCTGTTCTTTGATCTGTGCGGCCGTTACGGGATCCCTGCGACGTTCGGAAACGGCGTGCCGATCCTGAGTACGAATCCGGGGAAACTGTTAAAATCGATCCTGGACTGGCTTACGACCGGGTACCACGGCATTGATGCGCTCAGAAATCTGATCGGAAGCGATGCGCTGGATCGCAAGGCGCTGCGGGAACTGACGGGGCTGGAAGCGCGCGATACGGATATGTTCGTCAGCTTGTGCGGGTCGCTGCGCCTGTCGTTCGACGAGGAGGAAAACGCGAAGCGCCTGGCGGATTGCCGGGCGGCATTGCAGGAAAAACAGGATGGTTTTCAGGGCGGCGGCGCGGATAGAGATCGTCAGGAACTGGAAAATATGATCCGGGTCTGTGACCCGGCGGAACGGTTTGCAGCGCTTCTCGCGGAAGGCATCGTTTCGTTTGTTCAGCAATTGACTTATATCCGGAAGCTGCCCGTGGAAGCGGGTATGCAGGACCGGGCAGCTCTCAGCGTCATGACGGAAAGCCTGTCCGCCTATCTGAGTAACGTGGACGGCGGGAAGCCGGAAGACGTTATCCCGGACATTCTGAACAAAACGGTCGGGTCGGAGAGCAGCCGCGCCGGTCACTTGCACATATCGTCGATTTCCGGGGCCTGTGCAGCGCTGCGGCAACATCTTTTTGTCTGCGGGCTGTCGGCGGACGAATTCCCCGGCTCGCCCCGTGAAAACTATTTGCTGCTGGACAGCGACTGGGAAGCCTTCGCTTCGGATGCGGACCCATTTAAAGCGCTGCCGACTTCCTCGGAACGGATCGGGGAGAAAAAGCGGCAGCTGCAAACGCTTCTGGAACTGGCCTGCACGATGGGGATCGAACCGAAACTTTCCTTTACCGATTACGATACGGCTGCTCTGAAACAGCAGAACCCTTCTCCGTTCCTGCTGGAAATGTTTGCGGACGCCTACGGCGGAGATGCGGAAGAATTCAATAAGGCGATCCGGTCCGTTTCCTATTTTGACGCAGCGCTTTCAGACAGCCGCGCGGTGGGAAAGGCACATGCGGAAGGGCAGAAGATCCTGCCTCTGCAGGCTCCGGTTTTTCAGACAGAGCTTTCCGCGGAACGGCTGAAGGAATTGCTGGATAAAGCCTGGTCGCCTACTTCGCTGGAAACGTTTTTCAACTGCCCGAGGCATTTTTATCTGAAAGAGGTCTGCCGTCTTCCGGAAGCGGAGTCGGACGATCCGTTCACCGTTTTGAGCGCGGCGACGATCGGGAAACTGATGCACGCGCTGATGGAACGGCTGGCGGAGGAGAGGCCGGAAAAGACGGAATTTTTGCAGGAGGCCGAGGATGTATTCGAGCGGGAACTGAAACTCCGTCCGCCGATCCGGCGGGACGAGGCGGATCGTGAAAAACAGCGTTTTCTGGAAATGATGGCCAATGCGTTCGACATGGAACCGGTGTCTGTCAACGTCGTCTCGAGCGAGGAACGGTATGTAGGAACGCATCCGAGCGGGATCCGTGTCAATGGATTCCCGGACCGCGTCGAGCAGCTTCCGGACGGCTCGCTTGTCGTGGTGGATTTCAAATCCGGGCGCAAACTGAAACATGAGGAAAACGATCCGCACACCTGCCTGCAGATCATCGTCTACCTCTGGCTCTGTGAGACTGCCGGCGGTATGAAGATGTCGTACGGCGAATACCGCTATCCGCGGCTGCGCGAGACGGTCCGCTGCCAATATGATGCGCAGATCCGTGACGCGCTGGCTGAGAAACTGACCGTTTTCAAAGATGCGCTGGAGAACAGCCGCTTTGAGCGGAATCCCGGAAAGAATGAGGAAAACTGCCGCTATTGCGGTTTTAAGGAATATTGCGGCTGCGCCGCGGAACAGGAGGATTCCGGCGATGACGAATGAAAACCTGCCCGTCACGGATCGGGATCAGCAGTCCAGGGACCGGATCCGCAGCGATATCGGGACCAATTTCTTTGTAGAAGCGGGGGCCGGCTCCGGCAAAACGTCGCTGCTGGTGGACCGTATGATCGCCATGGTGGAAGGCGGGATCGAGATCGACAAGATCTGCGCCATCACCTTCACAAAGGCCGCGGCCGCCGAATTCTACCGCCGCTTCCAGGAAAAA
>JAEEGL012356448.1_pt1 | contig 12609 bp, 10 predicted proteins | sample 9134231 | NCBI WGS metagenome assembly JAEEGL01 (sample SAMN16246548, study PRJNA631951) | gut metagenome | biome: gut microbiome; feature: rumen; material: fiber-attached | host: Bos | place: Iran: Karaj | collected 2018-10
GAGGCCTTCGTGGCGACATGCGTCAACGACAGCTACTGGCACCACGCTGGCGACTTCGTCAAGAACGCCTACGACCCGCAGTATGCCGGCCTCGACGAGAAGGCGCTGGCCAAGACCGAGGACCTGAACATCGTCCTCTGCATGGAGATGAAGCAGGAGGGCACCGCCTTCAAGATCGAGAAGCACGTGCACAACTACCCCCACTGCTGGCGCACCGACAAGCCTGTGCTCTACTACCCGCTGGACAGCTGGTTCATCCGCGACACGGCCTGCCGCGACCGCATGATCGAGCTCAACCACACCATCAACTGGAAACCCGAGCACACGGGTACCGGCCGTTTTGGCAAGTGGTTGGAGAATTTGAACGATTGGAACCTGAGCCGCAGCCGCTACTGGGGCACCCCGTTGCCCATCTGGCGCGACGAGGACGGTGAGGAGAAGTGCATCGGCAGCATCGAGGAACTCTATAACGAAATCGAGAAGGCTGTCGCCGCCGGCGTGATGACGAGCAACCCCTATAAGGACAAAGGCTTCGTTCCTGGTGACTACAGTGAAGAGAACTACGATAAGATTGACATCCACCGTCCCTATGTGGACGACATCGTTCTGGTAAGCGACACGGGCAAGCCCATGAAGCGCGAATTGGACCTCATCGACGTGTGGTTCGACAGCGGCGCCATGCCCTATGCCCAGTTGCACTACCCGTTCGAGAACAAGGAGGCTGTGGACAACAACGGTTTCTTCCCCGCCGACTTTATCGCCGAGGGTGTGGACCAGACCCGCGGTTGGTTCTTCACGCTGCATGCCATCGCCACGATGGTGTTTGACAGCGTGGCCTACAAGAATGTCATCAGCAACGGTCTGGTGCTTGACAAGTTCGGTGTCAAGATGAGTAAGCGCTTGGGCAATGCCGTTGACCCGTTCGGCGCCATCGAGGAATATGGCAGCGACCCCCTGCGCTGGTACATGATCAGCAATTCGTCACCCTGGGAGAACCTCAAGTTTGACCGCGAAGGTGTGATTGAGGTTTCGCGCAAGTTCTTCGGTACGCTCTACAACACCTACTCGTTCTTTGCCCTGTATGCCAACGTGGACGGCTTTGACGCCGAGGCTCCTCAGGTGCCCTTGAACGAGCGCCCCGAGATTGACCGCTGGATCATCTCACTGCTCAACTCGCTCATCGCCGAGGTGCAAGCCGACCTGGAGGACTATGAGCCCACCAAGGCAACCCGTGCCATCAGCGCCTTTGTGAGCGATCACTTGAGCAACTGGTATGTGCGCTTGAACCGCAAGCGTTTCTGGGGCGGCGATCTGGCTGCCTGCCAGACGTTGTACCAGTGCCTCACTACTGTGGCGCTGCTCATGGCTCCCGTGGCCCCGTTCTATAGCGACCGTCTGTACCGCGACCTCACTCACAGTGAGACCTCGGTTCACCTGGCCCGCTTCCCCAAGAGCGACGAGAGCGCTATCGACAAGCAGCTTGAGAAGCGCATGCAGGCCTCCCAAGACATCACCTCGATGGTGCTGTCGCTGCGTCGCAAGCAGAACCTGAAGGTGCGCCAGCCGCTGCAGGCCATCATGGTGCCCGTGCTCGACGAGCAGCAGCGCGCCGATGTCGAGGCTGTGGCCGACCTGATCAAGGGCGAGGTCAACGTCAAGGAAATCAAGCTCGTGGGCAATGATGCCGGCATCATCGTGAAGAGCCTGAAGCCCGACTTCAAGAAGCTCGGCCCGAAATTCGGCAAGTCGATGAAGGCACTTGCTGCCAAGCTCACCAGTCTGTCACAGGCCGAAATCAACCAGTTTGAGAAAGATGGACAAATCGTGCTTGACCTTGACGGCCAACAGGCCACCATCGAACTCGCCGATGTTGATATCATCAGCGAGGACATCCCCGGCTGGCTCGTCGCCAACGACGGTAACCTGACCGTGGCCCTCGACATCACCGTGACCGAGGAGTTGCGCCTTGAGGGTATCGCACGCGAACTGGTGAACCGCATCCAGAACGTGCGCAAGAGCAAGAACTTTGACATTACCGACCGTATCACCGTTACCATCGTCCCCGATGAGCGTACTGATGCCGCCGTGAAGGCCTTTGGTGACTATATCGCCCGTCAGGTGCTTGCCACCAGCATTACCGTGGGCCCGGTTAATCCCGGCACGGCTGTTGAACTCGACATGGACGGCTGGACGCTGCCCGTGAATGTCGAAAAAATCTGAAATGACAATAGTAGTAACCATTAAAACAGAATAACATTATGGCTACCAATCAAGATAAAGTGCGTTACAGCGATGAGGAACTGCAAGAGTTCAAAGAACTCATCGAGGCTAAAATAGAACAGGCCAAAGAGAGCTACGAGCGTTTGACCGATACCATCAAGGTGGACGAGTCTAATCCCACCTTCAAGATGATGGAGGAGGGCGCTTCCACGTTGCAGAAGGAGGAGTCGAGCCGCCATGCACAGCGCCAGCTGGACTTCATCCGCAAGTTGCAAGCTGCGCTCGTGCGCATCGAGAACAAGACCTATGGCGTGTGCCGCATCACCGGGCAACTCATTCCCAAGGAGCGCCTGCGCGCCGTGCCTCATGCTACCTTGTCCATTGAGGGCAAGGAAATTGAAGCCCGCAACAAAAAGAAGGGTTGACACCTCGTTGCTGACATGAAACTCTCTAACGGCAAACTCGCAGCGTTAATCATCGCGCTGGTGATTGTCATCGACCAAGCCGTAAAGATTTGGGTCAAGACCCACTTCTTTTACGGCGAGGAGTATGAGGTCACCTCGTGGTTCCGCATCCTGTTCATCGAGAACAACGGAATGGCCTTCGGCATGGAGTTGGGCAGCAAACTGCTGCTCACCCTGTTCCGTATCATCGCGTCGGGTGCTTTCATCTATTATTTGTGGAAACTCAGCAGCCGTCACGATATCCCCAAGGGATACGTCGTTTGTATCGCCTTGATTACCGCAGGCGCTTTGGGCAATGTGATTGATTGTGTGGCCTATGGCCTAATTTTTAACTCTCCAGCACCGCCTCAAGTGGCACAGCTGTTTCCGCCCGATGGGGGCTATGCCTCGCTGTTCAACGGCAGGGTCGTGGACATGCTCTATTTCCCGCTGTGTGACTGGAACTGGCCCGAGTGGTTGCCCTGGATCGGGGGACAGCATTTCGTGTTCTTCCAGCCCATTTTCAATGTTGCCGATGCCTCGCTCAGCGTGAGCGTCATCGTGCTCATTCTGTTCTATGCCCGCCACCTGGCCTCGGTCACGGCCAGCGAGGAAGGTTTGGAGAACGCCGATAACTTGGAAGAAAACCACGAGGACATTGAATGATAATATGCGCCGCTCCAAGCTCCACATATCATTATTGCTGTTGCTTGCCTTGTCGGTGTTTGCCTGTGGCAGGACACCCGGCGGGGTGATCAGCACGAGCAAGATGGCCGATTTGATTGTGGACTTGCAGCTGGCCGAGGCCTATATTGAAAGTCACGGCGCGGAGTTTGGCAACGACTCCACCAAGCTGGTGCTCAAGCAGTCGATTTTCAAGAAGCATGGCATCAGCCAGCAGGAGTATGATTCGTCGCTGGTGTGGTATGCCCACAACATGGAGGAATACAACCGAGCCTATGACAAGGCGGTCAAAAAACTCAAGAACCGATATGACAAGCTTGATGTGACGGGCAATGAAGGTCCGAGCGAAATGATTGCCGAGGGCGTTCCCCAAGGCGCTCCCACGCACAACCCGGTTCCACGCAACGCTGGTCCCGCTGGCCCTCATGCGAAAAAGTTCAACACCGATGCCAAGGCCGACACGTTTGACATGTGGCAAGGGCGTCGAGACTATGTGCTCACCCAGGGGGCTCGTCGCGGTTTCATCACCTTTGATTTGCCACCCGATGCCTGCAAGCAGAGCGGCGACCGATACCAGCTGGCATACCGATTGGCCCGTTGCGGCAATGAGTTCAAGGTGTGTCTTGCGGTGGATTATACCGATGGTGCCACCTCCCAGATCACACGCGGCACCAACAGCGACGGTTGGGTGATGGTGGACCTGCAAAGCGACACTGCGCGTCAGGTGCGCCGCATCTATGGTTATGTGAGCTATAACATGAAACCCGGCCATGTGGCCGTTGTGGACAGCCTGATGCTGCTGCGCACCCACTTGAATAAGGGGAATTATGGCTACATCCACGCTCAGCGTCTGCTGGAGCGCCGTCCCAAGTAAGTCCGCATTATCGCAGCCATGAATAACCTGTATCTGCAACTGTTTTTGACGTTCTGCAAAATCGGCGCCTTTACTTTTGGCGGCGGTTGGGCAATGATCAGCATCATCCAGCGCGAGATTGTGGAAAAGCACAAGTGGATTCCGCTTGACCAGTTCCTGGATTTGCTGGCTGTGGCGCAGTCCATGCCCGGCATTCTCGCCGTGAACATCAGCGTGGTGGTGGGTGACCGTCTCAAGGGGGTGAAAGGCAGTGTGTGCGCTGCCCTGGGTACCATCCTGCCATCCTTCCTGATGATTCTTGCGATTGCCATTTTCCTCACCCCAGACACCATCAAGAACAATCCGATAGTGAGTCGCATCTTCAAGGGAATACGACCTGCGGTGGTGGCTCTCATCATCGCCCCTGTGCTCACCACGGCTCGTGCCGCCGGCATCAACTGGAAAACGGTGATTATCCCTGTGACTGTGGCGTTGCTCATCTACAGCAAGATCCCCGTTATCTCGAACCCCATCATCTATATCGTACTGGGTGCCATCGGGGGATACATTTATTATATACGTTCGCTGATGAACGGAAACAGCGGAATTGACGGACAACAGAACGGAAAGGAGGCCAGCGATGCTTGAGAATTATCTGAAACTCATTTGGGCCTATCTGAAGATCGGGCTGTTCGGCTTCGGTGGTGGCTATGCCATGCTATCACTCATTCAGCGCGAGGTGGTGGACTCGGGATGGATAACCAGCCAGATGTTCACCGATATCGTCGCTATTTCGCAGATGACGCCAGGCCCCATCGGCATCAACAGTGCTACCTACATCGGCTATGTGGTGACAGGCAGTGTGTTGGGTTCGATTGTAACGACGATTACTGTGGTGCTGCCACCGTTTATTCTTACGCTCATTGCCGCCCATTACATTGAGCGTCACCGTCAGAGCCCCTTTATCAAGGGCGCTTTCATGGGGCTGCGTCCTGTGGTGGTGGGCTTGATAGCTTCGGCAGCATTGTTGCTGATGAACAGTGAGAACTTTGGCTATCTGGCAAGCGAACGCGTGGTGACTATCGCTATTTGCGCCGCCTCGTTCTGCCTGGTTTATTTCACACGCGTTCATCCCATCTTGGTCATCATCCTTGCTGGAATTACGGGCTTGCTCGTCTTTTGAATTCATGAGATACAAAAAACGCTGGCGGAATCAACCTGCCAGCGTTTTTGTGATATTGTGACGATGATTAATTGTACAACAGATAGTTGATGAGCAATGCCAGGTCGGTCATGTCGACGATATTGTTGTTGTTCATGTCGACACCTACCAAATTGATGGGTCCACGTGAGGGCTCAGCGCCCAACAGGTAGTTGATGAGAATGGTGAGGTCTGACATGTCGCATGTGCCGTCGCCATTGCCATCACCATCAACAATGAAATATACAGCCGACACGTTTTTAGATTCAAGAGATGAGATGTCAAGCCAAGCAGTGTTGGCATCCATGTAGGTGCCTTCCTCCTTCGGGAAGAAACCTATTTTGCCATTCTCGTCCATGCCGAGTGCCAGATAGTTGTCATTAGCGGGAGTGGATTGATCAGGAATATAGTCAATGAAGATAGAGAAGTCATTCAAGTGGCCATGATTGCTGAAAACACTGAAGTAGTTGCCCATGAGCAAGTCGGCAGTGATGGGCATCGCAGTGCAGTTGGCTGGCTCTTGTACGGGTACCAGTTTGTTGTCCTTAACATCGGGGGAAGTGCACTTGATGAGTATTGGTGTAGCGCCGGGAATCGTGTCGCCTTGATCATACCGTTTGATGGGTTTAATCATTGCGGTGTTATCCTGGGTATAATAGACATGGTTCACTGTATAAGCCCCTTCAATGCTTCCTCCTTCAGGAATCAGGCACGGAAAGTCGCAGCACAATGTAGCCCAGTACTCGGTGTCCTCGTCTTCAACCTCGGCATTCACAGGTTTGAGACCAAAGTAGGATGTTTCTATCGAAGCCTCATTCACTGGCTCAACCCACCATCGGGATTCGGTCATCTCGAGAGTTCCTGCAGTGAATCCAATGCCGTAGTCGCGGAAAATGCAAGGGATTCTGCCTCCAAAGAAGTTGTCGTTATAGGTCTGGGCAATGTAACTGGGTTTCCCTCCCTCGTCAACCTTGGCGGGTAAGATGGTGAGGGGCATGCCCGTTAGTGAGTAGGTGCTTACACCCTGAGCGAGAAGACTTGTTTGTACTGTATCAGGAATGAAGATGATGGATCCAGGTTCGGACACCTGATTTGGATCATGTTGCATGAGGACACAGGACCAAAATGCATCAGGATAGGTCGAATACTTGTATTGGGTGCCCTTGATGCTGATGTAACCGTTGGAGCCGGCATTGTGGACACGATAATAACCTGGTCCGGTGTATTGCGCTTGAGCAAACAGCACGGCCAGCATGCAAAAAACGAAAGTAATTTTTTTCATCTTAACTGAGATGGATTAAAACATGAATTCTTTGACAATAATTAAGTGCTAGTCAATTAGTTGACTTGTGCGTCACGCACAAATTTGTTGGAAAGAATGTCAACGAAACGAGCAACCGATGCTCATTTTGCTGACATGGTTTACACCAAACATCGCAAAATTAATTACAATAATTCACCCCTGCAATACTTTTGCGATAATTTGTGGAAAAAATTCTTCAATTCGGTAGTGTTGGGCTGCAAAGTGCGTCTTCGCCCTTGTTTCTCATGGCATAAATGTCATTTTTCCTGATAAATGTGACTGTCTATCACATTTTTTTGTAATTTTGCAACTTGCATTCTCGGGCATTGCCCCGAGACCATTACATTAAATTCAATAGTTTTACAATGGCAGACATAACAATAGCGGGCGTCATGCGCGCAGGGGCTTATTCGCCCAACCACATCGGCAACGACACCGCCATCTTTAACCTTGTGGCAGAGCAGCTGCGCAAACGCGGTTGCCAGGTGAACGTGTATAGCGAGGAACAGTTCAACAACCAGGAGATCACCGAGCCGGTGGTGCTCGCCATGTGTCGCGAGCGTGCCAGCATCGCCAAGTTGCAGCGTCTTGAGGACGAGGGCCGTCTGGTCGTCAACTCGGGCTATGGCATCGAGAACTGCACGCGTGAGCGCATGACTCGCATCCTGCTGGGTAACGGCATCCCTTACCCAGAGAGTCTCATTGTCAACACCAACGAGAACATCAAGGGGCAGTTGAAGAAAGCCGGTTTCAAGTCATGCTGGATCAAGCGCGGCGATTTCCACGCCATGCACAAGGAGGACGTGAGCTATGTGCGCCACCCCGAGGAAGCTCAGGAGGTGCTGCAGGAGTATTTCTACCGTGGCATCACACGCGCCGTCATCAACGTGCACTTGCAGGGCGACCTGGTGAAGTTCTACGGTGTGAAAGACTCGCAGTTCTTCTATTGGTTCTATCCCTTTGACGAGGGCCACAGCAAGTATGGCTGGGAAGAAGTCAACGGCCACAGTCAGGGCATCGATATCGACCTGAAGGAGCTTAAAGACATCTGCACTCGTGCAGCCGAAGAGTTGAACGTGGTTATCTACGGTGGTGATTGCATCGTCGATCCCGACGGCACCATCCGCATCATCGACTTCAACGACTGGCCCAGCTTCGCACCGTGCCGCAACGAGTCGGCACCTCACATCGCCAAGGCTGTCCTTGCATTGGCCAAAGCCCACATGGGACTGTAATTTAGGTTTTAGGCATTAGGCTATAGGTTTTTAGGGAGCCTGTAAAGTTTAAACTGAAAAACATGACATTAAAAGAAGAATATCAGAGTTCACTCAAGTCGTCGGACACCGAGGAATGGTTTGACCTCCATTTTCATCGTCCCCTTGGCTTTTTGTGGGCCAAATTGTTTGAGAAACTGGGCGTGAGCCCCAATGCCATCACTGTCGCCAGCATCTTCATGGGTGTGGCAGGCGGCGTGATGCTTTATTTCCACCAGCCTGACTTGGCATGGCTCAATTGGGTGGGCATGCTGCTCATCACTTGGGCTGACACGTTTGACAGTGCCGATGGTCAGCTGGCGCGCATGACGCAGCAGTATTCCCGTATGGGTCGCATTCTAGACGGTGTGAGCGGTGACTTTTGGTTTGCAGCCATCACTTTCGCTCTGGTGTTCAGGGAACTTCACTTTGGCGACTGCATCACTGGATCTCATTTCTTTGAGGAACACGCTTGGCTCATCTGGACGCTGGGCATCCTCTCGGGTGTGAGCCATGCGCTGCAGGCTGCCATGGCCGACCTTTATCGCCAGTTCCACCTGTTCTTCCTCAAGGGCTCACAGGGTAGTGAGCTGGACAGCGCTGCCAAGCTCAAGGAGCAATACCACCAGCTGTCTTGGGGCAGGGATTTCTTCAACAAGTTGGTGCTTTTCTTCTATAGCGGTTATACCGCCAACCAGGAGCGCTGGACACCTAACATGCAGCGATTGCGCCGTGTCCTTGCCGAGAAATATGGCGAGGATGGTGTTCCCTCGCAGGAGTTCCGTGATTACTTCCGCAGCCTGAGCAAGCCGCTGATGAAGTACACCAACATCCTGACCTTCAACACCCGCATCATCGCCTGCTTTATCGCAGTCATCATCAATGCACCTTGGTTGTATTTCGTGTTTGAAATTGTGGTGCTCAACATCCTGCTCATCTACATGATCGCCCGCCACGAGGGCATCTGCAAGAAGGCGATTAAAGAGTTAGAAGCAAGGAGTTAGAAGTTAGGAATTGTCCTCAAGATAATGGTTAGGGCCCTTAGAGTCATTGAAGACTTTAAGGGCCCTGATTGTTTCAGTTGTTACGTTGTTTACTGTTTCAGGATGATGCTGATAACAGCGTTCACGTCGGCAATGTTCACCTCGCCGTCGCCGTTCACGTCACAGGCAGGGGCGATAGCGTTGCCCAGGATGGCGCTGATGACGGCGTTGACATCGGCGATGTTCACCTCGCCGTCGCCGTTCACATCACCGGGAATGTGGTCGGGGATGGCCTGGATGTCGATGAAATCTTTCCAAATCTCGGCATTTTTGTACCTGGAAACGGATGCTCCCGGTACATAGAGCGTAGCCTGTTCATAGACATTATAGTTGAAGTAACTCCAGCCGTTATCGGCCGCAAATGACGGAGGCGTTTCTGCATTACAGGTTACGGAGGCCAGTTTCCAAGCACCGGAAAAGGCTCCATATCCAATCGATGTGACACCGGTGCCAATGGAGAGTTTTGTTATACCCTGGCATTGATTGAATGCGCAATTTCCGATGGTCTGTACCGAGTTGGGAATATTCACACTCGTGAGGGAAGAGCAGGCATGGAAGGCAAAGTTTCCAATCGTGGTCACGCTATTGCCGATAACCAGATTGGTCAAGTTTACACATTCATGGAACGCGTGCTCGCCGATTTCAGTAACCCCATTCCCAATAACGAGACTGTGCATCTGATTACAAAAGGAGAAGGCGTCGGCCTCTAAAGTGATGACAGAGTTCGGGATAGTCACCGAGGTCAGTTTCATACAGCCGCTGAAAGCACGATTGCGGATCGTTTCCAGATGATTGCCCAGGGTGAGCGTCGTCATCTCGATGCACATGTAGAAGGCGTATTCCCCAATTTCGGTTACACCGTCACCGATTTTGGCCTGCTGCAGATTTTGACACTCATAAAAAGCGAATGAGTCAATGGTTTTTACCGAGTTGGGAACGGTGATGCTCTTCAGGCCGCTTTCGCGGAAGGCATGAGCGCCTATCGTGGTGAGCGTGTTGGGGAGGGTAATTTGTTGCAAACTCTCACAAGAACGGAATGCAAAATCCAAAATCTGCTCAAGCCCTTGAGACAAAGTGACACTTTCAAGACTAACGCAGTTCTCAAATGCCTGGTCTTCGATAGTCTTGACCGATGCGGGAATGTTGATTGACTTCAGGCTGGTGCACCCGTAGAAGGCTGAGTTCTCGATGGTCTCGAGTTTATTGCTCAAGGTCACATTGGTGAGCGCGGTGCACTCATGGAATGCCGAGAAACCTATTTTGGTCACCGAGTTGGGAATTGTGATGTTTTTCAATGCTGAGCACCCGTCGAAAGCGTAATTGCCAATTTCGGTCACCGAATTAGAGATTGACACATTGGTCAACTTGGGACAGAGGTAGAATGCGGTATTGCCAATCTCGGTGACCGTGTTGGGAATGCTGACGCTGGTTAAATTCTCGCACCTGTTGAATGCATAATCCCAGATGGCAAGCACGGTATAGGTTTGGCCATCGTGAGTGAATTGAGAGGGGATGACCACATCGCCCGAATAGGAGTTGAAACTGTCGTCCTTGTAGGTGACGTAGGCCCTTCCGTCTGAAATATAATAATAAATGCCGTTGACTTCGATGTCATAGGCCATCGCTGTCGAAGTAGCGATTAACAGTGTGAGCGCCATCAGCGCCAAACGGGGTGAAAATCCAGGTGATTTCATAAGTCAAAATAGTTAGAGGTTTTATCCAACGTTGTAAAAGATCAATCGGGCTGAAACTGCTACATGCGCACGGCACGCACAGAGAAGGCGTAGCAGCGGATGTCTTCTTCGCAGTAAATGTACGAGAAGTAGTCGGCGAATTGCACTGTGTAGGCCAGGGCCGGGTCGTCGGAACAGAGCGAGCGTGACCAATAGCGGCCTTCCGAATTCGGATATTTCAGCGAGTCACCCCAGCGGTAGCCAGCGGCGGGGAGGAACAAGGTGTTACCGTTGGGACCGCTCAACAGGCGACCCTTCACGCCGTTTTGCGTCGTCCACCTTGAAGAGCATTTTGATATCAATTCTTGTATTTGCTCCTGTGTAGGCATGCGCCAAGATGATCCCCAGTTGACGTAGGCGGCATCATCCTCAGGATCCAGTTCGGTCTTGCCATCCACTGCTCCGTATTCGCTGTCTGTGCAGTACTTCATCACCTCGAAGTAACCGCCATCGTAGAGTGTGAACCACTTATAGTTGCCCCAGTTATAGACCTCTCGGGGCTCGGTCTCGCCCCAGGCGAAGTAGTCGCCGTATTCTTCGGGGCTGCTGGCGCCGATGTTGCAAGTAGCCCACAGCGTGCCGCTGGGCAGACCCAGGTCAACATACTCGTGCACTTCAATTACAACAGGGTTAAGGATGATGTTGATGACGGCATTCACGTCTGCAATGTTGACCTCACTGTCGTTATTGACATCGGCGTCCGGGTTGCTTTCGCCACCCAATATGACTTTGATGACAGCATTGATGTCGGCGATGTTGACCTCGCTGTCGCCGTTCACATCACCGGGAACATTGCTTGTGCGTGAGATGATGATGTGGTCGGCGGCACTGCCGTCGCCGTTAGCGATGAAATAGCCGTAATCAGTATCCTCGTATTGATCATGTGCGATATAGGCATTACTGGGATAGGTAATAGCGCAGTTCCTGAAGATGATGCCTTCACCGATTCTTTCAATTCCACCTGTGATGTCGGCATTCACATTGTTAAAGGTTAGTTTGCAGAACTCACCGCTGCCGTTATTCGCGATTCTATTGTCAGTCTTCAAAGTGATATCCTTGATGGTCAGGCGTGTAAATCTGAGATAGATGCCATGCCAAGTGCTGGTGAGGTCGAGGTTGCCATCGCCTTGAATGGTCACGTTTTTAATATTTGTGCCTTCAAAACCTATAGCAACAAAGCCAGTTGTGGTCAGTTTGCATTCACCATGAATGTCAATGGTCGCATCTTCGGTGGTGCGGATGGGATAAACGTAATCATAGGCCGATTCGCTGCTGTACTCAACAACGGCATTGTCCAGGGTGAGGGTGTGGCTAGTCTCGTTCCAGGTGATGCTGCCGCTCTTGATGAAGGGGCAGTCGAAATGGCCGTTCTCGTCAGGCTCCACGTCACAAACAGTAACACTAGCACTCGCGTTCAACGCAAACATGAATGCAGCAAAAAGGAGAAAGTAAATTTTTTTCATAGCGGTATATTATAATTAATGTTGCAAAAATAAGCAAAATAATGCAGTTTCCAAAATAAAAAGAACAGAAAAAGGTCCCTAAGGTCATTCGACCCTAAGGACCCTAATACCTAAAGCCTATTGCCTAAAGCCTTAATATCCGAAAATCTCCTCAAGGGTGAGGCGGCGGATGGGAGCGATTTTCTCGAGGGCCTCGATATCGAGTTCCTTCTCGTCACCCAGGATGAGGTAGCGGTAGGGTTTGCCTGCCATCGACTGCTGCTCAAACTTGACGATGTCGGCCAGCTTGAGGTTGGGCAACTGGTTGAAGACCACCGAGTTGATATCGTAGTCCAGACCCAGGCGCTGAGCCGACAGGTAACTGTTGAGGACGCCGGTGCGCACGACACGACGGCTGGCGAGTTTCTTCATCA
>JAEEGL012977209.1_pt1 | contig 12609 bp, 10 predicted proteins | sample 9134231 | NCBI WGS metagenome assembly JAEEGL01 (sample SAMN16246548, study PRJNA631951) | gut metagenome | biome: gut microbiome; feature: rumen; material: fiber-attached | host: Bos | place: Iran: Karaj | collected 2018-10
CAGGTCGGCGCGGCGCTGAAAAACGTTATCGCGCTCGCGGCCGGGATCGCGGACGGATTGGGATACGGTGACAATACGAAGGCAGCCCTGATTACTCGGGGAATTGCTGAAATCAAACGGATCGGCGTTGCGATGGGCGGAAGACCCGAGACTTTCTCGGGCCTGACCGGAACGGGAGACCTGATCGTCACCTGCGCGTCCATGCATTCCAGGAACCGCCGGGCCGGTATCCTGATCGGCCAGGGCAGAAAAGCGGATGAAGCCATGCGCGAAGTCAAACAGGTGGTTGAAGGCGTTTACTGCGCAAGGGCGGCTATTGAATTATCGGAAAGATACGGCATCGAAATGCCGATCAGCCGGGAAGTCTGGGAAATTCTATTTGAGGACGAAGACCCGGCACAGGCGGTATCGGACCTGATGACCAGAGATTACCGTGAAGAATAAAAGAAAGGATACATACAATGGAAGCGGGAATGACAATCTTTGATGAATTAAGAGCACGCGGGCTGCTGGCGCAGCTTACCGATGAAGAAGAGATAAAGGAACTGGTCAACCAGGGAAAAGCGACCTTTTATATCGGTTTTGACCCGACCGCGGATTCCCTGCACGTCGGCCATTTTATGGCTTTGCTTCTGATGAAGCGCCTTCAGGAAGCCGGCAACAAGCCGATCGCGCTGATGGGAGGGGGCACCGGCATGATCGGAGACCCTTCGGGCCGGACCGATCTCAGGACGATGATGACGGTTGAAACGATCGACAGCAATATCGAGTGTTTCAAAAAACAGATCAGCCGTTTTATTGAGTTTGAGAGCCCGGAGAAATCCGCGGAAGAAAATGCGCACGCCGCGATTATGGCAAACAACGCGGACTGGCTCCGCGACCTGAATTACATTCAGTTTATCAGGGACATCGGCGTCCACTTCAAGGTGAACGAAATGCTTCGCGCCCGCTGCTATGTGAACCGGCTGAGCCAGGAAAACGGACTGTCCTTCCTGGAGTTCAACTATATGCTGATGCAGGCTTATGATTTTCTGGAACTGAAGCAGCGTTACGGCTGCAATATGCAGTTCGGCGGTGACGATCAGTGGAGCAATATGCTGGCCGGCACGGAACTGATCCGGAAAAAACTCGGCCAGGACGCATATGCGATGACCATCACCCTGCTTCTGAATTCGGAAGGCAAGAAGATGGGCAAAACGGCCAAAGGCGCAGTATGGCTTGATCCCAACAAGACTTCACCGTTTGAGTTTTACCAGTACTGGCGCAATATCGGCGACCAGGACGTTTTAAAATGTCTGCGGATGATGACGTTCCTTCCGCTTGCGCAGATCGATGAAATGGATAAATGGGAAGGCAGCCAGCTGAACGAGGCGAAGAATATCCTGGCATACGAACTGACCGGCCTGGTACACGGCCACGAAGAAGCGGAAAAAGCAAAACGCGGCGCGGAAGGCCTTTTCGGGACCGGCGCGCCGGATATGGCGTCCGCTCCGGAAGTGAAACTGTCCGAAGAAGACCTGGATGAAAACGGAAAAGCGGATATTCTGACGATCCTGGTGAAGAGCGGGCTTGCAAAATCCAGGTCCGACGCCAGGCAGAACGTCAAACAGGGAGGTGTAACGGTAGACGGCGAAAAAGTCGACGCCATCGAAACCGTATATGACAGGGATACACTGGAAAAAGGAATCCTGGTACGCCGGGGTAAAAAGAATTATAAGAAAGTGACGGTCTGATCAGTCTGCATCCTGCAGAACCTGCAGGAGTTCCTGAAGCCTTCCGCATGCGGTTTCATAATAAGCCGATGCCTTCTCATACGATTCTTCGCTGAACGGATCGGATTCAAAGGCTTTGTGGTATTCAAGACGAGCGAACTGCATACTGTCATTGACTTCCTTCGTCAGTCCGGCGGCGTCCTCAAAACCTTCCGGGACTTCCAGAGAAGCAGCCCAGTCGCACTCCTCGGCAATTTCGTCGATGACGGAGAGGACGAGGGCAGAGGCGTCGGGATCGGAAGGGTCGATCGACGATAATTCGGAATCATAACCTGACAGTTTGTTGAAAAAAACGCTCATGCTGTCGCCGTAGCGGCTGATTTCTTCCGTACGGCGGGAGCTGCAGGCAGTCAGGAAAAGAGCGGCTGCCGCAAGCAGGAAGACCAGCCGGGCAGAGCGCAGCAGAAGACTGATTGGCGAATGCGTTTCATACGCGGGTTTTAAACGATTCATAGACCAAAGTATAACAGAGTGAGAAGAGAAAGTCATCCGGATGTACCGGAACGGGGAGTGACATGACAGGTGCGGAATTACTCGTAAAATGTCTCGAAAAAGAAGGGGTGGAAAAAATATTCGGCTACCCGGGCGTAGCCATCTGCCCTTTTTTTGACGCCATGTCGGATTCGGAACTGGATCTGGTGCTGGTCCGCCAGGAACAGAATGCCGCGCATGCTGCGAGCGGTTATGCCAGGACGAAGCATACGACCGGCGTTGTCGCAGTGACAAGCGGGCCGGGGGCGACCAACCTGATTACCGGAATCGCGACGGCGTTTGCTGACAGCATACCGCTTGTATGCATTACCGGACAGGTGGATTCCAGGCTGATGGGGAGCGACGTTTTCCAGGAAGCCGATATTTCCGGCGCGTGCGAATCCTTCGTGAAATACAGTTATATTGTCCGTGATCCGAAGGATATCCCGCGGATCGTCAGGGAAGCTTTCTATATTGCCGGAAGCGGGCGCAGGGGTCCGGTGCTGATCGACGTCCCGTGGGACGTCCAGGAGAGTGACGGCGGGAAATTTTCTTATCCGAAAGAAGTTTCCATGCGGACGTACAAACCGACGGTCAAGGGAAACGGCGCCCAGATCAAACGTGTAATTTCCGGACTGGAAAAGGCAAAGCGCCCGATCCTCTGCGTCGGCGGAGGCGTCCATCTGTCCGGGGCCCGGGAAGAACTGAGGGCTTTCGCGGCAAAATACAGGATGCCGGTAGTCTCCACCATGATGGGGATCGGCGTTATGGCGGCGGACGATCCGTGGTATTACGGGATGGTCGGCAACAACGGTCATCCGACCGGTAATAAGGCCATGAACGAAGCGGACCTGATCATGATGGTAGGCGCGCGTGTGGCGGACCGTTCCGTTTCCCAGCCGGATCTGATTATGACGGGGAAAGTCCTGATTCATATTGACGTCGACCCGGCGGAAATCGGTAAAATCGCAGGTCCGAACACACCGCTTGTCGGCGATATCCGGACGATTATCCGGGAACTGGATAAGCATGAGATTTCGACAGGATCGGAATCATGGATCAGGCATCTGGACGCGATGCGCAGGGATGATACGGCCGCGGCGGAAGCAAAACTGAAACTGCGGCGGAAGGAACTGCCGGAAGGGTGCGTCGATCCGGAAACCGTGATCCGTTTATTATCCGATTATATGAGTAAAGACGCGGTGCTTACGGTCGACGTCGGCCAGAACCAGATCTGGGCCTGCAGGTATTACCGTGTAAAAGACGGGAGTTTCCTTACCAGCGGCGGCATGGGTACAATGGGCTATGCCGTACCGGCTGCAATGGGGGCGAAACTGGCTTTCCCGAAGAAAGAGGTAGTCGCGGTATGCGGGGACGCTGCTTTCCAGATGTCTATGATGGAACTGGGAACGATGCACCAGTACGGGGTGCCTGCAAAGGTCGTCATATTCAAGAATAATACGCTGGGTATGGTTTATCAGTACCAGAAGATCCATTTCAATAAACGTTACTTCGGGACAAACATAGACGATACACCTGAATTCCCGGCCATTGCGAAGGCCTATGAGATGAATTATTATCAGCTGAATGAGGAAAAGAAGGCCGGCGAAACCGTCCGGGCGTTTTTAGAGGATAAGAACAGCGCGATCCTGGTGGTAGGTACAGATCCGGAGGCAATGGCATAAAATGAAGAGAATTTACTCAGTACTGGTGGAAAACAGGGCAGGCGTGCTCTGCAAGGTAGCCGGTCTTTTCTGGAGACGGTGTTTCAATATTGATTCCCTGGCTGTCGGTGAAACCGACGATCCGTCGGTATCCAATATGATCATCGTAAGCAGCGGCGACGATCATACGCTGGAGCAGATCGAAAAGCAGCTGAACAAGAAGATCGACGTCATCAAAGTCAAGACGTTTCATGAAGAAGAAAGCATCTGCAGGGAACTGGTGCTGGTCAAGGTTAAATACAACCGGGAAACCAGGAAGGATATCATGGAGATCAGCCAGATCATGGACGCCCAGATCGTGGATATGTCAGCCTCCCTGATGACACTGCAGATGTGCGATACGCCGGACAGGGTAAAGACTTTTATCCGTGCGCTGAAACCGGTCGGGATCTCAGAGATTACCCGGACAGGGACGCTTGCGGTAACAAGAAACAGTTGAACAGGCAGACACAGACAGAGGCTGACCGGCGCTGTTATAGCCGGGATGTGCAGAAAATCGCGTGAGGAAGGAGCAGTATGAACCGAGTTTTCCAGATCATCGTTGACAATACTTCAGGTGTGCTGAGCCGTATATCCGGCCTGTTTTCCAGGCGGGGTTACAATATTGAAAGCATTACCGCCGGCGTGACGGCCGATCCCCGTTTTACCCGGATTACCATTGTGGCGTCGGGGGACGAGGGAATCCTCGAGCAGATCGAAAAACAGGTTTCGAAACTTGTGGACGTACGGGACGTCAAGGAACTGAAGCCGGAAGACAGCGTTTACCGCGAACTGGCGATGATCAAGGTCAGCGCGAACGCGAAACAGCGCCAGGATATCATTGCCCTGGCGGATATTTTCCGCGGCAGCATCATCGACGTGGCCAAAGAAAGCCTGATGGTGGAAATTGTCGGGGGACAGGACAAGATCGACGCGTTTATCAAACTTCTGGACGGTTATGAAATCCTGGAACTGGCCAGGACCGGAATTGCGGCGCTGGCGCGCGGTACGGAGCATGTACTGTTCATCGATGAAGAAGGCAACGTTTCCGGCTGGACGGAATATGAGAAAAAACGCCGCCAGAACGAAGTGAAGGAGAAAAAGTCAAGGTCATGATCGGATATGTATCCGGAACACTCGCCGAAATCATGCCGGACTGCGCCATTGTGGATGCAGGCGGTGTAGGGTATGAGGTGCTCATATCCCAGGAGACCGCTTCCAGGCTGTATGCCGCCGGAACAGGGACGCCGGTCAGGCTTTACACCTATACACATGTCCGGGAGGACGCGTTCCTCCTGTACGGCTTTCTTTCCAGGGATGAGCTTTCGCTGTACAAGCAGCTCATTACCGTGAGCGGTATCGGGCCGAAAGTCGCGCTTTCGCTCCTTTCCGGGATCCGTGCGGATGATCTGCGGTTCGCGATTGTAACCGGCGATACCAAAACGATTGCTTCCGCGCCGGGCATCGGGAAAAAAACGGCGGAACGGCTGGTGCTGGACCTGAGGGACAAGCTTGGGAAAGATGCGCCGGAAGAAACGATGGCCGCTGCGGAGTTTTCTGTACCGCAGAATCCGTCGGACCGGGCGCTCACAGATACGATCGAAGCGCTGTCCGCACTGGGCTATCCCCGCGCGGCTGCCGTACACGCGGCGCAGGCGGCGAAAGACGAGCTTTCGCAGAAAAATGCCGGGGAACCGGAGACGGAGCAGCTTCTGAAATCAGCGCTGAAATATTTATAAATGGAGCCGGTGAATGGAACACAGGTTGATCGAGACAAGTTTTACAGATGAAGACAGGGCGGTAGAGGGATCCCTCCGTCCGAAAACTCTGGCAGAGTATATCGGACAGCCCAGAATCAGGGAAAGCCTCACGATTTCCATTACAGCGGCAAAACAGCGCGGCGAATCACTGGATCACGTGCTGCTGTACGGACCGCCCGGACTGGGAAAGACTACCCTGTCCAATATTATTGCCAATGAGATGGGCGTCGGGATCCGGGTAACCAGCGGACCGGCAATTGAAAAGCCGGGTGAGATGGCCGCGATATTAAACGGCCTGCAGGAAGGAGACATACTCTTTATCGACGAGATTCACCGCCTGAACAAGCAGGTGGAGGAAGTCCTGTATCCGGCTATGGAAGACTTCGCGATCGATATTCTGATCGGCAAGGGGCAGGCCGCCCGTTCGATCAGGCTGGAACTGCCGCCGTTCACACTGGTGGGCGCGACTACCAGGGCGGGCCTTTTGTCGGCGCCTCTCAGGGACCGTTTCGGACTGATCCACCGCCTGGAGTATTATTCCAACGCGGACTTAAAAACCATCATCCTGAAATCCGCTAAAGTGCTGAATGTGGAACTGGACGAACAGGGCGCGGAAGAAATGGCCCGAAGAAGCCGCGGGACACCCCGTCTGGCCAACCGGATTTTAAAGCGGGTCCGTGATTTTGCGCAGGTACGTTACGACGGGATTATTACCGGCGAAATAGCTTCCACGGCGCTGGACCTGATGGACGTGGACAAGATGGGACTGGACCGGGTGGACCGGAATTTCCTGATGATGCTTATCGAGAAATTCGACGGCGGACCGGCCGGCCTGGATACGCTTGCCGCTGCGATCGGCGAGGATCCGGGTACGCTGGAAGACGTGGTCGAGCCGTACCTTCTGCAGAACGGTTTTATCAACCGGACGCCCCGGGGACGTGTGGCGACAGAAGCGGCGTACCGGCATCTGGGGCTTAACTGAGCCGTGACGGATTGCAATATCCGCTTTACCGCAGACAGGGTTCTGAGATAGTATTAAAACAGCTGAATCAACAATAAAGGACGGGGGCATTATGGATAACAAGGTCGAAACAGAGGTTGTCATCGGCGGAAAAGTATATACGCTTTCGGGATATGAGAGTGAAGAATACCTGCAGAAAGTCGCGTCCTATCTGAATGCGCGGATCAACGAGCTGGACACCGATCCCGGATACAGAAGGCTCCCGGTGGATATGCAGGCGATTCTTCTGGACATCAACATCGCTGATGATTATTTCAAGCAGATGAACCGGACCGATCTGCTGAAGGAAGAGTCGGTCGGGAAGGAAAAAGACCTGTACGACCTCAAGCACGAGCTGATTTCCACCCAGATCAGACTGCAGAATGCCGAAAGTTCCGTGCGCAGACTGGAGAAAGAAAAGGAAGAGATTTCCAGGAGGGCGCTTATGCTGGAAACTGAACTCAAATCCCTGAAGGACAGGCGGGATAGGCACTGAATCCCCGGTTCCGGAACACGGATTGAATGAAAGGATAAATGAAGGGTTTCGTATGCACGGTCGGATGCGTCGGAGCCCTTTTTAGTCAGAATGAGGGATCATCATCTTATAAAAAAAGCTGAACTGCTGGCGCCTGCCGGTGATATGGATTGCCTCCGGGCTGCGCTGAACGCCGGAGCAGATGCGGTTTATCTCGCCGGTCCGCGCTTCGGGGCCAGGGCATATGCCCGGAATTTTTCCGAGGAGGAACTTCCGGAAGCGATCCGGACGGCTCATTTATTCGGGACAGCTGTCTATATCACGGCCAACGTCCTCACAAAGGACCGGGAGATGCCGGAGACGCTTTCTTTTGTGAAAAGACTGAGGGACCGGGGCCTGGACGGCGTAATCGTCCAGGATACAGGGCTTTTGTCTGCCCTGCACAGAGAGTGTCCTGACCTTCCGCTGCACGCGAGCACCCAGATGTCCGTCTCTTCACCGGAAGGGATCCGTTACCTGAAAAGGTTCGGAATCAGGCGGGTGGTTCCCGCCCGGGAACTGAGTCTTCAGGAAATCCGCGTTATGAAAAAAGAAGGCGTCGAGATCGAGGCGTTTATTCACGGAGCGATGTGTTATTCGTATTCCGGGCGGTGCCTGATGTCATCCTTCCTGGGCGGCAGGAGCGGCAACAGGGGAAGATGCGCCGGAACCTGCAGGCTGCCGTTTGAGATCACCGGGAACCAGGAGACTTTCCGGGAAGCAGGGGAATCCTATCCGCTTTCCATGCGCGACCTGTCGGTCCTGTCAATCCTGCCGGATCTTCTGGACGCCGGTATCGACGCGTTCAAAGTGGAAGGACGGATGAAAAGCCCGGAATATGTGGCCGGGGTCATATCAGTATACAGGAAATACATTGACCGGTACTCGGAATGGGTGCAAAACGGCCGGAAAAATGCCTGGACGGTTGAAAAAGAAGACAGGGACCTGCTGGAGAACCTGTATATCCGGACAGATTTAAGCACCGGTTATTATATGGGGCGTGACACGCGCAAACTGGTGACGCTGTCAAAACCCGGATACCGGAAAACACCGGACGCTGTACTGGACAGACTGAAAACCACGCTCACGGACAGCCTGCATCAGGTACCTGCCGAAGGCCTCCTGACCCTGGAGGCAGGAAAAGAAGCTTCTTTGTTTGTGATGTGCGGGGAAGCGGAGAATATGCGCTGCGCGGAAGTCCGGGGCAGCACGGTCCAGCCGGCGAAGAACAGGCCGCTTTCCGAAACGGATATCCGCACTAAGATGGAAAAGACAGGAGGTACGCCTTTTTATTTCAAAACGCTGACAATCCGGGCGGAGGGAAACATATTCCTGCCCATGCAGGCGCTCGGGGAATTAAGGCGGAAAGGGTTTGAAAAACTGCTGGACGAGTTTTCGGTCCCGCTTGCTTCAAGGAGACAGGAATCATTTCCCGTTCAGGCCGGTCCTGCCGCATCGGTTTCCATTTTTTCCGGTGAAACCTCAGTGAATGAAAACAGCTCATATGATTCCATAAAAGACGCGGGACATTTTCTCCGGGGCATTTTCGCCCAGGTCATGACGCGGGAGCAGGCGGACGCTGCTTTTGAAAGCGATGCAGACGGCGTTATTTTCGAACTGGAAAGCAAAGAGGGGAAAACGGCACTCAGTGAAGGCGGGTACATAAACCTGCCGGACAGAGCCGGGAAAAGGAAAAAACTGGTCCTGGCCCTGCCGCAGATCATGCGGGGACCGGAGAACGGGCGGATCAGACAGGCAGTTCAGTCGGCCGCGGCAAACGGATTCGACGGCATTCTCGTCCGCACGGCGGACGAACTGCAGCTTGTCCTGGAAGAAAGAGACAGTTTAAGTGATTTAAGCAGTACAGAAGGCGGAGACGCCGCCCGGGAAACCGCCGGCGGTTTCCCGGAAATTCTCGCCGACCATTCCCTGTATACATGGAATGACGAAAGCGTCCGCGTGTTTTCCGAAGACTGCGGGATCCTCAGTTACCCGTTCGAACTGAACGCCGCTTCCCTTAAAGACCTTTCCAAAGAGGCCGGTCCCGAGCGTTTTATGATGACCGTATATGGAAAAGTCCCGCTTATGGTATCGGCCGGCTGTGTCCGTCAGACGGCTTCAGGCTGCAGCAGGGAAGAGGGCTTTTTGTACCTTAAAGACAGGAAAGGGGCTGCTTTTCCGGTTTTTACTGCCTGCGGGGACGGTATTTTCTGCCACAACGTCATATATAACAGCGTCCCTCTTTCTCTTTACCGGTTTATTCCGGAGCCGCCGGTTTCGGACGCCGGTCTGAAGAGGCTGATGTTTACGGATGAAACCGGGGAAGAGACCGGGCGCATCCTGCGGACTTTTATGGAGAAATTTCAGGATACAAAACAGAAAGCCGAAAACGTTCCGGGCAGCGCGGCGGATAAAGGGAACGACATTCCGGCGCTTTCTGACTATACGACAGGACATTTCCGGAAGGGCGCACTTTGATGAGAACCTACCTGCTGGAGACAACCCGGTATTTTATTTCCGCGGGGATGATCCTTTATACACTGTTCGCGTATATTCATTTTTTCACTAAGAACAGGGCGTTCAAGACTGTCCTGGAAACGTGCCAGATTATTCTGATTATCGGGATACTTGGACTGTCCTATTCTACGATCGGCGCCGCGAACAATAACGGCCGTTATCTCATTTTCGGCATACTTCAGCTCTGCCTGATGGCCGCGGCGTTCGTCCTGAACCGGATTTTCTACGACGACGCGGATTATGCCATGCTGAATAGTATTTGCCTGCTGATGGGAATCGGGCTGATCGTGCTTTCGTCCATTTCTTCGGATATGGCCATCCGGCAGGCATTTATCGCGGGCTGGGGCGTCTGCGTCGCGCTGTTCCTGCCGTTGTTCCGGAGTCATTTCAGGCTCACGGAAGGCCCGAAATATCTGTATGCCTTTATCGGGATCGCGCTTTTGTCCGCCGTCCTGATTCTCGGCAAGGCCGTCAACGGGTCATTTTTGAATTTCTCGGTTTTCGGGGTAACTGTCCAGCCTTCGGAATTTGTCAAAATCCTGTACGTGTTTTTCCTGGCTTCGGCATTATCCAGGGTCCGGGAAACCCGGGAGTACCTGTTAATCGGTTTCCTGGCCCTCGTGCATGTGGGAGTCCTGGTACTGTCGAAGGACCTGGGATCGGCGCTTATCTTTTTTGTGGTATTCCTGGTTTTGCTCTATTATGCGACGGGTAAATGGTGGATCCTGCCGGCCGGTTTCCTGGCCGGCTCCGCCGGGGCGTTTGTATGCTATAAGCTTTTCCCGCACGTCCAGGTGCGTGTGCAGGCATTTATAGATCCCTGGAGCGCGATCGATTCCATGGGATACCAGGTGACGCAGTCTCTGTTCGCGATCAGTTTCGGCGGCCTGTTCGGCAGCGGCCTGACAAAAGGGGCCAGCGACCGGATACCGTTTGTGGAGTCGGATTTCATATTTGCCGCGATCGCGGAGGAAATGGGACTGCTTGCGGGAGTCTGCGTCATTCTGATCTGCCTGAACTGTTTTATGCGGATGCTCAGGCTGGCCGGAGGATGCAGGAGCCGTTTCAGACAGCTGTTTGTCACCGGGATCGCTTATACCTACATATTCCAGATTTTTCTGACAGTCGGCGGCGGGACACAGTTTATTCCTTCGACCGGCGTCACACTTCCGCTCGTCAGCTACGGCGGGAGCTCGATCCTGGCCACGATTTTTGTTTTTACTCTGGCCGAGATGATCCAGATGCTCCGGGACGAGGAAAACCGGGAAGGCGAACTGGTTTACCGGGAAGATACGGAACGTTTTTTTGAACAGCGCTACCGGCTGGAAAGGAGATTAAAGGCCGGGGCCGCGCTGGTGTTTATCCTTTTTACGGCCATGATGGGTAAGACGTTCGCCTATGCGATGACGCATGAACAGGAACTGTTTGAAAATGATTACAATGTCCGGGCGCAAATCCTCCTGTCCGACAACCTGCGCGGGAATATCTATGCCGGAAGCGGCGAAGTGCTTGCTTTTTCGACCCTTGCGGAAGACGGCACCCAGGTGCGCCATTATCCCTACGGCAATCTGTTTTCACATGTTGTGGGCTATCCGGTTTACGGAAAGAGCGGGATTGAAGCAAAAGAAGACTATCACCTTGTCCGGTCCGGGATTTCTGTGTCGGAAAAGGCAAAAGCCGATGAAGCCGGCGAGAAATATGCCGGCAACAATGTATATACGACGATGGACTATACTCTCCAGGAAGCGGCTTCCCGTGCGATGGGGATCTACCGCGGCGCGATCGTGGTGTCGGAAGTGAAAACAGGCCGGATCCTTGCGATGGTATCCAAACCGGATTTTGATCCGTCCCTGATCCGGGAAAACTGGGATCTTTATCTGGAAGACCATGACAGCGGAATCCTGCTGAACCGGGCGGCTCAGGGCCTCTATCCGCCCGGGTCGACGTTTAAGATCATCGATACGGCGGCCTTTCTGGAAGAAGGCGTGGACCCGGCGTCATTCCGCTATCAGTGTTCCGGGACGTTTTCTTATGAGGGCGAGAATATCCACTGTTACCATTATGCGTCGCACGGAGCCCTGGATTTTGCGACCGCCTTTGCGAAATCCTGCAACTGCGCGTTCGCGAAAATCGGCACGGGGCTCGATGCGGCGAAATTCCGTTCCTTCCTCGACGGTCTGTATTTTGACAGGGAGTTCCCGTTCGAACTGCCGTCTTCGACAAGCCACGCCGGCGATCCGGGGAACCCGCGGGAGCTGGTTCAGCTGTCGATCGGACAGGGCGAGACCGCAATGTCGCCGCTGCATCTTAATATGATTACCGCTGCGGCGGCAAACGGCGGCATCATGATGGAACCGTATGTCGTGGAAGACGTCATGACTGCGGATGGGAAAACCATCCGTCACCGGGCACCCCGGAAACTGTCCCAGGTACTGTACGCAGAGCAGGCGGACATACTCTGCAGCATGATGCGCGGCGTCGTGGAACGGGGCACGGCGACCAAACTGCAGAACAGCCGTTATACGGCGGCCGGAAAGACCGGTTCGGCGGAATTCGACGATGACGACGAGTCAAAGTCGCACGCGTGGTTTACCGGTTTTGCGCCTGCCGACGATCCCGAAATCTGCGTTACGGTCATCATCGAAGGAGCGGGCGTCGGCGGCAGCTACGCGGTTCCGATGGCGAAAGAAGTGTTTGACGCTTACTTCCTGTTCTGAACGGGACAGCGGACAGGATGGATGACGGCCATAGATTTTGTATATATCCCCTGTCTGATGTATAATATATTGTATTGCCGGGGCGGAAAAGCCTGAAGTTGTCTATGCCCGCCCGGAAACTGCGCCGGAGCGGGACAGTACGCGGCAATACAATA
>JAEEGL017218263.1_pt1 | contig 12609 bp, 8 predicted proteins | sample 9134231 | NCBI WGS metagenome assembly JAEEGL01 (sample SAMN16246548, study PRJNA631951) | gut metagenome | biome: gut microbiome; feature: rumen; material: fiber-attached | host: Bos | place: Iran: Karaj | collected 2018-10
AAATAAATGGGCAGCCACTCAAGGCAGTTGTACATGAGGATGGCCACCTTGTCGCCCTTTTTCACTCCCCTTGATAAAAGCATATTGGCAAAACGATTTGCCTTTTCATCAAAAACCGCCCAGGTGATCTCTCTGCGGTAAGGGGCAAAACGGCTGGACTCGATGAGCTCCGATTCCTTCCAGGTGGTGCGTCTGGTATCCTCCTGCTCCGGGTTAAGCTCAATGAGCGCCACCTCATTGCCGTAAATTTTTGCGTTTCTCTCTAAAAGCTCTGTTACAACCATTGTAAGTTCTCCTTTTCATGCTTTAAACCGATAAAGTGTATTATACAACACTTGCCATGGGTTAGCAAGCACTCGTTGTAACACAAAAAACGGCAAAAAAATTGGGCAGGATTTACTCCCACCCGAGAAAAAACATTATCATCCCGCCACAGAGCAGCGGTAAATCTGCTTATTGCATTCAAGTACGCCTGCCCATCACACCGATCCTGAGTACATCCCGGATACGATGTCGCTGGCGGAATATCCTCCGTTGGCCGCGTACCCCGTTGATACCGAAGCCTGGGATGCGCTGTAGAAATTGATGCTGCTTGCATTTTGTGAGATGGAAGCTCCGTACTTGGTAAACACATCCTGAACCTTGGCCATGTCAGCCTTGTTGAATGTATTTTTGTCCATTGAAAGCTTGCCGTCTGCTCCCACCTTTATTCCTATGGATGAAAGCTTGTCGCTGTTGCTGGCGGTCTTGGTCATCATGGCTGAAAGGTTAGATGTAACACCGGATACCTTGCTGTTTTTAGCCGAGTCAACAGTGGTATTGTAGTTTTTGATAAACTTTTCCGCCTCGGATCTGATGCCGTCCACATCATAGGACTCTTTGCCATCCGAGCCGGTCTTTTTTGAATAGAGACTGTCGGACATAAGATTGGTGATGTTTGACTTTAGGCTCTCTGAACTGCTTAAGGTGGTAGACTTTGTGGTATTTCCGTCTGACTGTGTGCTTGCAGCGTCAGATACATAATACGCTGCCCTGTTCATGCTGGAGGCTACGGATGATCCATAGCTTAAAGCTTTGTTTCCGTCAAATACTTCCTTGATCTTTTCCGGATCTACGGATGAAAGTTTTTTCTCATCAAGGGTCATGGTGCCGTCCCTGCCAATGGTAATGCCAATCTCCTTAAGCTTGTCGGCATTTGCGGCAGATGCCTTCATGGCACCGGCAATGTTTTTGGATACATTGGACATGGTAGACTTTTTGGAAGACTCCACGGCATCGTTGTAAGCGCTCACATAAGATTTAAGTGCCGCTGCTGCCTTGGAGGAACCGGTGCTGCCCCCGTCCGTATCCTGGTAGGTGGATGCATCCTGTAAAGTCCCAAGGGAACTGGTCATATTGGTAACAGCCGAAGAAAGTGCGGCATTGGCGGAACTGACCTCCTTGGATACAGTCGGATTTTTCCGCTCCTCTATGAGTTTTTCGGTGATATTGCTCCCTGAACTTTTGGATGATGTTCCGGACTGTGCTGAAAGCTCTCCATAATAGGACTTAAGCAGCTTGCCATAGCTGCCGCTTTTGATGGAATTGTAATCGCCTATCAGCCCTGCCATTCCATTGTTAGAACCCATAAGGGTCTTGATCGAATTTGAATCCCATGAACTGCTCATAATCACACCTCCATGTGCAAAGCACTCATTAAAACGTTACGCCATTTTATACTGCTTTGGCGTATACTCTGATACACAATGCTTCCCTGCAGATTATATCTCACTTCTTATATCGTAAAGCCGTGGTAAATAATTAACCCCTTATCTAATTCAAGTCCGCCCCTCGGCGGACTTGGCGCCGGTTTTGCGACCGCTTCAGCGGTCTTCCTCTGCAAAACCGTGCGCATCCCACCGGAGGCTTTAACTCAGTCGGGGAATGAACCCCGACCGAGAAAACATGTTTCTACCCCACCGCAGAGCAGTGGGGAATTCTCCGACTGAGTTAAACTTTTGCTGCCTTTAATTTGGCAAAAAATTCATCCAGTGCTTTATTGAGCCCATCCTTATCAATGGTCTTTAAAAGGTATCCGGCAGGCTTTAGAGCAAGCACTGCCATAATGCTCTCCTTGTCACCTTTTCCCGTAAGGAACATGACAGGGATGTCAGCCGTTTTGGGGGAGGATTTGATCATCTGCAAAACCTGTGGGCCTGTTGTGATGGGCATCTCATAATCCAAAAGGATAAGGTCGGGAGTATTTCCTGCCAGCCATGTAATGGCTTCCATACCTGAATTAGCCAGGTTAACACGGTATTTACCCTTGAGCCATTCCATTATCATGCTCATGTATGACACATCATCATCCACGATAAGGATGCTTTTTCTCTTTGCCATGGCTGATGCCGCTGACATATAGTTTTCCACCTGGCTTATGAACTTATCCATGTCTATGGGGCGAGTATAATGGTTCAGTACATATGTGGTCCCGATAATACCCGTTGCCACATCATAGTGCTCCTGATCTCCCACAACAATGATATATCTGTCGTTTTCGGCACAATAGTCCTTTATGAAAACCAGCGAGTCCGTCTGTTTTTCCGAGTCATCATCCACAAATAAAACGACCAGGGATGTCTGGATAAGCTCACTACTAAGGGAATTGACATTAAGGGGTGAAAAAACAACATCCATCCCCAGACCCTTAAGCTTTGTCTCAAGCCCCCTTACAACTATGCCCTCAGCCCCCGCTGTGATAAGAATCCTGTTTCCCATATTTTCCTCCTATCAGTTAGTAACTTCTTTTAATATCTCTATTATACCATCCCAGTCCATCTGTTCAACCTTTGACTGAAGCCTCTTAAATCTGTCTGCATCATCACCGGGAAGCCGGTATTCTCCCGCAGATGCGATAACCATTCTCGCTAGTTCAAGATCCTTTGCATAGGCAAACTCCGAAAGTCCCTCATAAAGCTCCGAAAGGGTCGCCTCATCTATCTTAGGAAGAGACGGATCCTCCTTTGGTCCAAACTCAACGGAAAGGGAGTCCACAATGTTTTTATACTGCTCCATGGCAGAGGCATGGTTTGCACTAATATACTCTATGTTCCCCTCTTTGCCTGCCATTTCAAGCTTTTCCGCATCATCCCCCAGCGCAAGGGCACCAACAAGCCGGGAGCTGCTCTTTAAGGCGTGGATCTTTACCGTGTAGTTCTCCCAGTCCCCGTTATCATAATAACCCTTAAGCTCATCGGACTTGGCCTGATATGAATCGAAATAGATCTTTAAAACGGAAAGGAACGCCTCTTTGGAACCACTGTTTTTGACCGCAGCCTTTGTGTCAAGCTCCGGGATCTTCTCGTACCACTCCGACTCCTTTTCTTCATCCGGGACAGGCTCGTTTTGTGATGCATCATCTGACCCGGTCTCCAAAACCGCTTCATCTAAAGCCGTATCCTCATCCATGTCAAATAGTTCTTCATCTTCATCCGGCTCATCCATTATCCTGTCACGGGGCATCAGGTCGGAAAGTATGACCCTCCTCTCTCCCTCTTCAAAAAATGTAAGTCCGAAGGTTCCGGGGCCGGTGTTTGAAACCAGTCCGGCGGAGGCCTTTTGGAATATGATATGCTTAAACTCAGCTACAGCTTTGATCTGCTCCTCGATAAACTCCAGATCATTTTCATCAATGCCGGCATAGGTAACAAATACAAATTCATTATCCGGATGATTTTTTGCAGAAAGCGTATCCCTGATAAACTTTGCATGGCATTTTCTGTCATCACCAAATAAAAACTTGTGTACGCCGAAACGCTCATCCTTCATACGAAGCACCGGCCTGAGCCAAAGTGTGTTCAGTATATTGTTAACAGTTGGACTAATAAGCCCCCTCCTTGCCAAAAAGTCAGTATTCTTTATAACGAAACTGCAATGCAAAAGCTCTGCTGACGAATTTACCTCCGATACGATCTCTTCCATCCTGATATTCTGCTGGGCAAGTCTTGCAGCGATCATGGCAAGCACGCCAACAGCTGTGGAGGTATTATGGGTATTGATAACAGTCACATTTCCAAAGGTCTTTGAAGCTTCTACGGCATTGGCATATTCCTCGCTTACGGACGCATGGGATATGAATATCAGATTATGCGCCCGCTGCAACTGATCAGCGAAAAACCTGATAAACTCCTCCTTGGAGGGCGGAACCGAATTGACGGTTTTGGTGCCATCTTCCATATAATGCAAAAGCTCATCGGAATCAATATCAAAGGTATCTCTAAACAACCCATCATCGGTCCGAACCCTAACCGGAATAATGCTGATCAAAAGATCCCGGATAATGCTCTGGGGTATGTCGCTCATGGTATCCGTGGCTATCACCACCTGACGCTTTTTGGCATAGCCCCTGGCGGTACTCATGGATGAGCCGGTTATCTCATTATTCTTTGCCATGATAAGCTTTTCCGGAGGAATGAAGCTGATCAGCATATCCTCAAGCTGCTTTCCGGAAACAGGCTTTACCAGATATCCGTCAAAGCCGGTATTGTTATAAAGCTCAATATTCTCTCCGCCCGCATTTGCGGTAAGGGCTATGATGGGCGTATTCATGTTCAGCCCGCCCTGCTGTCTGCGGATCTGCTTAAAGCATTCGATACCGTCCATACCGGGCATGAGGTGGTCCATGAATATCACATCATATTGTACCTTTAAAGTCTTTGACAGCGCATCCGCACCACTTTCGGACAGATCGACAGTAAGCTCCGTACCGTCCAGAAGCTTTGATTCCACCGTCAGATTCATCTCGTTGTCATCCACGATCAAAATCCTGCCATCAGGAGAATGGAAGCTGTGCTCAAACTTCTCATCACCTGACAGGCTGCCGGAGGAAAAGACATTTATATCACCTACCGTTTCGGTAGAGGAAACTCCCTGGGTGACCTCAACCAAAAATGTTGTGCCCTGGGTGTAAACGCTGTCAACCTTGATCTGTCCATCCATGAGCTCAACTAACTGCTTTACGATGGAAAGGCCCAGGCCGGTTCCCTCGATATAACGGTTCTTTTCCTCATCCTGACGCTGGAAGGTATCGAAAAGATGGGGAAGGGCATCTGCTTTTATTCCCATTCCGGAATCCGTTACATTGATCTTTAAAAGCACCTTGTCATCGGATGCCGGTTCACATTCCATGTAAAGGCTGATAAATCCCTCGGGGGTGTACTTTACCGCATTGTTAAGAAGATTTATAAGTATCTGCTTGATACGGACCTCATCACCGTACAGTTTTTTAGGCACGCTGGGATCTATGCCCACCTTAAACTCCAGCCCCTTGTCCTGAGCCTTAAGCCAGATCATGTTTACTATTTCGGATAACAGCGAACTGATATCATAATCCACCGGTACCACATCCATTTTCCCGGCTTCGATCTTGCTGATATCAAGGATGTCGTTAATTAGGGCCAAAAGCATCTTGCCGGCACCCTGGATATTTCTGGCATCCTTTTTGATCTCCTCGGAAGCGTCGGGCTGTCTTAGGATGATCTCATTTAATCCAAGCACCGTATTGATAGGAGTCCTGATCTCATGGCTCATGGAAGAGAAAAATCTGTTCTGTGACTTATTTAGTTCTTCCGCTTCCTTTGTTTTTTCCTCCGCGATCTTTGTTTCCCTCAGCAGGATCTTTACCCAGAAGGTGATGATAATGGTAAGGATAAAAAGACCTGCCAGATAATTCATAATTGAAGCTTTGTATTCATTGGCACCGGGATAAACCGTTACAAGCTCCGGTCTGTAATATGCCAAAACAGACATGGCTATGGTGATTGCAGTATCAATAAGCACCATGAAAATTCGGAACTTTCCATCCAGGACAATAACAAGATAATAGGCACCCATCAAAAACATTATCAGCGTACCGTTTCTAATCCCACCCTTTGCAAAAAACATTGCAGGGCGCATGACAAATACAAGGAGAAGAGCAAGGATGATCCTGGCACGCCTAAGGTCCTTCTTTTTCATAAGCTTTATGATAATTGCGGCGCCGAATATCACAAAAACAATAGTTGCGATGGTCGGAACAAGTCCCTCACCAAGGAATAAGAAACCATACAGCACATTAACGGTCAATGCAAACATTTCTGCAAAGGTAAACAGTACAAAGGTCCGGTCCTTCATATCTATGGAGGAGTCATACAGGTAGTTAAGGAAATTTTCTTTTATCCTATTATAGAATTTCATCATTCTGCCCTCCCTTCCTGACTAGTCATCTCTTCGGGCAGGACATTTTTCATCACCCTCTCAAATTCCGTTATGTCGATGGGCTTGGCCAAAAATCCGTCAAAGCCCTCCTGCATAAACATCTCTCGCGCACCGCTTAGGACATTTGCGGTGAGGGCAAGGATAACCGGATCTCTGTTAGTTTCCGAGGCCACATTTCTGATATTTTTCATAGCCTCTACGCCGTCCATTTCCGGCATCATGTGATCCATGAATATAATATCGTAATCGCCCTCCATAAATTTACGAATGGCCTCACTGCCGCTTTCTGCGGTATCCAGATCCAGTCCGTATTCTTTGAAAATACCCGTGGCAACCACAAGGTTCATGGGCTCATCATCAACTATAAGAGCCTTAACCCCTTCAAAGGAAAGCTTTCCACTGTTGATGTAACCCCTAAAGCTATCCTCATAATCTCCGTTTAAGATCCGGACAAAAACAGAGCCGTAAAGAGGCTTCGTAACAAACAGCACTCCGCTTTCGGATACCTCAGAGTAGTCACCCTCTGTGGTAACGATCACATGATATTTCTCCTTTGCCAGATCATCAAATACTTCCTTTTCAGCGTCATATTCCGCTTTCCCGGTAAATACATGGGACACATTCAACTCATCGAGAAGTCGTGAAAACTCTTTAATATCTCCTGTGGCATACATCCTAAGACCAAGTCCGCCGGCAAGCGTGGCTGTCATGCTGCGGTTATACTCCCGAAGCTGCGGCACATCTATCCTGCCGTCCCGAATAAAGTATAGGACATCCCCAACAGTATCCGCCGATACAGACAGGCAGGGGCTGTTATCCACCACCTGCTGGGGAATGGAAATATGCACAGTGGTACCAACGCCCTTTTCACTGTCGATACGGACAAAGCCTCCCATTTTGCGGACAAAGCCGAATATGATGGAAAAGCCCAGACCTATACCGCCGGTGCTGCGGGTCCTTTTTTTGTTAGCCTGGTACATACCGGTGGAAAGTCTTGCTATCTGCCCGCGGGTCATTCCGATGCCGGTATCTGTCACCTCTATGATAAGATTTACTCCATATTCCTGGGGTTCGGATAAAACCTTAAGATAAACACCGCCCTTTTTTATAAACTTTAATGCATTATCCAAAAGAAGTCTTAAGATCTTATGAAGCTTTTCTATATCGCCCCGTAATACGGCAGTTGTGTCCGGTGCTAAGTCCACGATGAGTTCTAACCTGTTTTTTCTCTCCAGAGATTTGTAGTAGGTCACCGCATCATTGATGAGGGAATCACACATGTAATCACTCTCCGTAAGGATCAGCTCATTTCGCCTGACTTCAGTATAGTCCTGGATGTCATCGATCTGATGGGTCAGTCTGATGCAGGCCTCCCTGATGGACTTAAGCTCCTTTCTGTCCTCATCCTTTAAAATGAGTGCAGTCATACCATTTATCACATTAACCGGAGTTCTGAGTTCATGGGATACATTGGACATAAAGTCTCCCACATCATTGTGTTCCTTATCGATGGATTCCATGTAGAAATCCATTTTTTCCTGCTTTAAATTTCTGTCCGATACCGAGATGCGGCAAAGAACATATATGGAAATGAGAGCTGCCAGATGCGCTATGATCTCTCCTATGCTATGCCCGTCCAAAATTCCGCCCGAAATGCGAACGGAAATGATACGGTACAGCATGATCAGAACATATTCTATAAGAGAAAGATTCAGATACAGCACTCTGTCGGAAAGTGCAAATGAGATCATAAGAAGGGCGATAAGAACGGCCGGATTTATAAATGAGTTTTCATGGGATCCGACGAAGAAGACCGACACTGCGGCCAATGTAAAATAAACAGCTACCCTGTAGCTGCTTTTAAGATGCTGGGAAAAGTGGATCCAAAGAATGGCAAATATCCCCAATACCATAAGGGGGACAACCCACAATTCCCAGCCGGAAAACAGGGTCTCAAGGATAAACCCTGTCTGCGCTATTATGATAAGGGCTATGACAAGCCTCTCTTTTCTAAGTTCGTGCATACTCCCCCTCCCCCAAAGGTTCGCCTGTTCAAGTCAACCTGTGTGTGAAAATCCCCTTTACAAAAGCGATGCGTCATCGATGGCTTTTAAGCCCTTTGCTTTTAAAAGTCCCTCTGACTTTTCGGTATGATGGACGCGGAATATCATGTATGCCTGGGTCGCATCCTTGCCAAGAGATGAATACATGTACTCAACATTTACCTTTGCCTCGGAAAAATGGTTCAAAAGCTGGGACAGACCACCGGGTGTATCGGGTATCTCAAAGGCCAGCACCTGGGTAAGGGATGCAACATAGTCCGCATCCTTTAAAACACCTGCTGCCGAATAGGCATCGTCAACGATAAGTCTTGCGATGCCAAAATCCTTAGTCTCAGCCAGTGAGAGAGCCCTTATGTCGATCTTGTGCTCCGCCAGCACCCTGGTCATGGCCTCAAGTGTTCCGGGCTTGTTTTCCAAAAAAACAGAAATCTGGTTTAACATTTCATATCCCCCCTTTTCCTCAGATCTTTCGGTTATCGATGACTCGGACAGCCTTGCCCTCGCTTCTCGCGATGGACTTGGGTGCTACCAGCGATACCTTTGCCTTTATGCCGAGCATGGACTTTAAGCCGTCCACAAGTTCCCTCTGCTTTGCCTCAACCTCACCTACATTATCTGTAAACATTTCAGGTGTCATCTCAACCTGAACATCCAAAGTATCCGTATTGTTTACCCTGTCAACCACAATCTGGTAATTAGCCGCATAGCCGTGATTGATAAGAACAGTTTCGATCTGGCTGGGGAAAACATTGACGCCGCGGATAATAAGCATATCATCGGAACGTCCTTTGGGCTTTTCCATCCTAAGGTGTGTACGACCGCAAGAGCACTGCTCCGGTATCAGCCTGCAGATATCCTTGGTACGATATCTTAAAAGCGGGAAAGCCTGTCTGTCCAAAGAGGTAAATACCAGCTCTCCCTGAGAGCCCACAGGAAGAGGCTCTAAAGTATCGGGATCCACGATCTCCGCCAAAAAATGATCCTCATTAATATGCATGCCCTGCTGAGCAGAACACTCATATGCCACTCCGGGACCTGAAAGCTCCGTTAAGCCATAGATATCAAATGCCTTTATACCTAAATTCTTTTCAATATCCCGTCTCATCTCCTCGGACCAGGCCTCTGCACCGAAAATGCCTGCCTTAAGGGGGATGTCCTCAGGGCTGTAGCCCATCTCGTTCATCCTCTCCGCAAGATATGCGGCATAGCTGGGAGTACAGCATAAAATGGTAGCTTTCAGATCCATGATAAACATGATCTGACGGTCAGTGCTCCCTGAACTCATGGGGATGGTCATACATCCTGCCTTGTGAGAGCCACCGTGAAGTCCCAGTCCTCCGGTGAAAAGTCCGTAGCCGTATGAAATCTGGACCACGTCCTCTTCGGAGCCCCCTGCTGCGATAATGGCTCTGGCGCAGCACTCATCCCAAAGATCCACATCATGCTGGGTGTAGTATCCAACCACTCTTTTTCCCGTTGTTCCGGATGTTGAATGGATCCGAACCACATCCTTTTTCGGCACTGCCAAAAGTCCGTCGGGATAAGTCTTTCTCAGATCATCCTTGGATAAAAAGGGCAGCTTATAAAGGTCATCAATTGACTTTATGTCATCAGGCGTAACGCCCTTTTCCTCCATCTTTTTTCTGTAGTACGGCAGATTGTCCCATACATGCCGCACCTGCTTTACGAGCTTTTCGTCCTGGATCTTTCTGAGTTCGTCCCGGGACATGCACTCGATCTCCTGTTGAAAATACCTTTCCATACTTCCTCCTATATTTTTTATTAGGAAACGAATTTATTCGTTTCCTTTCACCCCTGATAGTTCTTCCCCAGTTCAAAAGCCTTTTTATTCATCTCCAAGAACTTCTCCGGCACAGTGGCTTCAAGGGCTTTCATCCACGCCTCATCCGGCTGACCGAAATAGTGGGAAAGCCTTCCCATCAAAACCATATTAACAGCCTTGGGTGAGCCCGCCTCCTTTGCCAGCGACAGGCAGTCCATTGCATCCACCTTTGCACCCTTTGCCTGCATTTTTTTCACCAGGTCCTCGGGATAAACCGCAGCGCCTGTGATAACCGGCATGGGATCTATCTGCTGAATATTGGTAACGATCTGGCCACCCTCTTTCAAATAGGGAAGATTCCTGGCAGCCTCCAAAAGCTCAAAGGATACGATAAAATCCGCCTCGCCCCTGTCAACTATGGGAGAATAAACCTTATCTCCGTATCTGACATAGGTGACCACCGAGCCGCCTCTCTGGGACATGCCGTGGACCTCGGATACCTTTACATCGTAGTCCGCATCTATAAGCAGGCGTCCCAAAACACGGGATGCCAAAAGGGATCCCTGTCCGCCAACACCCACTATCATAACATTCTTTGTTTCCATAAATAACTCCTTGTTAAATATCCATCGGAATATGCTAAAGCGTCTTGCTTTACGCCTTATGTATCGCCTGACTCTGTATCCGGTCTAAAACGCCACTACTCCCTGGAAAGCATCCACAGGGCAAAGCTGGGTGCAGACATTGCAGCCCACGCAAAGTGTTTCATCCACATGAGCCTTTTTCCTGCCCTCAACCTCCCGTATGGAAACTGCGGGGCAGCCAACCTTCATGCATGACTGGCAGCCGATGCACTTGCTCTCGTCAACAGAAAGGGGCGCATGGAGTTTAACATTTTTAAGCAGCGCGCAGGGGCGTCTTGAAATGATGACCGAAGGTCCCTCGGCTTCAAGCTCCTCATTCAGCACCTTATCACAGGCAGACAGATCATAAGGATCCACCACGGAAATCCTTTCAAATCCCATAGCCCTGCAAAGTGCCTCGAGATCGATCTTTCCTGCAGGATCACCCTTGATATTGAAACCTGTGGTGGGGTTCTGCTGATGTCCGGTCATTCCGGTTATTGAATTGTCCAAAATGATAACCACGGAATCCGACTGGTTATAGGCCACATTTGCAAGTCCCGTCATTCCGGAATGCATGAATGTGGAATCCCCGATCACCGCAACAGTGCGCCTCTTTTCATCAGAAGCCTTATTAAATCCGTGGGTAGCGCTGATGGATGCGCCCATGCAAAGGGTCATCTCCATGGCACCAAGTGGCGGTGCCGCTCCAAGAGTATAGCATCCTATATCACCCAGCACGGTGCAGTTATTCTTTTTAAGGGAATAGAACATTCCGCGGTGGGGGCAGCCTGCGCACATTGCAGGGGGCCTGACGGGTATCTCGTCATCAAGCTCCACGCCGGTATGTACCTCGCCGCCGAAAGCTGCTGCGATCTGATTCTGTGAATATTCATCTATAAGGGAAAGCTTATCCTTGCCACTGACTGCTATTCCAAGAGTCCTGACATAATCCTCGATTATGGGATCCAGCTCCTCAACCACATAAAGCTCGGAAACCGTATCCGCAAAATTCTCGATAAGCCTCTTGGGAAGGGGATTTACCATACCAAGCTTTAAAACGGAAACACTGTCCCCAAACACCTCTTTTACATACTGGTAAGAAGTGGATGAGGTAATGATACCCACATTTCCCGAGCCCTTTTCGATACGGTTTATGGGAGTGGTCTCAGCAAACTCCACCAGATCATTGGTCCTCTGCTCCACAAAGGGATGTCTTCTTTTGGCATTGGCAGGAGTCATAACATACTTTGCGATGTTTTTCTCATATTCCTTAACAGGAACCTCTCTCTTGCCGCACTCCACCAGTGACTGGGAATGTGCCACACGGGTGCACATCTTAACGATCACCGGAGTATCATATTTCTCGGAAAGCTCATAGGCTAATTTTGTAAACTCATATGCCTCCTGGGAATCCGAAGGCTCTAACATGGGCACCTTTGCAGCAATGGCATGATGCCTGGAATCCTGCTCATTCTGGGAAGAATGCATCCCCGGATCGTCTGCCACAACTATCACCATTCCGGCATTTACACCTGTATAGCTCATGGTATAAAGCGGATCCGCCGCCACATTAAGTCCCACATGCTTCTGTCCGCAAAAGCTTCTTTTTCCTGCAAGGCAGGCGCCGAAAGCGCTTTCCATGGCAACCTTTTCATTTGGCGCCCACTCGCAATATATCTCGTCGTATTTAACTGCCTCCTCGGTAACCTCCGTGCTGGGGGTGCCGGGATAGCTGGATACAAAGCAAACGCCAGCCTCATAAAGGCCCCTCGCAACTGCCGCATTACCCAGCATCAACTTTTTCTCACTCATTGTCTATCCTCCATAGGTATATATTCGCGGTGAGGTCCCCGCATTACATAAGCCGGTCTCATGATCTTGTTGTGTGAGCACACCTCCTCCA
>JAEEGL010063617.1_pt1 | contig 12608 bp, 10 predicted proteins | sample 9134231 | NCBI WGS metagenome assembly JAEEGL01 (sample SAMN16246548, study PRJNA631951) | gut metagenome | biome: gut microbiome; feature: rumen; material: fiber-attached | host: Bos | place: Iran: Karaj | collected 2018-10
ACCGTTATCGGTTACTCTATCAACGATACCGTGGTCATCTTCGACCGTGTTCGTGAGTACAACGGACTCTATCCGAAGCGTGAGCGCCACATTAACATCAACGACGCATTGAACAATACGCTCAGCCGTACGTTCTCGACTTCTATGTCTACGTTCGTTGTATTGCTGGCTATCTTCGTATTCGGTGGCGAGACCATCCGTGGTTTCGTGTTCGCACTCCTCATGGGTGTAATCGTAGGTACCTATTCGTCCCTCTTCATCGCTTCGCCGATCGCTTATGACATCCAGATGGCACAGGCTCGTCGCGCTGAGAAGAAGGCCGAGAAGAAATAATCAGCCTGAAACGGTTCAGTAATGGCAAGAAAACGGGAGACATGTGGTTTCTGCGGACGCTCTATGCCGGAGATGTTCTCCGGCTTGGAGGAAGGTACGTTCATCTGCAGTGAGTGCGTGGAGGAGGGACATCGTATCATCTCCTCCCGACCGAAGTCGCACACCTTGAACAGCGACGAACTCAGTGTGGATAACCTGCCTACTCCGCAGAAAATCAAGGACTTCTTGGATCAATACGTCATCGGCCAGGAGGAAGCGAAACGCTTCCTCTCGGTCGCTGTCTATAACCATTACAAACGCGTTCTTCAGGAGATTACCAACGATGATGTCGAGATAGAGAAGAGTAACATCCTCCTCGTCGGTTCTACCGGTACGGGTAAGACCCTTCTCGCTCGCTCCATCGCGAAGATGCTCAAGGTGCCTTTCGCGATAGGAGACGCTACGGCACTCACCCAGGCAGGCTATGTTGGAGAGGATGTCGAGTCGCTTTTGGTACGGCTCTTGCAGGATGCCGATTATGATGTCAACAGGGCACAGAGAGGCATCATTTTCATCGATGAAATCGACAAGATTGCCCGTAAGTCGGAGAATATGTCAATCACCCGTGACGTGAGTGGCGAGGGAGTGCAGCAGAGCTTGCTCAAGATGCTCGAAGGCTCTATCGTCAATGTGCCGCCACAGGGAGGACGTAAGCACCCCGAGCAGGAACTGATTCACGTCGATACGAAAAACATACTCTTCATCTGCGGTGGTGCGTTTGACGGTATCGAGCGCAAGATAGCGCAGCGTATGCACACACAGGTCATCGGATTTGATGCACAGCAGGAGGCCGAGCATATTGACCAGAATAATCTGCTTCAGTACATCGCGCCGCAGGACCTCAAGTCCTACGGATTGATACCTGAGATCATCGGCCGTCTGCCGGTTCTCACTTATCTCAAGCCCTTGGATCGTCAGGCATTGCGTAACATCCTCACCGAGCCGAAGAACGCCCTGACCAAGCAGTATCAGAAACTGCTGTCGATGGATAACGTCAAGCTCTCGTTCGATGATGGTGCACTCGATTACATCGTGGACAAGGCGATCGAGTTCAAACTCGGTGCGCGTGGTCTGCGAGGACTGATGGAGACGGTGATGACGGACCTTATGTTCGAATTGCCGAACCGCAAGCAGACAGGCACGGTGAAACCTTTCACGGTCACCAAGGATTACGTCCGCGAGAAGCTGGAGAAAGTCGATTACGTGCGATTGAAGAATGCAGTATAACAAAAACGCGACTCAAACGAGCCGCGTTTTTGTATGGTTCTCTTATTCTTTCCTTTAGAATCCGGAATAGACTAACTTGAGTGACAGACCGGCATGCGCCGAACGGATCTGCGTAGCTGATAAGGTCTGTGCGTCTTTGACCGACGAGATGATGGACGTCGAAGATGAAGTCGAGGCCGTCTGTATGGCTACCGGCACCAAGCGCAGAACCAACTGTTCCGGAACGGTGTCTTGACGTATCTCATGCGTCAGCATCGTGGCTAAGTCGTACGTATAGAAATACGTAGGATCGCCGACCGAGTCGGTGCCGCTGGTCAGTCCGCAGACGAAAGCACAGGTATCCGACGGTATCTCTTTGCCCTCCAGTATACGATCTGCCGATGCATCTTTCACTAACAGCATGTACTGGGGCGGTTGTAACCAGTCGTTGCAGGTGATCTGCGAACTTGTACCGGTGAACACGTTCGTCACGTCTACCTGCAGTTGGGCCAGGTTCACGTACGGACGTTTCACGAGCGTGTCGCCCGTTATCTCGTCAATGGACTCAATCAGGTTGTTGATCATCGTCCGCTGCATCTCGCGTACGGGCAGCGAGATACGCGTGAAGATGCCTGCAGGACCGACCACATAGTTGTGTTCCAGAGAGTCGTCTCTCAGGTCATCTAACAGCTGTTCCTTGTCCATGTATTCCAGCCGGTTGACCGTACGTACCTCTGAGTTGGCGTAGAATACCTTCAGGTCATTGACCGTAGTATCGCGTCCCGCCTTGTCGTACGAGAAATGGTAATATACACCCATCGCAATGTCTTTGACATTGAGTATGGTCGAACTACCGAAATCGGTCTCTATCAGAAGGCCCTTGAACTGCTTGTTGAACATCTCCTGGGTCGTGAACGAACGGATGGAGGTGAAGCGATGGAAGAAATCCGACGTTGAGTCGGTCATCATACGTACCATCGGTACATAGACGCCCGTGGAGATCTGAATCGAGTCTTGTTTCTCAGAAGCCACGACGATACGGCGGTTCTTCAAGATGCTCTTCGAGCGTGTGCAGTATTCGTCCACGTCGATATCCGTCTTGTACTGCTTCTCGTAGTACAGCGAGGCTCCGTCCATCTCATAGACGCTGATGGACAGCGGTGCTTTTCCGTCACCTACCCACGTCGAGTAATGGAAGAAAAGGGAGATGGAGTCAATGACAGCATCGTCGGGATAGGAGTACCACTCCGGACAGGAGAGCTGGGTGAGTATCTGCGCGCGCAACGTACCGAAGTCGGTCTCTATCTCGCCTAACAAAGCCGAGTCTGGCAGCGAGACAATGGCGCCGCATGAATCAATACTGGATGTCAGCTCAAATGTATCGGCAATCACGATGATGCCGTCTCCTTTATCGAGAATCTCGCTTCCCGTCTTCACCACATCATCCTTGCACGCCGACAGACAGCACGCAATAGCCGTTAGAAATATAAAGAAATACTTGGTTTTCAATCTTCAATCCTCACTTTTCAACTTTCCAGCAAAGTCTGGTAGAACTCCCACTGACGCTGACAGGCTGCCGTCAGATCCTCTGTCTCCGCGTAAGCCAGGATAGGCTTGCCTTTCGTCTCCGCATAGTTGGCTACGCGCTGGTTCACCTTCGGTGTGGCATACACGATAGCGTCCGAATAATCCACCGCCAGACGCATCAGCTCTTCGTAACCTACCGGGAAACCGGCTATCGAGCGAACATCCGTATTGCTGATTCCGTCAATGCGCAGCTTGTCCGTAAACTTGGTGGAGAAAGGTTTCTGATACTCGTTGTCATCCAGCATCACAACGATCTTCGAGTTCGCGAAGAACGGCTCGTCGTTGAACGCCTTCTTCAGGTACAGAGGCGCTAATGCGCTCATCCAACCTGAGCATAGAATGATGTTCGGAGTCCAGCGCAGTTTCTTCACTGTCTCAATCACGCCGCGCGCGTAGAAAATTACGCGGTCGTCATTGTCCGCATATTCCACGCCGTGCTCGTCCACTACACCCTTACGGCGGTGGAACAGGTCGTCATTGTCAATGAAATAGATCTGGATGCGGGCGGACTGAATGGAGGCTACCTTGATCAGCAGCGGGTGGTCCGATTCCTCAATGATTAAGTTCATGCCCGAAAGACGAATCACTTCGTGAAGCTGGTTGCGACGCTCGTTGATCTCGCCGAACTTAGGCATGAACGTACGCGTCTCGAAACCATGGCCTTGGAAGTACTCCGGAAGCTGGCGGTTCAGAAGACGAATAGGGCTCTCCTCTGCCAAGTAAGGGCATATCTCTTGCGAGATAAATAGGATACGTTTCGGCTCTTTCATAGGCATATACACTTTTTCGCACTGCAAAGTTACGAAAAAAAAATGACATATGCAAAAAAAAGAGTAATTTTAATCGTTTTTGCTTGCAAAATTATAAAAAAATAACTAACTTTGCACGTTTTTTGAAAAAAATACAGGATATTTATGCAAATAATTACTACAAAAGCGGATCTGCAGGCTGCTGTACAATCGGCTAAGCAGTCCGGAAAGACAATCGGCCTCGTGCCTACGATGGGCGCGCTGCATGAGGGACACGCATCGCTCGCGAGGCGCGCTGTGGCGGACAACGACATTTGCGTCGTTTCGGTCTTTGTGAACCCTACCCAGTTTAACAATAAGGAAGACTTGGCCAAGTACCCGCGTAACATCGAGCGCGATGCGGAATTGCTCAACTCCATTGGAGCGCATTATGTGTTCGCGCCTATGCCTGAAGAGATGTACTCGGAAGAAGAGATGAATACGACCTTTGCCTTTGATTTTGCAGGCTTGGACAAGGTGATGGAGGGTAAGATGCGTCCCGGACACTTCAACGGAGTGGTACAGGTCGTGAGCCGTCTCTTCTATCTTGTACAGCCTGACAAGGCTTATTTCGGCGAGAAGGATTTTCAGCAGCTGGCGATCATTCACCACATGGTAGAACGTAGTTCTATGGCCGGCACGTTCGGAAAACTTCAGATAATCGACTGTCCGATCGTGCGTGAGGAATCAGGTTTGGCACTCTCCAGCCGTAACGAGCGTCTCTCGGCAAGCGAGAAAGAGACTGCATTGGCGATCTCCAAGACACTGTTTGCATCGTTGAAATGGGCGAAAGAAAGCGGTGCTACTGTGGCCGGTGTGCAGCAGCGCGTCATGGACACCATCAATGCCGTTCCCGGTCTGGAGGTTGAGTATTACGAGATCGTGGATCAGACGACGCTCCTTCCTACGGATACGTTTGAGCATGCCATCGGTTGTGTCACCGTCTATTGCGGTCCCGTCCGCCTGATTGATAATATCAAATATTAAATCACAAATCACAAAACCTAAATGTCGATCGTGATCGACTCCCATATTCCCTTCCTCGCTGAGGCGGTCCGCAATGAGTGGCCTGAGGTTGATATTTGTCCGATGGAATCGGAGAAAATCGATGCCTTGGCGCTGCGGGAAGCGGATGTGCTTGTCGTGCGGACACGTACGAAGGTGAACGAGGCTTTGCTGGCTGGGACACGGGTGAAACTGGTCTGTACGGCAACCATCGGCTTTGACCACATCGATACCGCCTATTGTGAGGCGCACGATATCCGGTGGATGTCCTGTCCGGGGTGTAATGCGCAGGCCGTCTGTGACTACATCGAAGAGGCACTGGACGAAATTCAAATCACAAATCATAAATTTGCAACCTCCAATTCTCCGACCCTCGGAGTTGTCGGTGTCGGTCATGTCGGTTCCTTGGTCGCACGGATGGCAGAACGCAAGGGATTCAAGGTGCTGCTCAATGACCCTCCCAGGCACATCGGTGTTTCGCTCGATGAGATCGCATCTCACTGTGACATCATCACCTTCCACGTTCCCTTGGACGCTTCCACCCGTCATCTCTGCGACGGGACTTTTCTTGCCCGATGCAAACCCGGATCCCTGATCATCAATGCGGCGCGAGGCGGAGTGGTGGATGAGCGTGCACTGCTGCGTAGCGGACACCCCTATATCCTAGATACGTGGGAGAACGAACCCGCCATTGATCCGGAGGTACTTGAGCATGCGCAGCTGGCCTCGATGCATATTGCGGGCTATTCCGTGGAAGGCAAGCGCAATGCCTCCCGGATGTGTCTCAACGCGATCGCGCAGACCTTTGGTCTGTCTCCCATAGACTTGTCAGTCTATCCCTACAAAGGGCCGTCACAGAAAAATAGCAGCGAACCTTGGCTCGCTGCTATTACTGCTTCTCTCAAAGCGGCGCCTACGGCTTTTGAGGCGTTGCGCAAAGCTTATCCACTGCGCGAAGGATAGGTTCGATCGACGGCGCTTCGCCGACAGCCTCTACCATCCATTGTTTCGGTGTCAGCCGGCCTAACTTATAGATGCGTGCATATTCCTGTGCGAACTCACTCTGTGTCTTGTACTGGGCCAGATGTTCTTCCAATTGGAACTGAACGATGTGTCCGAGCGGATAGTTCGGCAGATACATCGGGGCGTTCACCATGTGGCTGTAGATTGCTAACAGGATACAGTCGTGTTCGCCCAATATCGGTTCGTAATACGCGTTCCATACCTCCCTGGCAATCGCCTTGGTCGCCTCACACAACTCTTCCGGCGTGGCTTTAGGATGTGCGTAGATCCATTTCCACATATTCATATCTACCAGACTCACACCCATGATCTCGTACATGGACCAGAACTGGTCAAACACCTCGTCTCCACGAACCTCTAACCTCTCACCTCTAATCTCTCCGGATTGCGGTAGTAATCGGAGATCGCGATGTTGCCAGAGGAAGGCACTCGCTTCGGTATAAGCCGTGTTCGGCACGCCGGACAGCATGTAATGGTCGATGAAATACATGTCGAGCACTTGCTCTACGCAATGCCCGAACTCATGCACGGCGATATTGTAGCCCTTATAGTCCATGCCGGAAGCCGGAATACGGGTACGGAGACGCGCCTCTTCCTTGCGTCCGAGGCACGGCCAGGCATGGCCTGAACCGCGGGCGGGTTCAACAACGATATGAGAGGCTATTTCGCTCGATTCCATCGGAGAAAATCCCATCTTTTCCAGCAGTCTCGGCATGTCTTTGGCGAAGGCCTCCGCATTCGGATAGAGTTGGCGTGTCTGAGCACTCAGTTCATCTTCGTTCAGACTGGCACGTGCCTTGAATCCGTCGTACCATATGTCGTACGGACGTAACTCTCTCCCCAGGCGCTCACGAATGATATTCGCTACGTGTGCCGCTTGCTTGGAGCCCACCAATGCACGGAACAGACTGTCCAGTTCGGCGGCAGGTATCTCTACGTCTCCTTCGAAATTGCGGATAATGCCGGTGTTCATCGTCGGACAGTACGGGTCCTCTGCAAAATAGGCATGCGCAATCTCCAGTATCTTCTCATAGCGTGTGTAGGGTTCGCTTTCTGCCGAATGATTGCGGATAGCAGATGGCTTCCAGACATAGTCCGGATTATTGATGGCTGCTTGCGGAATACTCTGCTCAACAATGCGCTGCATCACCGTATAGATCATCTCTTGCTTCTCCCGGTTGTCGCCTGCATAGAGTGCCTTCAACTCATCGCGCAGGTTCCAGTGGCTGAGTAGAATCTTGTCTTCAGGCCATAACTGCCTGCCGTCCTCCGTACGCAGGTTGCCCATATAGATGTTATAGTCCGCGATATAGTTCTCTGCATCAGCGAACGCTTGTGCTTTCCGGGCATTGACCTCACCCGGAACGCGGGTGGTGAACACATCCCCCATTCGGGCATAGGCCCATTCCTGACGCGTCCAGGCCTTGCCGAGCGTGTTCTTCTCTTCCAGCGTGTAGTGGGGAAAGTTCATGATTGTGACGAACGCCAATTTGTTGGCGAACATATCGTCCGAGAAATGGGCTAGCGGACTGTAGCCGGACATAATCCAGTCAGACGCTTGCGGTTCGCCGGCGTCCGTCAGTTGCGTCGGACGCAATAACTCGACCGCCAGCATGTCTGCCGATTGATAGACGTTCTCAAAGATGCGGCTCAATGACTCAAAGAGCGCCAGACGATCGCTATCCGTCGTGCAGTAGTAGTCGGCTACGAGTTGGTTGAACTCTTCCTGAGTGCCGTCCGCGTCTGTCCATAGCGCAGCAGCCTGGCGAATGCCTAAAGGAGCAGATTCTTCCGTTTTGATCGAGGTTTTTGTGGTACAAGCGGCTAACATAATACAGCCCAGAATAAGATATTTAACTTTCATAAGAACATATTTTTGCGCTGCAAAATTACAATTTTTTTTGCACATATGCAAATTTTTTCGTACCTTTGCACCCGATTTTCACAAATCATATTGTTGCAATCATAAATTAGAAATCATAAATGGCGAATTTTCAGAAGTTGACTCCTCGTTCGGAGGATTACTCAAAATGGTACAATGAGTTGGTCGTAAAGGCCGATTTGGCGGAGCAGAGTGCGGTACGCGGATGTATGGTGATCAAGCCATACGGCTATGCTATCTGGGAGACCATCCAGGCCGAGCTCGACCGTCGTTTTAAAGAGAAGGGAGTTAAGAACGCCTATTTCCCCTTGTTGATTCCGAAATCGTTCCTAAGCCGTGAGGCGGAGCACGTAGAGGGCTTTGCCAAGGAGTGCGCCGTCGTGACGCATCACCGTCTGATGAATGACCCGAACGGTAGGGGAGTGGTCGTAGATCCCCAGGCGAAACTGGAGGAGGAACTCATCATCCGTCCGACCTCGGAGACCATCATCTGGTCCACTTATAAGAACTGGATTTCCTCTTATCGCGACCTGCCGATCCTCTGCAACCAGTGGTGTAACGTCATGCGTTGGGAGATGCGTACGCGTCTGTTCCTCCGTACGGCCGAGTTCCTTTGGCAGGAGGGCCACACGGCACATGCTACCAAGGAGGAGGCGGAGGATTACGCCCGTCAGATGCTCGATGTCTATGCAGACTTTGCGCAGAACGTAATGGCTATTCCGGTAGTGAAGGGTGTCAAGTCGCCGAATGAGCGCTTTGCAGGTGCCCTCAATACCTATTGTATCGAGGCTATGATGCAGGACGGTAAGGCGCTGCAGGCCGGTACCAGCCACTTCCTCGGACAGAACTTCGCCAAGTCGTTCGACGTGCAGTTCCTGAGCAAGGAGAACAAGTATGAATATGTATGGGCTACCTCGTGGGGTGTTTCGACCCGTCTGATGGGTGCACTCATTATGACCCACTCCGACGATAACGGTCTCGTCCTCCCGCCGCATCTGGCACCGATTCAGGTAGTCATCGTGCCGATCTTCAAGAAACCGGAGGACCTTGACAGGCTCCTTGCCAAGCTCAACCCGATAGCTGACCAGCTCAAGGCACTCGGTATCCGCGTCAAGGTGGATACCGACGAGAAATACACGCCGGGTTACAAGTTTGCGGACTACGAGCTCAAGGGTGTACCTGTCCGTCTGGCGATGGGTGGCCGTGATCTGGAGAACAACACCATCGAGATAGCACGTCGTGACACGCAGACCAAAGAGACTATTTCTCTCGATGGAATCGTCGAAATCGTTAAGAATCTGCTCGAGGAGATCCAGAAGAACCTGCTGACTAAGGCGCTTAATTTCCGCGTGGCGAACACCCGTGAGGTGAACAGCTACGAGGAGTTCAAAGAGGAGCTTAAGAAGGGCGGTTTCATCCTCGCGCACTGGGACGGTACGCCCGAGACCGAGCAGCGTATCAAGGACGAGACGAAGGCAACCATACGTTGCATCCCTCTGGCCGACCTCGCCGATGGCACTAACGCCGACATCATCGCTCGTGCTTCCGAACCGGGCACCTGCATGGTTACCGGCAAGCCGTCCGCCGGCCGCGTCGTCTTTGCGCTGAACTATTGATTTGGCACGATATTTGTCAGTAGCCATGTGAAAGCATGAAACGACTACTGTATATATGGTTTGTATTGGCAGTGGGCATACCTATGTTCGCTGCCAATTCCTATTTAGACTCGTGCATGATCCGTGTACAGAACGGAGACACGCTGTATATGGCGTGGCTGCACGAGGTATGGGTATATCCCCCGATGCAGTTTAAGAACAAGAAGCAGGAGAAGTTCTATTGGCGCACCGTACGCGATGTGAAGAAATGTCTGCCGTACGCGAAGATGATCTCCAAGGATATGGAGTATGCCGACCGGGAGTTGGCGAAACTACCGGACAAGAAAGCCCAGAAGAAATGGTGGCGGGCATTCGAGAGGCAGCTGTTCAAGAAATACGAAAAGGATTTTCGGGGCATGTATGCCAGTCAGGGTATGATGCTCATGAAGCTGATGGACCGCGAGACGGACCGTACCAGTTACGAACTCATCAAGCAGTACAAGGGGAAGACCGCTGCCAATTTCTGGCAGTTCGTAGCCAAACTGTTCAAGAACGACCTGAAGGAAGAGTACGATGCGGCGGACAAGGACCGCATCACGGAGCGGGTGATCAATCTCGTGGAAGCGGGTCAGTTGTAGTCGCCATATGGAGGCTGCGGCGCGCTGAGAGCAGCACGATGACAGCCGTGATGGCGGAGAGGGTGTCGCTGATAGGAATAGCCCACCATACACCGTCTAACGGGTCGGCAAACAGCATCGGTAACCAGATCACCAATGGAATAAGATACAGCACCTGGCGGGTGAGGCTTAGAAAAATAGCCTTGCCCGCTTTTCCTATGGAGGTGAACAGATTACCGGTGACCATCTGGAAACCGATGATGAGCATCGTGGAACAGATGATGCGCATAGGCTTGATCGTGAGTGCCACCAGTTCTGGATCGTGGGTGAACATCTTGGTCACCACCATCGGGCAGCACTCGCCCAAGAGGAAGACGATGGCCATGACGCCTGTGGCATACGCGCAAGTGATATAGAAGGAGCGTAGCACGCGATCGTACTGCTTGGCACCGTAGTTATAGCCCGAGATGGGCTGCATACCTTGGTTCAGACCCATCACCATCATCGCGAAGACGAATGTCAGACGGTTGATCACGCCGTAGGACGCAATCGCCATATCGCCGCCGAAATTCTTCAACTGGTTATTGATGATGATCACTACAAAGCAGTGCGCGATGTTGTAGAGGAAGGGCGACATGCCGATGGCCAAAGCACGCCCTGTGATATGACGGTTAAGGCGCCAAATTCCCCGATGAAATCGGACTAATTCGTTCTTGTCCATGAATCGGGTGAACTGCCAAATCACCGCTACACCCTGACTGATCACCGTCGCCAAAGCGGCACCACGGACACCCATCTCCAGACCGAAGATGAATAGCGGGTCGAGGATGATATTCACCAGCACTGCCACGATGGTGGCTGTCATCGAGAACCGGGGATGACCGGCTGAACGTAACATCGCATTCAAGCCGAAGTAGAGGTGCGTCAGGATATTACCATATAGGATGATCTCCATGTAGTCGTGGGCGAAGCCCAAGGTATCCTCGCTTGCGCCGAAAGCCATCAGGATAGGGTCTAACCATATCAGTCCAACTGCCATCACGATAGCCGACAGGATGATGTTCATCACAATCACGTTGCCCAACACGCGGTTGGCACGGTCGTAGTCTTTTTCACCTAAGTAAATAGCGAGTAGCGAAGAAGCACCTACGCCTACCAGACTGCCGAAGGCAGCACATATGTCCATGAATGGTTTGGCCACCGTCAGCGCACCTAACGCCAACGCACCGCAACCGTGACCGATATAGATACTGTCCACGATGTTATACAGCGATGTGGCTGTCATCGCTATTATCGCCGGCATTGCATATTTGAATAGCAGTTTGTTAACCGGCGCAGTACCTAATTCGGTCGTTCTGGACATTATCTATTACCTATTATTTATTCCTATTATTTATTATTTATTATTTGCCATTTGCCAGTTTTTTCCCGATGGAATCGAAGAAAATTGCAGCCGGGTGCCCCGCTTGCAAGGCAATAGGCAGACCCTCGTCGCCGCCCTCGCGAATCGACTGTACCAGCGGTATCTGACCTAACAGCGGAATACCTAACTCATCAGCAAGGTTTTTGCCTCCGTCTTTGCCGAAGATATAGTATCTGTTCTCCGGCAGTTCAGCGGGCGTGAACCACGCCATATTCTCGATGAGACCGAGGATTTTTACATTCACCTTCTCGTTGCGGAACATCTCCACACCCTTCCGTGCATCCGTCAATGCCACGGGCTGCGGAGTGGTCACGACAATCACTCCTGTCAGCTGCAGTTCCGATATCAGCGTCAGGTGGATATCACTCGTTCCGGGGGGCAGGTCTATCAGAAAATAGTCGAGTTCGCCCCAGTTGGCATCTTCTATCAACTGCTTGATGGCATTCGAGGCCATGCCACCGCGCCATATCACCGCACTCTCCGGGTTGACGAAGAAGCCGATGGATAGCATCTTCACGCCGTATTGCTCGATGGGCTCTATCAGCGTCCGGCCTTCTACCTCTACTGACACCGGACGGCAGTCCTCCGTATGGAACATCTTCGGCATCGACGGACCGTGTATGTCTGCGTCTAACAGGCCTACGCGGTAACCTCTCTGTGCCAACGCCACGGCTAAGTTCGCTGTCACGGTCGATTTGCCGACTCCGCCTTTTCCGCTGTGTATCGCGATGATTTGCTTGGCGTTGATGCGAGGTTTATCCCCTTTCACCTTTAACCTCTCACCTCTCACCTTTATATTTATCTTCGCCGCTACATTCGGATCGACATACGTCTGCAGCGCCACTTCGGCAGCGCGTACCACCGACTTCTGGAACGGGTCATTCTCTTTCTGGAATATCAGCGAGAACGACACCTCATAACCTGAGATGCGTATATCGTCCTCGAGCATTCCGCTCTCAATCAGGTCCTTGCCCGTCCCCGGGTACCGCACATGCCGTAAAGCATCGATTATCTGTTGTGGATACATGAATCTGTCTGTGATTTATGATTTGCGGGTGCAAAGGTACTACAAAAATCGCATATACGCAAATTATTCCGAAAAAAATAAGC
>JAEEGL011210772.1_pt1 | contig 12608 bp, 8 predicted proteins | sample 9134231 | NCBI WGS metagenome assembly JAEEGL01 (sample SAMN16246548, study PRJNA631951) | gut metagenome | biome: gut microbiome; feature: rumen; material: fiber-attached | host: Bos | place: Iran: Karaj | collected 2018-10
CGCCGCCGGGACTCGCCCATATTTTAGCATTCTCGCTCATTTCCGCAAGGCGATTTTCGATTTATTAAACAAAAATCGAACAATCAGTTTTTTTGTTCCATTTCTCGCTCATTTTTCAGCTCGCGATTGACCTGCCGGACGCCAATTACGGGCTGATACCGCTCTTTGACCGTTTTTTACATGTCTCGCCCCGCTTCAGGATGGTCAAGGAGGCGCTTCAAGAAGTTAATTGGCGCCGCTTCATGCATCTGAATGGCAAGAGACGGCGCCCGGATAGAATAAAAATAGAAAAATCGCGTGTTTTGTTTCCTTTTCCCGGAAAGCATCCCGTTAAGAAGGCGCCGGGCGCTCACACTCAGCAAACGCTCGCCCGCTGCAGGATCAGCCTTGCGCCTGGCCGCGGTGCTGCATTTCCCAGTACGCTCCCCGCGCGGCCATCAGTTCGTCGTGGGAGCCCTGCTCCAGCACCGTGCCCTGGCTCAGCACGATGATGCGCGAAGCACCGCGGATCGTGGAGAGCCGGTGGGCAACGATCAGCATCGTCCCGATATTCTTCATCCGCTCCAGCGACTCCTGGATCAGGACTTCGGTCTCGGTGTCGATGTTGGCTGTAGCTTCGTCCAGGATCATTATCTCCGGCTTGCGGAGGACGGTGCGGGCAAAAGAGAGCAATTGACGCTGGCCGGCGGAGAAGTTGTTGCCCCGCTCGCGCACTTCCTCGTCCAGCCCGTTCTTCAGGCGGGAGATGAAGCGGTCGGCGTTGACGTACCGGCACGCGGCGAGGACATCCGCTTCGCTGTATTCCTCGTTGCCCAGCGTGATGTTGCTGCGCACCGTGCCCGAGAACAGGAACACGTCCTGCAGCATCTGGCCGAAGTGGCGGCGGAGGGAGGATAATGTGTAGCGCCGGATATTGACGCCGTCGATCAGTATCTCGCCCTTCTGAATATCGTAGTTGCGGCAGATCAGGCTCAGGATCGTAGTCTTGCCCGCGCCGGTGGCGCCCACGAATGCTGCGGTCTCCCCCGCCTCCACGGTGAAGGACAATCCTCGCAGCACCCACTCGTCTTCCACATACCGGAACCAGACGTCGCGAAACTCGATCTTGCCCTTAACATCGATGAGTTCGATCGCGCCCTCGTCATCCGTCAGATCCGGTTTGAGATCCAGCAGGTTGAACACTTTCTCCGCCGACGCCAGCGACGACTGCAGCCGGTTGAATTGCTCCGCCAGGTTCTGGATCGGGGTGTAGAACCGGAAAATGTACATGTAGAACGACACCACCATCGCGCCGGTCACCGTGGAACCCAGGAAGCCGGTGGGATTTATATAGCCCTTTGCAGCCACGTAGAACAGCGTCATCACCGAACCCAGGTACAGCATGTGGACCACAGGCCGAAAAATACTGAACACGAACATCTGCTCGCGCTTAGCCTTGTACAGGCGGTCGTTGTGGCCGTCAAATTCGGTCTTTTTCCGCTTCTGGCAGTTGAAGGACTGGATGATCTTCATGCCGGACAGGTTTTCCGACAGGAAGGTGTTGAGTTCGGTGTTGTTGTTTTTCACATGGCGGTACGCACGGCGGGCGAACTTGCGGAAGATCACCGTGAACAGCACCACGAAGGGCGTGAACATCATTACCACCGCGGTGAGGCGCCAGTTCAGGATGAGCATTGCCGCCAGCACGCCTACGATGATGACCGCGTTTTTGAACAGATTGACCACGATATCCGTGAACAGCTGCGAGATCGCGCCCACATCGCCGGAAACGCGGGTCACCAGCTTGCCCACGGGGATCGAGTTCAATTGTCCCTGAGACAGGCTCAGCGTGTGGGAGAACACATCCTCGCGGATCGAGGTGATTATGCGCTGGCCGGTGCGCTGCAGCACCACTGCCTGGTAATAGCGCGCCAGCATGGACAATGTCAGCAGTCCCGCGCTCAGCGCCACGATCAGCAGCAGGTCCTTCATTTCGAAGCCCTCGGTGATCATCTGTTCCGCGCGGCCCATGATCAGCGGGGAGATGATCTCGTACGCCACGGACAACAACAGCAGTACCAGCACCAGCACGAAATACTTAACGTACGGGCGCGCGTAGCGCAAAAGCCGCTTTATAATATCCCGGTCTTTCAGGTTGCGCTCGAAGCCCATGGAGGCCTTCTTGTCTTTCGCCAGCAGGTACGCCAGCGAGAACGCCACGGCCAGTACGCCGCAGACTATCAGTAAGATCGCTATCGGTGACATCACAGTCTCTCCCCCCTTTCCTTCTCGGCCTCGATCTGCTGAAGTTCGGCCATGTGTCTGTATTTCTCGTTGCCCGCGAGCAGTTCCGCGTGGGTCCCCGCGCCGGCGATCCGCCCGTCGTCAATGAATATTATCCGGTCCATGTACGCCATTGTTGACATCCGGTGGCCGATGATCAGCGTGGTCATGCCGCTGCGGTTGTCCCGCAGGTTGGTGAGGATGCGCTCCTCGGTCTCCACGTCCACCGCCGACAGCGAATCGTCCAGCACCAGTATCGGAGCGTTGCGTATCAGCGCGCGGGCAATAGATATCCGCTGCTTCTGGCCGCCCGACACCGTAACGCCGCGTTCACCCAGCAGCGTGGCGTATCCGGCGGCAAAACCGATCACGTTGTCGTGCACGTCCGCCAGCCGCGCGTTCTCCTCCACGAGCGTATGGGTCAATTCCTCCTCCGCCGGCTCCTCAAAAAACGCGATGTTGTTTTCGATGGTGTCGCTGAACAGGAAGTTGTCCTGGGGCACGTAGGCAATGTTGGCGCGCACCGCGTAGATCGGGATCGTGTTAACGTCCTTGCCGTCCAGGAACAGCGTACCGTCGGGCACATTGTACGTGCGCAGCAGGAGGTCCGCCACGGTGGATTTGCCCGAGCCGGTGCGGCCGATGATGCCCACGTTCTCGCCCGCTTTAACAGTAAACGAAACATCCTCCAGCACGTTAAGGTCGGTCCCCGGGTACGCGAACGTCATGTGCCGGAACTCGATCTCGCCTTTGAGCTTCAGATCCGCGGGTTCGGTCACGTCGGGGCCGTCCTTGACGTCGATCTCCGCGTCGATCAGGCCGCCGATGCGCTTCATTGACGCCTTGCCCTGGGAGGTCATTTTGATCAGTTCCGCCACGGCGATCACCGGCCAGATGAGCGTGTCAAAGTAGCCGATGTACTCGATGAGCTGGCCCGCGTTGAACACGCCCGTGTGGGCCAGGTAGCCGCCGTAGCCCAGAATGATGCAGATGACGGACTCGATCAGCAGTTCGGTGTAAATGTCCAGCTTCATGGAGAGCTTGACGAATTCCACGTTGACCTTTTCGTTGTTTTTGTTGTGCTTGCGGAACGTGAGCAGTTCGCGGTATTCGTTGACGAACGCCTTGATCACCGCCACGCCGGAGTAGCTCTCCTGTGCGAAGTCGGACAGTTTCGAGAACGCCGCCTGCCGTTCCTCCCACTTGGCTTCCATGTACTTCCCCAGGATCACGCCGATGACCGCCATCAGCGCCATAGGGATCAGCGACAGCAGCGTGAGCAGCAGGTTCATGCGGAGCATTTTTACGAACGCCAGCCCGCCCAGTATGATCACGTCCGTCACCATCAGAATGCCCCAGGCGAAGCAGTCCTGTACGGTCTCCAGATCGTTGGTGTAGTAGGACATCAGGTCGCCGACTTTATTGACCTGGTAGTATTGCTGGGAGAGATCCTTGCAGCGGTCGAACATGCTGCGGCGCAGGCCGTGCTCCACTTTCAGCGAAGTGCCGATGAAGCACAGGCGCCAGGCGAAGCGGCCCACGACCATGGCGAGGACAATGAACAGCATCGGCAGGCAGATCTTGTCCAGCGCAAACTGCATGTCAAACGGCACTTTTACGCCGTCAATAACGTTGTATCCGTCGTTCAGCCCGTTGATGACCTGGCGGTACAGCGCAGGTATGAGCAGCTCCATGTAGTCGATGAAGAACAGCATCGCTATGCCGATCAACAGCGCCCAGCTGTAGCGCAGATAGTATTTATTTATGTGCTTTCCGAATATCATAATAAACTCCGATGAGCAGGGCGGCAATGAAGCCGCCGACGAAGCCGCCGAAGTGGCCGTAGTTGTCAATGCCGGGCGTGACCAGCCCGTACACCAGGTTGAACAGTACGGTGATCGCGAGCCAGGTGAAATTGCCCGCCGCCCGGAACGCCCGCGCGTCCTTGCCCAGCGTCATGCGGTAGAGCAGCGCGCCTCCCAGGCCGAGTATTGCCCCCGACGCGCCCAGCGAGCGGAACGACGAAAACGCGAGGCCCAGCAGGTTGCCCGCGATGCCCCCGGCGAAGTAGATGATCCAGAGCTGCAGGTTGCTGTAGTAGCGTTTCAGCGCGCCGCCCAGCATGTACAGGAACAGCATGTTGCTGGCCAGATGCATCCAGTCCGCGTGGAGGAACATCGAAGTGATCAGCCGCCACCATTCGCCCTGCAAGATCAGCTGGTTGTCCTGCACGCCCCATTCCACCAGCGGGTCGGTACCGGTGCGCAGTTCCATCAGCCAGCCGGCGACGAATATCAGCACGTTGGCAACGATCAGGAATATCAGCAGGCTCGGGCCGCGCGCCGCGGTTTTGGGTTCGACTTTCAGCGACTTTTCGCGGCGGCCGATCTCGTCCAGGTTCTCGCGCACCAGCGATTCCCGCGCTTCGCCGCTCATCCCCGCCGTAGCCAGCACCTTATCCAGCGCCTGCCGTATGTATTTATTGTCGAGTTTCCGCCCGGAGACAACGCTGTAATGTCCGGCGTCGGTATACGCCAGGACCGTCTCTGCGATGTAGCCGCCCTGTTCCAGCCGCCGCTGCAGGCTTTCTAAAAGTTCCCGCAGTCTGCGTTCGCCGTAGCCTCGTCGGCACACGGGGGCAACGAAAAACACCAGATACAGCGACACCGCGGTCTTGCAGACAACGAGCCCCGCCATGCTCTCCTCCAGCCGCCGGAGATAATTCTCCCAGCGGGTAAAGTCCTGCTCCCCCGGAAACGCCGGATCCGCCGTGAGTTCCGCGGGCGGGTCAAACACCGCGAGCTCCGCGTAACACGCCGAATTCATCTCGCTCCGGGCATATCCGCCCGGTGTAACGCCTTTCCGGAAAAAGAAATCCGAGCACAGTACGCTGGCCAGCATCGAAGCCATTCCGGCGGCCGCGCTGCGAACACTGCCGGTCTGTGCCCCGGTATTTGTATTCTGTTGTGGGTCTGTACTATTGTCTGATGTAGACGGTCTCGTAATCATAAACATATCCCAGATCTTCCCTTGCGCGCCGCTCGATGTATTCATCCGTGTCAACGACAGCCTCTTCCGCCTCGATATCCTCCAGGGCCTGCTCCGCTGCCGCCAGTTCCGCGCGGATCTCCCGGCCGCGGTTCACGTTGTCGTCAAGGGTCTTCTGTTGATTTACGAGCATAAACACGAGATAAACGGCAATCGCCACAAAGACAATGTTTCTGAAATTGAATATTTTCTTCATGTAGCTCTCACCTCGTGTCTTTTCTTTCGTCTGACAGTGCGGGACCCGCGCGCCGGTACATCGCTCAACGCGCCGAACCCCGTATATAGTATTATAATCTAATTATTTGCGGATGTAAAGGACCAGTTTTAAGTTTTAAGTTTTAAGTTTTAAGTTTTAAGTTTTAAGTTGCAAGTTTTAAGTTGCAAGTTTTAAGTTTTAAGTTGAGGGATCGCCGGCGGCGATGAATAACTTATCACTTAAAACTTATCACTTATCACTTTTAACTTTTAACTTTTTGCGCCTTAGTCCCAGTATCGTCCCTATCCCCGCCAGCACCACCGCGGCAACAATGATCAGCGTGACCGTCAGGTACGGAAACTCCTCGTTGCGGGTGGTAAAGTGGAAGCAGAACCGGCCGCCCGGGGCCGCGTCGCCATCCGTGTAGAGGGACATGATATCGCCGTCTGCCAGATTGTTGTCGCACCACTTGAAGTTGAACTCCAGGCGTTTGCCCGGGCCCAGATCCAGCAGATTGCGCGGGACGGTGACCTGGAGCACGTTGCCCGTCACCGAATAATCCATATATCCCACGGTCTCCCAGTTCCAGCCGCCCGTGCTGCGCTCCAGCACCAGGCCGCGGCTGTCCGGCGCCACGCGGTTCAGGATGTATTCGAACTCCTCCCAGTCTTTTGACGTCGCGGTGGCAACGCGCGTATCCAGCAGGAGCCGCATCCAGTTGCCGCTGTCCGGCGCGGTCAACGCGTCTGTTGTCTCCACGTAGAAATACAGATTCTTGCGGTCGTACGACACTTTGGCCGTGATGATGTCGTTGCGGACGCCGTCGTTGACGTAATGCGTCGTGGCCCAGCCGTCGGCGTCGCGGTCGTAGCGGCCGCCCGCGTAATGGTTGTAGGTGACGATCGACGGATCGTTCCACGCGTCGAGCGCGCCGTGGATGTCAATGCTCTTAGACACCGCCTGCACATCGTACGAAGACGCGCCTTTGAAGCGCCGGATGTTGGCGACCAACTGGTAATAATAGTAATCCTTCAGTGCCCCTTTGGAAGGCTCGCAGTCGCGGGAGTTCTCGTCATCGCACTGATCCGGGAAACCGTTGGCCACGCCGCACCATTCCACGTTGCGCCCCATGATCCACTCGTTCCAGCCGGTGACGAATATGATCTGCGGATCCACCGACAGTGCGTAATCCCACTGCTCCTGGAAGTTGATGCCGTAGAACTTGGAATTCTCCATGTTGGTATTGCAGACGATCTTTTTGCCCCGGTACGTGTACGAATACGAATAATTGCGGTCCATCGAGAAACTGCGGCCCATGTTGTGCGCGCCGTTCTGCGCCGAGAGCGTCATGTTTTCCCAGTCCGCGTTCATGCAAGTGCCTACGGTGGTCATTTCCACCGAACCGTCTTCGTTTTTGTACAGCGCCTGCGGATATACGTGCAGCCAGCCCCAGTACTGGTCGGTGCTGTTGCCGCCGAAGTACGACGCGTCGCCGCCGCGGAACGTGAAGAACTGCGCCATTTCCGCCTGCCGCTCGTCTTCGAGATCCAGTCCGGAATCGTGCGCCATCACCAGCGGTTTGCCCTCCCAGTAGAACCAGAGATCCTGATACAGCCCGGGTTTATATATCTTGGTGTAGACCTGGTACAGCGACGAACGCGTGTTGCCCGACCAGCCGAACTGCATCATAAATCCGACCTGCGGCGTTTTGATGCCTTCCGCCCGGGCTTCCGACCAGACTTTCAGCAGGTTCATGTAAGCGGGTTCCCAGGTGTAGTCGCCGTTAGTGCAGTCAAACAGCACGAAGTCAACGCCCGCGTCCGCCAGCAGTTCCGCGTGGTTGCGCAGCACGTAATCATCCAGTTCGGTGTAGTAGCCGTACAGAGGCTCGTTCCAGAAATACGCGCCGGCGGGTTTCCAGGCCTCGTGGTAATAGTCGTTTTTGGATTCGGGGTACGCTTCGATGGTATTGTTGACGTTGTACGGCACGTTGCTTGCAAAATTGTAATGCCAGGTCCAGTAAAAAATGCCGACTTTTTTATTGTTGGGCTTGCCCACGTCCTTGCTCGAGGGCAGCGTGCGGCCGAGACCGTCCACCGCGGTCCATTTGGTGGGATCCACGCCCATTTGCGCGATCGCGCTGTCCTCCGGCACCGTCCACTCCGGCGGCGCGGTGTGGTACACCATGTCTTCCTGCTCATTGGCATGCGCGAACAGCCGCGATACCGGTTCGGCGGCAACTATTTCGCCTATATACGACCCGTAAATGCGTATGCAGTTGTCAAAGCAATTGATGCCCAGAATGCTGGGCAGGTAGCGGTCGATCCGCACATTGCTGCCTTTCGTGACCGTACAATCCAGCACGTATTCCCCCGCCGGCAGCGCGCCGCCGGACAGGCTCTCGAAATTCAGTCCCACCGGCTCTCCGGCGTTCCAGTTTGCGGCAGTGCCGGAAAGCAACACTTCTCCTTCCATACTCAGCCGGAGATTTTTGTCCCAGCGGTACAGCTTAAACTCCGCGGCGAGGTCGCCGCCGCTGCTGAACTCCAGCCCTGCGAACACCACAGGCGCGATCGTATGGAACTGCATTTGCACCGCATCGCCTTCATTCATGTAGAGCGCTTCGGTCTTCGCGGATACTTCGTACGTCGGGAACACGGTCGCTTGCTCGGCATAGCTTTTGCGCGTGTCCCCGGGCAATACCGCGGCCAGCACCAGCAGCACCGCCAGCAGCGCGCAGAACAGTTTGCGCAGCTTCCGCACCGCGCCCGCCGCCTTCGCGCGCACGATCCGGAGCGGCTGCCCCGCCACCGCGAGCCGTGAATACAGTTTATATCCTTTTTCTTCCACTGAATGCTCCCTGCCCTTCCGCACGAAGGATGTCAGCACGCCCAGCACCCGTTCCTCCGGAACATTCCGTTCGCGGGCGGCGCAGTTGTCCCCCAGAATATCGTAACCCTCCGGCCGCACCTTCACCACGCGGTGAAGCACGTACTTGTCCGGAGGGCGTTTAAACAACACTACATCGTATTTTTTGGCGCGTTCGGCGCCTTTTTTGCGCACGGTGAACAAATCGCGGCCTTGCTTCAGCATCGGCATCATGCTCACGCCTACGTTGGAGTAAGTCAGGCTGCCGTTTTCAGCGAGGTATTCTTCGATCGATCTGGTCTCAGCATCCATTTCCCTGCAAATTATCGCGGTCCGTTTATTCGCCGTCGATGGCGCCCACACTGCGCAGCTTGGTCAGCACGGTGCTGACGTCGGCGGCGATCCGGTCCCGCGGCGCGTCGTACTTTTCGAACAGGGCGTCAACGATCTGCTCCTCGGTCACTTCATTTTTCAGGAGGTCAATAATATCCCCGGTGGTGCCGTTGCCCCTGATAATGCCTTTGAAGGCCGTGCTGTCGGTGCTGACAACGTAATATTGTCCGCCGCTCATATGTGTTATAAAGTTCGGATTCAGTTTCATCGGTTACGCTCCTTATATATCAGTCCCGCATTCCCTCGTATGCCGTGCGCGCGGCGTCGGGATCGAGATTGCAGCTCATCGTATACAGTTTCACGCCGCGTTCGAACGCTTCCAGCAGATCCAGCGTGGCGGCCAGCATGCCCGGGTCCGAAGGGCGGTATACCTGCCTCAGCAGAATAGGAAACGCTTCTTCCCGTGAAAGGGGTTTAACAATATTCTCCGCGCCGCGGGTCAATACGCACAGCGCCTTCAGCGGAAATTCCGCGTTGCAGCCCAGCCGGTGCTTGCCGTTCCAGGGATTGCCGCTCACAAACGCTTTACCGCTGTCAGCGTCAATACGAATAAACGGCTTGTCGTCGTTGACCATCACCACGTGCTGCCCGAACGCCTTGCGCCAGAACGACGCGTGAGTGGATTTGCCCGTGCCGCTGGGGGCGGTGAACATGTAGCCTTCGCCGTCCATTGCCAGCGCGGAGCCGTGCATCAGAAACCGGCCGGTGCGCGGCAGAAACTCCGCGATCTTGCGGAATATCGCCGTGATCTCGTAATAGCCCATGCTGAAAGAGCGTCCGATCGCCTCGGCGCGCCGCCGTTCCGCCTCAAGTTCCTCATCGGTGACGGAGATCACCGCGTCGGGACGTATGGCCTCCGGTCCGGCAGCCGCTTCGGTCTCCGAGGACAACGGCAATTCCACACGGTAACCCTCGCAGAACCGGTTCATCGCCTTGTATCTGTGCTGTATCTCAAGCGTCAATCCCGACGCGGTCAACCCAAAGCTGTCCATTTCCTCTCCCGCCGCTCTCCGCTCTCCGGAAAAGCGGCTTTAGTGTACTATAAGAGGGCAGAAAAGTCAAGATTTGACCAACAGGAACGCGCCGGCGGGAATGCCCGCGGAGTTGCAGAGGTTCAGCTGATCGCCGAAGAAGTATCTGGTCTTTACGTTGTACGCGATCCCGAACAGCGGCGAAGACGCTTCGATCACCACGGTATCGGGTGAAGCGATCCGGCCGGTGATGTCGCTGGACACGCTGCCGTTCATTGACAGCCGCGTAAAGCCGCGGACAACATCGCTGCCGTCGATCGTTTTGAGCCCGTCGCCCACATTCTTGTACTTGATCGTAGCCATCGTGCCGTCTTCAGAATATGTCACGGATTCCACGATCGGACCGGAGGCGTTGTCCAGCGTGATACTGCCTTCCCCGTTGAACGCGCACGCGATCTTGGCCGCCCGCAGCGCCTGCTCGTACTTGCAGTTCGGGTGGAGGCTGTTCCAGTACGTAGTGTCCGCCCACAGGTCGCTGGACTGGATCTGGAACAGATTGTCCGCCATCATCACCATGCTGCCCATTTTGCCGCGGATGTAGCCCACGTCCATATACGCCCAGGTGCTCGTGTAGCCCGCGGGGGCGGTATACATGGTGGGGAATTCGACGAAATAGACCGGGAAGTCTCTGTTGTTGGTGTTGTGCGTGCCGCGCATGTATTCAACGTACGCCGTGAACACTTCGGCATAGCGGTTCGCTTCTCTGCCGGAGTAGTCGCTCTCGCCCTGGTACCACAGTATACCGGCAATGGGCATCCGCGCAAAGGGCGCCATGAATTCGTTGTAAAGGAAGCGGCCGTGGTCGGCGTTGACACCGGTGGTCACATAGTAGCCTTTGGACGAGTTGTATGTATCGGTCTTGAACCGCTCCGCTACGTCGTTGCAGAGAAACGCGCCGAGGGGCTGGCCGTTGCCGTCGATCTCGATCATGCCGATCGGAACGGTGCCGCCGGTGAGCTGTACGTAATTGCGCGCGAACAGGTAGCCGATGGCGGAGAAGCTCGCGATGTTGGTCTGCGTGGCGATCTTCCAGGTGTTGGTGCGGGTCAGGTCTTTCGCCTCCTCCGCGGTGCCGCGCTTTACGGAGGTGTTCCGTACGTTCTGCGTGTTGTAGTTGATGCGGATCGGCAGATCGTAGTTCGAGTTCCGCGGGCAGCGTGCGGTGTCGCTGCTGTCAACGAACGACCAGTGCGCGTTCATATCGTACGCGGCATTGGACTGCCCGATCACCATGTACACATCGCCCACCAGCACATCGTGCAGCACGACTTCTTTATAATCGCTGAAAATGCGGATGTCGTTGCCGGTTGCAGCGTTGGCGCTGAGCGCATCGCTGAACACCAGCATCCATTCGCCGTTCTGTATCGTGGTCTCCGCGGTCTGGCCCATAAACGTGCCCGTGATCTTGCCGCCGTTGGCCGAACTATCGGCAAAACCCCAGATCTTCACAGGCTCGCCGCGCTGCACGACCATGTTGTCCGAAAACACGTTGGCCACTTTGAAATCCACCACTCCGGGCGTCGGCTCCGGCGTAGGTGCCGGGGTCTTCGTTGGCGCGGGCGTCGGGGTCTTCGTGGGCACCGGCGTAGGCGTCTTTGTCGGTGCCGGCGTCGGAGTCTTCGTGGGCTCCGGTGTGGGCGTCGCAGTGGGTTCCGGCGTAGGCGTCGCAGTGGGTTCCGGCGTAGGCGTCGCGGTTGGCTCCGGCGTAGCGGGCTCTTCGGTGGGCTCCGGCGTGGCGGGAACGTCAGTAGCGGGCTCACCGGTGGCGGGAACGTCCGTGGCAGGCGCGTCGGTCTCCGGCGGCAATTCCGTCGCCGGCGCTTCGGTCGCAGGCTCAGCGGTAGCAGCTTCGGGCGTCGCATCTCCGGGCGTCAACGTCCCTTCCGCCGTCGGGTCAATGACCACCGTATCTGTTGCTGCCGGTTTCTCGGGCGTTTTTTTGCCGCAGGACACCGCAAAGACGGCAATCGCCGCGGTCAATATCATCACGATCACCATTATGGCTGTGGCTCTTAGGCCGGAACGCTCTCGTTTTTTCATTTGAAGGACCCCTTCCGCGAAAGAACTGCGGTTCTGCGAATTGGCGCATTTTTTGCTGCGCAGACCGTTTTCTGCGTGTATTTTACAACAAATTGAAAGAATTTTCCACTGGAAATAAGGCGGGCTGCGTGAAAAGGCTGCCCGGCGGGGTTGTGTCAGCCACAACTCTGGTTTTTGCGCTTTGTGGCTGACGAATCGTAGGAAGGTGTCAGCCACAACTAGGGAGCTTGGGGTTTTGTGGCTGACGGATCGGAGGAAGGTGTCAGCCACAAACCGAGAGTTTGGGGTTTTGTGGCTGACGGATCGGAGGAGGGTGTCAGCCACAACCAGGGGTTCTGGCACTTTGTGGCTGACGAATCGGAGGAGGGTGTCAGCCACAACCCGAGAGTTTGGGGTTTTGTGGCTGACGATAATAGAAAAAGAATCGGCGTAGGCCGAAACCCTTCCTTTCCATTCTTTCGGCCTCCGCGAAGAGGCTGAGCGTAGGCCGAAACCCTTCCTTTCCATCTTTTCGGCCTCCGCGAAGAGGTTGAGCGTAGGCCGAAATCATTTCTTCCCATCTTTTCGGCCTCCGCGAAAAGGTTGAGCGTAGGCCGAAACCCTTTTCTTTCCATTCTTTCGGCCTCCGCGAAAAGGTTGAGCGTAGGCCGAAACCCTTCCTTTCCATTCTTTCGGCCTCCGCGAGGAGGCTGAGCGTAGGCCGAAACCCTTACTTTCGGTTCTCGCGGCGGCCGCGAGGGGGGAGCGCGAAGGCCGAGGCCCCTCTGTGA
>JAEEGL012494040.1_pt1 | contig 12608 bp, 10 predicted proteins | sample 9134231 | NCBI WGS metagenome assembly JAEEGL01 (sample SAMN16246548, study PRJNA631951) | gut metagenome | biome: gut microbiome; feature: rumen; material: fiber-attached | host: Bos | place: Iran: Karaj | collected 2018-10
CAAGATCCTCCCTCGGATGAACTGTCAAAATAACGGCCGAAATCAAAAATATAACCGGCGTTACGAGAGCAATCGTGATTTTTTTCTTTTCCCATTTTATCATGTCTGATCGCTTTTCGATGATATATGTTATTTTATTTTTGATATTTTTAACGTGATGGCCGTTATCTAATGATATTCGCCGACTGATGTGGTCAATAAGTCCCTGCTTTCCTTCTTTTTTGCAAAGTGCGGAATTTCCCGTAATTACGGCAATTACAGTAATGATCGCATGTGTTATTATTTGCCATTTTTGAGGTCTTCCCGTGACAAGTATGTTTCCGTCAATTTTTTCAGACGTCTCTGCGAGAAGCCTGTAAAACCGTAAAATATAATGTGTTATTTTAAATATTATCGACGGATCGATGCCTGTAAATCCCGTGATCATGCCTGCAAATCCGGTAAAAAGAACGACTCCCATAAGAGGTACGACGACAATGTTTATCACGACGGAAAAGATGGCTACCTGCATAAAATTATCTGCCACGACAGGCAATGTTACGATCATGACAGATAGGCTTATACAAAGTGAGCGGTATATCCCGTTGTCTGCCACCTTTGATCCTTTTGTCTTAAATATCACGGAAGGGATCACGACAAGAATGGGATACACACATGCTATGCCTGTAACCGCTCCAAACGAAAGTAAGAACCCCGAATCGTATATATACTCCGGGCTTACGGCAAGTATGACCATGGCTGATACCGATGCTCCCGACAAAAGGTCGTATGTGCGCCCAAAAAGCCCGGATGCTATAAAAAGACCGAACATTATCATCGCTCTTTGCGTGGATGTCGACATGCCTGTCATAACCGCATATACGGATATCATAAAGAACGATACAAGACCTGCCGGGATTTTGCTCATGCCCGCCTTTTGCATGATCATAACAAGCGCCAGTCCAACCGACGCTATATGGAGCCCCGAAAGTGCGAGCACGTGACTGATGCCTGCATGCTGATACAGTTCCTTTATCTCGGTATCAAGCCCTGTCTTGTCCCCAAGCGTCATTGCCGCAACAAGTCCCGCATCCTCCTCGCTCATGTTATCGGACAGTATTTTATAAGCCCTGTCTCTTATCATACGCAGATACTCGGGTATACGGTCATATCCCTTTGATACTCCGGTTATTCGCGCCCGCTTCAGCTGCCCGTCATATCCCCTTATAAGGTAGTAGCTTCGCGAGTCGAACATTCCCTCACATCTTGGGGCATCAAACGGTGCGAATACTCCCCTGACCTCGATCATGGCTCCGATCTTCGCCATTTTGTTTATGTCCTGACCGCTGTCTGTAAGCTTTACAACTATTCCTTTTGAATGTTTTGGAAAATATGCCTGATCCGCTTTAAATGAAATGTTTTTAAGAAACAGCTGATATGTTCCGTTCTTTTCCTGCCTGTCGGCGATCTTTCCTACCACGGATACGGTCCTGCCGTTTGCACTGTCCACATCCCAGGTCGGGGCCGGACTGCCGCCTCCGGTAACTATAAGGATCACAAAGAGGAAAACAAAGCAGATGAGACATACCGGTCGTCGTACCGGCATAAGATATGTCCTCCGGGATCAGATACGATCGCAACAAGCTTTAGTTTGTCATCTCAAGGTTTCGCTCGTACATCTTCGACAGGTCGAACTCTCCGAGACTTACATTCATATCACCGTCGATCAGTATCTGAACTTTATTGATATTCGTAAGATCCGTAAGTGAATTGACGATCGAATAGACCATCACTTCATCTGTAACATTAGTTATTTTATTAAGAAAATCCTTGGATAGGTTTACATAACAAACCCCATCCTGTGTTGTGACGGAATTTACACGGGTCTCGGGATTGACTGTTGCAAACGCATCCGTGCTTCGCGGGCCGCGTACAATGTTGTCCACGATCAGCCTGTCAGTTGAGATATTACCGTTATATGTCACGCTCTCGACCTTTTCCACAAGGCTCCTGCCGTCCTCACTTGCAAAATACAGTCTAAGCTGTGCCCTCTCATACGTATTGATCATCGAACCGTCATTTTCAACGAACGAATCCGGAGTCAGAAGCCCTACCGGTATGTTATCCGAATCACAGAGCGGGACTCCTTCCACCGAAAAGCTCACCGCATAAACATCGTCAAGCTGGCACAGTGTTTTTACTATTGCCGCTTCGCAGAGTATCCGGCGCATCTTTGAAACTTCATTGTATGCGCTGTTGAAGTTTACTCCTACGGTCTTCTGTCCGATCACATATGTAACACTTGTTATTTCTTCCGGAATGGCAGATAAAACCCTGTTTCCATGAGGACCGTCTATTATCCTCTGAAGGAGATTCCCGACTGATGCGGAAATGTCACCGTCAATATCGATATAGTATTCCTTAGCCTCAATATGGGACATATCGGAACCCAAGTCGTACACATATATATTGCTCTGATCGTTTTGTACGCCCTGAGCGCTCTGGCATGCACAAAGCGTAATTAGGAGCAGGGCTGCAAGAACCGAAATTATCCTGATCTTCATGATATTCCTGCCTCCTTTCCTTCGCTTGCCGCATCCGCCGTGGGATTTACTATAAAACTAAGCGGTATCTTAATGTCGAATCTTGAGCCTTCGCCCGGCGTACTCTCGACCTTGACTGCTCCTTTATGAAGCGTTATCGCACCCTTTGCGATAGCAAGCCCTAGTCCGGTGCCTCCGATATCGCGCGAATGAGACTTGTCCACCCTGTAAAACCGCTCGAATATGTTCGGGATATCCTCTTCGGGTATTCCTATACCGTTATCCTCGATCGTTACAACAAACATCATCGGCTCACTGTCAAGCGTAATACTGACCATGCCGCCTTCATGATTATATTTGATCGCATTCTCGATGATATTCGTAAAGGCAAGCGTGAGTTTTGTCGCATCGACCTCCGCCATGACCGGACGCACGGTCTTATATACGATCTCAACCTTTTCCTTTTCGGCGATCGGAGTAAGCCTCTTTATTATGCTCTCGAGCATCATATCAATGTCGCAAAGCTCGATCACAGGGTCTGCACCCGATCTGTCCATCTTAACAAGCGACAGAAGATCGTTTATTATACTGTCCTCGCGGTCAACCTCGCGGACTATATCTTCCATGAATTCCCTGTATATTTCCTTAGGGACATCGTCTTGTGCCGTAAGAGACTCGGCAAGTACTTTTATCGAAGTTATAGGCGTTTTGAGCTCATGCGATACATTCGCAACGAACTCGCTTCTCGAGTCGTCAAGGGTCCTCATCCTTGATATAAGCTGATTAAAGGCCTCTCTTATACTTGCGGTCTCCTTATAGTCAAATGTCTCTATCTCCTCTTCTTCAAAGCCTTCTTTGATGTTTTCTATCGTACCGGTAAGCTTTTTGAACTGTCCGGTGATCCCTAATGAAACCGTAAAGGCTATACCGAGCACTATCGCGGTCATAGCGACCATAATGAGAGTACACAGTTTTCTCGACTTGTTTATCGTCTCGTCGATCTCGGCAGTACTTACGCTGGTTAACATAACTCCAACGAATTCTTTCATGTCCCTGTCAGAGATAGGGGTTATTATCTCGATATAATGGTCCCTGTCATCGTACGTGGACGCGCTCTCCCCGAGCAGTCCTTTTACGACTTCGGCCGATATCATGTATTTCCCTTCACTTAATGAATATGTGTCCTTGATTATCTTAAGGTCCGAATTGATGACGAGTACCCTGCCGTCATACAGATTAGACAGCTGGGATAGCTCTGAATTTACTATCTCATTGTCGGTAACATACGGATATCCGCTCGAATAAAGATGATCTGCCGTAATAAGACACTGATTCTGCACAAGCCGGATCCTCGATCCGACGGCCTGTTTTTCGTAATTGCCAAGCAACACGATACAGAGTATAAGACCCGGCAGTATTCCTGCCAGACAGATTATAAGGAAAAGCTCGGTACGAAGGCTTCTTGTAAACCTGTTTTTAAATCTTCCAAGAAAATCGGGCAATTCCTCACTCCTTATAATAGTAACCTACGCCCCATTTTGTGTGGACGTAAGACGGCTCACCGGGATTTGGCTCTATCTTCTCGCGAAGACGCCTTACATGGACGTCAACGGTCCTTTCATCGCCCGGATAGGTATCGCCCCATACAAGACCGAGAAGCTTTTCCCTCGAAAAGATAACATCTGGGTTACTGCAAAGTATTACAAGTATCTCAAACTCTTTTGAAGTAAGGTTATATTCTCTTCCGTTTATAAAGCATCGCCTGTTATTTATTTCAAGTCTGATGCTGCCGATCTCAATGATATCTGGCTTTGCCGGCTTGGGTGCCGTTTTGGTCGTGGCATGTCCGCCCCTTCGAAGAACCGCTTTTATCCTTGCTTTAAGCTCGAGTGTATTAAACGGCTTTGTAACATAATCATCGGCACCGTATTCAAGTCCCATGATCTTATCGTCATCCTCGCTTTTTGCAGTGAGCATTATTATCGGAACACCTGAAAATTCCCTTACCTTCTCACACACCTCGTACCCGTTGAGCTTCGGGAGCATAAGGTCGAGAAGTACGATGTCATATTCGTTATCCCTTATCTTTTCAAGTGCCTCTTCTCCGTCAAATGCGCAGTCGACGGTATTACTGTCCTGCTCGAGCGAAAATGCGAGTCCTTTTACTATCAGCTTTTCATCATCGACAATAAGAATGTTCATTTTTCCCTATTCCACACAGATCTTGTCTTTTACTTTGTTAAAGAGGCCTTCCTTTATACCGCCGACGAGCATTATATCCTCAATGGAAGTAAATCCTCCGTTATTCTGCCTGTATTCTATTATCTTGTCGGCCTTTGATTCTCCTATGCCCGGAAGCGTCATGAGCGTTGACTTGTCTGCCTGATTTATGTTAACTAATCCGCTCGCGTTTGTACCACCGGGATTTCCGTCTGTGTTGCCATCGCCGGCACTCTTTATTCCCGGACTGTTTGTTGTTATGTTAACCTCTGCGCCATAAAGTTCCATACCCTCCTCAAGCGCCTCTTCTATCTCGGTATTTGTCGGGATATAGACTTTTTGTCCGTCGGAAAGTATCGCCGCAAGATTAAGATACTCCTTTGCGGCATCTTTTTCAAATCCTCCTGCAGCTTCTACCGCATCAGTCATCCTCGAAGATGCCGGAAGCTCATAGACATCGGGAGATCTTACTGCGCCGCACACATATACTCTTACGGTCTTCTCGGAAACTGTTGTGGCTGCCTCCTCCGAAAGCTTCGGTGCCGCGGTAGCTTCTTCTTGCATATCCGTGCTTTTTATCTCGATGATCTCTTCTTCTTTGCTGTCACAGCCACAAAAAGCCGTAGCAACCATAACGGCTGCCACGGCAACACAATATTTGATTTTTCTTATATTCACGGGTTCACTCTTTCCGGGTTACCCGATATCGCACAAGTTATCTTCCGAAGCCGAAGAAGAAGTCCTTAAGTTCGTCAGGGAGCGAATTGAATTGCTCGAACTCATCCATTTCACTCTGATCGGATCCGTCTTTGTCTTTTTTATCGTTCTTATCCTTCTTCTCGTCTTTATCGTCTTTTTTATCCTTGTCGGAATTTTCCTCGTCAGCTTTGTCCTCGTCAAGGGCTGTTCCCTTCCTTGACTGGAGTGTTACGGTAACGGTCTGTTCCTTATACTCGCCGTCTTCCTGTCTTGCAATTACCACATCGACCTTCTCACCGGCCGTATAGTAATCGAGTTTTTCACGAAGTTCCGCTATCGTTGTTACGGAAACACCATCAAACTTCTTGAGGATATCTGCTTTCTGGAGTCCAGCCTTTTCTGCAGGTCCGTCTTCCGTAACTTCCTGAATGTATATTCCTACAGGTATATCGTACATCTTCGATGTCTGTGAATCTACAGAAACACCCGTTATCCCAAGATATCCTGCATTTTCCTCATCAACCTTGTCACGGTTCTTACGGTTCATAAGCGACTCTATAGTCGGGTTGGCCGTGTTGATCGGGATCGCATATCCCATACCCTCAACCATGGTACTCATGATCTTGGCTGAATTGATACCGATAAGCTCGCCCTTCATGTTAAGGAGAGCACCGCCCGAGTTACCCGGATTGATCGCTGCATCTGTCTGTATATAATGATTCTCGGAATCATCATCGGGAACATCGATATCAAGTACGGATACTATACCTGTCGTAACCGACTGTCCGTATCCCATCGCGTTTCCTATCGCAACTACCTGCTCGCCTATCTGGAGATCATCTGAATCACCGATGACCGCAACCTTGATCTCATCAAGTGTTTCTTCCTTAAGATCTGACATCTTGACACCGATCACCGCAAGATCTATCTCGGAATCTTCACCCTTGACTGTAGCATCATATATCTCTGAGTCTACAAAACCGACTGTTATTGAATCAGCGCCGTTAACAACGTGGCTGTTCGTAACTATAAGCAGTTCCTCATCCGTCTGGCCTATTATGATACCGCTTCCGCGGGATACATCATCATATGGCATTCTGTTTCCCCACATATCGCGGAGAACCTTGACTGATGTATTTGTAATCGATACAACGCAGGGCAGATTGTTCTTGGCAAGCTCTGTCACGCTCATGCCGACCTCTCCGCCGCCTTTTGTTACGATCCCGTCATCATCCGATTTTGTAAGTTTGGCTGTCTCAACCTTTTCGCTGCTCTTGCCGGCCTTTTCATCGGAGTTCTCAACTGTATCGTTCTTGACCTCACTTTCAGCCGAAACCTGCGCCTTACCCGGGAAGAAGTGATCCACTACTCTCGTTATTGATGCAAATCCGAATGCTGCAAGTATTCCAAACGCAAGTCCTATGGCAGCACCTGCACCTACCTTTTTCCAAAACTTCATAAATATCTACCTCACTTTCATCTAAATCATCGATCACCTTACGTGATCATTAAACTTCGTTTTTCTGGACTCATTTTCGTCCACAAAGATTATGATTTTGTGATGAAAATTTGTAATTTCTGTGAACGCATCACTTGACGAAATTTCCTCCCCCGGCACTGAATGATTCCTGCGTCGGAAGGTTTGCTTTTATCTCCTCAATCTGGGCACCGATCGTATCGGAAAGTTCGTGAAGTATCTCATCCGGATCCCCGCCTTTCCACACTTTTGTGAATGCGATCTCAAGCTGTACCCAGTAATTACTTGCCTCAACCATCTTCGGAAGCGGCATTGATTTCTCATACTCCGCCATTATATTGGCTATCTCGGCATCCTCGTATTCGACACCCTTGCAGCACGAGACCTTTCCGGACTTTAAGTACAGGTCGCCTGCTTTGTAATATGCGATATAAGTTGCGAGCCTGTTTGCTGCATCCTTCTTCTCGGAATAGCCGTTTATCGCGACCGCATCCGTAACGGACAATCCCCTCGCCTTCAGAAGGCTTGATATATCGGGAAGGGTGCTGACTCCGTATTCAAAGTTGAATTCCCCGTTTTTCTGCGCTTCGTGTATACGCGCGATCGCATCAGTCGTCGCTACCGTAAATACCATCTTTCCGTCGATAAAATCCTGGAGGATGTTATTGTAATTGTCCACCTTCGTATCTATCGAGAAGAACTGGTTCATCGCCTGATAAGCGCTAAGGCACTCGACCGCCTGGCTGTTGTATATGTTGAATATCGATGCGTTGTCCCCGTTCGGGCCTCCCACATCCATGTAATTTCCTACAAAGAAATAGTTATAGAAAATATCCGTAACATCCCACTTGAACACGGACTCAACAGCCTCGGGAGCATCGTAGTTGTTTGCGAATGTCTTGATATCCTCTATCGTCTGGGGGATCATCGTCGCAAGCCGCTCGAGAACTTCCTGGTCGGCCGTTGCATCTTCCTCGCCCATCGGGTTTTCCTCTTCAGCCTCTGCAACATCCGCCATCTCATCTCCTCCGGCACCCTCCTGAGCCAAAGGATCATCTCCGTCTTCGGTCTTCTTCTCCCCGGTATCTATCTCAGCCGCCGCCTCCTTGGGCGCACCGTTTTCGGACAGCTCGTTCGTGTCTTCCTCGCCCTCGATAAGGTCTGCCTCGGCCTCGATCCTGTTCTGTGCGATAGAAGCCATATAGGTTTTGTTGTACAGGAAGAAATTGGTCTCGTAATAGAGAGGATATGCAACGAGATGATCGTAGCAGCTGACAGCGTTAAGAGCCGTCTGCGGATACATCTCGGGCACAACGACCTGCTCGGGATCCGTGATAATCGAAGCAAGCCCCGACAGATACGCGCGAAGCAGATTGTCGTGACTTGTTATATAAAGATCCGGGAGCGCTTCGGTCCGATCCTTTGCCTCAGTAAGAGAATTGGAATTGATATCCTCAAGGAACTGCACTCCGTCTTTAAGAACTATATTGACTTTTATACCCTGGTCCTGCTGGAAAGAAAGCGCCACCGAAGACAGGTAATCGGTTAGAGCCTCATCTGAATACCATAGCGTAAGGGATCCGTCGTCGACAAATGCCGGCTCTTCTTCGGGCTCCCCGGCACCTGCCGCAGCCTCAGCCGCAGTTTTGGCATCTTCTGACGAATAATCCGGATCGTCCGTCGAAAACGCAACATACCAAAGCGTTGCGGCAAGCGCTATGACCAGAATGGCTGCCATCCATCTTTTAAACATATTTACTCCAAAGCAAGCTTCAGTTTTTCGATCATCTCATCAACATCATCTTTGGTGATGACAAGAGGCGGCAGGAAACGTATGACATCCTTGCCGGCCGTTATAAGGACAAGCCCGTGGGACAGTGCCGCTTTAACAACGTCCCCGGGTGACTTTTTGTTTGTATCAAACACGATCCCTCGCATGAGGCCAAGTCCCCTCTCGCCTTTTAGAAAATCATATGACGCTACCGTCTCTTTAAGCCGCTTTTCAAGATAAGGCGCGACTTCATTGACATTATCGATTATCTTTTCGTCCTCGTATATCTTAAGGACAGTCGCAACCGCGGCACATGCGAGCGGATTGCCGCCGTATGTTGTTCCGTGATCGCCCGGAACGAGGGAAGCCGACGCAACTTTTTCATTCATCAAAAATGCGCCGACAGGAACTCCGCATCCGACTGCCTTGGCGGTCGTTAATATATCAGGCGTAACGCCGTACTGCATGAATGCGTACATGCTTCCGCACCTGCCCATACCGCACTGTATCTCGTCGAGGATGAGAAGGATATCTTTCTCGTCACACAGGTTCCTGACTTTTGTTATAAAATCATGGTCCGCGGGGTATATTCCGCCCTCGCCCTGTACGGTCTCCATGATGATCGCGCATGTCCTGTCATTGACAAGCGATGCCACGCTGTCATAATCATTGAAGTTTGCAAACTTAACGTTTCCGATCATCGGCTCAAAAGCCTCGCGGTAGTGGGCATTTCCCGTAACGGACAGGGCACCGAACGTCCTTCCGTGGAATGAATGCTCCATCGCTATTATCTCATGGTCAGTTTTGTTATCTTTTAAGTATGCGTATTTTCTTGCCGCTTTTATCGCACCTTCGACGGCTTCGGCACCGCTGTTCGTAAAGAACACTTTTGACATGCCGGAAGCTTTTGTAATAAGCTTTGCCGCGTCCGCAAGCGGCTCGGAATAATAGTAGTTGGAAACATGCGTAACCTTTTCGATCTGGCGCTTTAGCGCATCCTCATAACGCTTATTTCCGTATCCGAGAGCAAATACCGCGATCCCCGAGCAGAAATCAAGGTATTCTTTTCCGTCGACATCGTAAAGCCTTACACCCTCTCCGTGATCGAAAACGATCGGATAGCGGTTATATGTGTGTAGCAGATACTCATCTGCCGTCTTTATCGTATCATTCATGTTCATATCACATCTCCGTCCTTAAAGAACATCGTTCCAATACCTGTATCGGTAAACACCTCGAGAAGAAGGCTGTGAGCCTTTCTCCCATCGAGTATATGCACGCGGCTGACACCGTTTTTGATCGCATCGGTGCAGTTCTTAAGCTTCGGAAGCATACCGCCGCCTATAAACCCTTTGTCTATGAGCGCATCCACTTCCGATACGGTAAGTCTCGATATAAATGTCGAAGGATCATCCGGATCTTTATAAACTCCCTCGATATCGGTAAGGAAAGCGAGCTTGTCCGCACCCATCGCTTTTGCGATCGCACATGCCGCATCGTCAGCGTTTATGTTATATGTGTTATATTCACTGTCAAGTCCTATAGGAGCCACGATCGGAAGGAAGTCCTTTTCAAGAAGATCCTCGAGTATCTTCGTATCGACATTCGTAACCTCGCCGACAAATCCGATATCCTTGCCGTCCGACAGCTTCTTCTCAACAGTAAGAAGGCCCCCGTCCTTACCGGATATTCCGACCGCCTTGACACCAAGCTCAGTCACCATAGATACGAGCGACTTGTTGACTTTCGACAGTACCATTTCGGCGATCTCCATCGTATCGGCGTCGGTCACACGAAGACCGTTCACGAACTCGCTCTTCTTCCCGACCTTTGACAGCCATGCGGATATATCCTTTCCGCCGCCGTGAACGACTATCGGCTTGAATCCGACAAGCTTTAGGAGCGTAACATCCTTGATGACATTCTTCTTAAGCTCATCGTCAGCCATCGCGCTGCCGCCGTATTTTACAACTATTACCTTACGGTTGAACTGCTGGATGTAGGGAAGTGCCTCTATGAGCACCTGTGCTTTCTGCAGGTATTTCTCTTTGTATATTTCTTCCATTACAGTCTCTCTCCTTACAGCTTATGACCTATAGTCCGCATTGATTTTAACATAATCGTATGATAAATCACATCCCCATGCCGTAGCCGATGATGCACCTTCATTCATATCTATCACAACCGTGATCTCGTCCTCGGAAAGTATTGCGGTTGCCTCATCTTCCGAATACTGTTTCTTAAGGCCCGTCTCAAATACCCGTACGCTTCCCTTGCGGCTCATATAATCGATCGTAACCTTATCCGGGTCAAAATCAGCCCCCGAATACCCGAGCGCGCACAGGAAACGACCGAAATTGCTGTCATGTCCGTATATCGCCGCCTTGCAAAGTGACGAACCTGCGACCGAGCGTGCCAGAAGCTTTGCGTTCTCTTTAGTGTCGGCATTTACGACTTTGACCTCAAACAGGGCTGTTGCGCCTTCTCCGTCTTTGGCCATGTTCCTTGCAAGATACTCGTTGACGTAGTGAACTGCTGCATAAAAAGCGTCAAAATCATCGCCTTCACTGTCTATCAAAGGATTTTCGGCAAGTCCGTTTGCAAGTATGAGATATGTGTCGTTTGTCGATGTATCACCGTCAACGGTTATCATGTTAAAAGTGTCCGGGATGTCCGTCTTTGCGCATTTATCAAGCATTTCCTTCGTGATGGCGCAGTCCGTACAAATATATGCGAGCATAGTGCACATATTCGGATGGATCATGCCGCTTCCCTTGCTCATTCCTCCGACGGTGACCGTTTTGCCCCCGATCTCGACCGAAACTGCGATCTCCTTCGGTACCGTGTCCGTTGTCATTATAGCCGCTTCCGCATCGGCTGCAGCCTGGCGCGTATCCGACAGACTCGCACATAGAGCCTCCACGCCCGACTTAACGCGGTCCATCGGGATCTGCTCTCCGATGACTCCGGTGGATCCGATAAGAACTGCATTTTCCGGGATATTTAGACCCGCCGCTACTGCCTTTGCCGTATCACGGCACACCTGCATTCCCGGCTCACCCGTTGCCGCATTCGCTATACCCGAATTGACAACGACCGCATGAACATGCGGGGAATTTTCTACTATATCCATATCAAACTTAACAGGTGCCGCTTTTACGACGTTTGACGTAAACATTCCCGCAACTACTGCGGGCTCTTTCGTATAAATGAGCGCCATATCCTTCCTTCCGGAATACTTGATGCCCGCTGCAACGCCCGCTGCCTTAAATCCCTTTGCCGCCGTAACGGAACCGTCGATCTTTTCTATATTTATATCACTCATGATATTCACCTTTTTCCTTATTCTTGAGAGCCACTACTTATTAAAGTTGACTATATTCTCACTGTTTAATACAAAATCATAATAGTTAAGGTCTTCTCTCTTCGTCCAGCCTATCGTATTCCAGAATGCATTTCCTATATCATTTGCGGTAAACGCGATCAGGCTGACCTTGTTGATCTTCTCCGCTTTAAGTGCGTTCATGCAGAAGACGACCATTGCCTTTCCTATCCCTCTTCGTCTGTGGTCAGGGTGTACGCACACATGGTACAGACATCCCCGCCTGCCGTCATGTCCGCACAATATGGCTCCGACGATCTTTCCGTCCTTTTCGGCAACAACGCTTGTGGTCGGGTTTCTCTTAAGGAATCTGTTCACACCTTCGCGGCTGTCGTCTACCGATCTTATGGCAAAGCCTTTTATCGTCATCCACAGATCATGTACCGCTTCATAGTCTTCAATTGTCATTAACCTTATCTGCATAAACCGGACCTTTCTTTATAAAAAGTCACACATAGAAGATTGTACAATACGCTAAGCGATAACTCAATTGACAAATTATGCATGCTTTTTATTGTTTTATGCATATTATGCATC
>JAEEGL012977303.1_pt1 | contig 12608 bp, 11 predicted proteins | sample 9134231 | NCBI WGS metagenome assembly JAEEGL01 (sample SAMN16246548, study PRJNA631951) | gut metagenome | biome: gut microbiome; feature: rumen; material: fiber-attached | host: Bos | place: Iran: Karaj | collected 2018-10
GATAAAACTCCTTTCTTTTTTATTATTTCATTATTTTATTAAAACGAGCGTAATATCCTTCCCAACCACCTTTGACTGAGCTATCCCATAAGTCAAAGTGAATTGCTGGTGAACAACCCATATATTTATGTAGGTTGTATTTATGTAGATTTTCTAAGTTTTTTGCATAGAAATCGAATTGTTGTTTTGATTCCTCATCTAGAGGTTTCAATAATTCCTTTTTCTCTTTTTTATTTAAGTTTAAGTAATTTAAATATAATTCAACAAAATCATATGGTGCTCCAAAAACCATTTCATCTGTACGTCTGTCATACATATCACCACTTGGTGTAACTTCCATAATTGATTTTGGTATTTTTAAGAATTTTCCTACTTTGTATACTTCTGATTTATGAATATCGGAGATTATTTGAACATCTACCATGCCATCTGATGCTTTACCTATATATCCTAAATAAGATCCTTCATCTTTATTTGTTGTACCACATATAATAGCATTTTTGTTTTCTTGGCATAATAAACTAGTTGTATAGTATAAAATTGGAGTTCTTGTATAAGGTCCTAATTGACCTATTGCCCAATCGTCTCCAGTGATACCGATAACTGGTTCTAATTCTTCTCTAATTAGGCTATTAATTTTGGATAAATCTATTATGTATGGTTTTAGTTTAAGTTTTTTACATAACTCTTCTCCTCTTTCTGTAGCCTCTAATTGATTAGTTACGCCAGTAGATTTAGTTATCGGTAGTAAGAGAGGTATTACTTTTTCAATTGGGGAGTTTTCTTTTCGATAGGCATAATTAATAATACCTAGTACTACTGCAGAATCAATTCCGCCACTTACTGCTACCACACATGATTTTAAATGAAATTTTCTCATATATTCATTTATTATATTGGCTTTTTGCTTCACATAATCTTCAGCAATAAAATTCTTTTTTAAGCGCATTTCTTCTATCAGTTTATGTAATTCTTTTGTCATCGGTTTATCACTTTTAGCATTATATACTTTCATAATAATATGCCTCCTTCCATTTCCCATTCATATCTGATGTGTCCGTCTTGAAAGAAAATTAAATTTCTTAAGTTTTCGGGATTAGTATCTCTTGTATATTTTGTTAATGGTAAAGAGAATAATACATTTTGACCATCTACATCATAAATTGTCCCAATACGTTCTAACTCTAATAATTTAGTTCCGTTCTGTTCTAAATATTCTTTGATATCATTCTTATTTTTATCAGTTAGTTTGTTATCTAAAATCCATAAATGAGTTGATTCTCGACGATATTCATCATTTACTGGTCTTAGTGTTACTTGTTCTACTTTATTTTCTTTAGCAAATTTAATAAATTCTGCGACTTCTTTACTGTTATCCATCATATTTTTACAACATACACATGTTAATCTTACACAGAATTTTAATTCATGAAGATATGCTATTAATTCTGGCAAATCTATATAATTTGTTTTATCTTGCATGTAATTTTTTCTGTTTATTTCTGGTCGATGGCTGACTACTGAGATAGTAATTGTTGTAAGTCCATCTTCATACCACTCTTTTAAATATTTATCATATTTATTTTTTTCTTTTAAAAGAAGGATTCCATTAGTTTGTAATTCAATAAATGGGAAATTGAACTCTTTTAAATGCTTAAGATAGTTACTTATTTGATCTGGAAACAAGAGAGGTTCCCCCCTACTTGTTAGCATTACTGTATCTACATTACTTCTATTAGCTAAATTAGCTGCTATTTTTAAATTGCGCCAATTAATTTCGCATTCTTTTAAGTTATCTTTGGTAGGATTTTCTCTCGATACACAAAATGGACAATGGGCAATGCAAGCAGGACTTCCTACAACCACACTAAACATTTTAAATTTCATTAATCATCAACCTCCATGTATAATTTTTTTATGTCGCCACCATATGGCATAAAGAATTCTTCAAAATATGATCCCACATTTTTAATTAATAATTCTGAACCTATATTTATTTTATTAAAGCATTCTTCAGTTAAGTATATTGTACCTATTACATCTCCACTGTCTGATGAACCACCACATAGTGTTACTTCTATATTATTTTGTTTATCTTTTTCGTTACTCAATTTTAAAAGTTGCTTGTTATCTAATAAATAAAATTGAAATTTTTCTTTATATAATACTACATCTAATAAGCCACTGTATATCCCGTTATTGATAATAATTATATTTTTCTTATTAATGTTTTTGATTCTTATGACTTTAGTTATGACATCAATTGTAGCACCTACTAAGTATTTCCCTGGTTCTAAGATTATTTCTTTTAGATTCATTTCATTTTTTATATTATTTATTAGTTCAATATTTAGATGATCATAATCTTTAATACCTGCTATGCTTAGAAAATTTATATGATATTCTTTAAAGTTTTCTACTATATATTTTAACATTTTATCTAGCGAATCTGGTTTTTCTTTTATTTTAGTCTGCAAGTAAAAACTTATGCCAATATTAAGGCATTTACTACTTAATATATTTAACATTTCATAACATTCATTTGTTGTGGCACCTAAATGCATTAAGGTATCATTAAATACTTCCATTGTGTTAATTCTAATAGCTATTTTACATTCTTTTAAATCTGCATATTTAATAATTTCTTTTAGGGAATCTATGTTATCGAAAACGAAGAAGCGAACTCCGTCTTTATATAATTGTTTTATTATTTTATTAGATGACAATACGTTTATATAACACATCTTTTTAGGCGAAACATTAAGTGATTTTAAGATTTTATAATGGTATAAATTACTTATTAAAAAGCCGTCTTTAGTTTTAAAAATATCTATTAAAGTATTTAGTACTTTTTTATTCGAATTTGTTTTTAAAGGATAATAGACACTACCAATACTACTATATTTTTTATAATTATTGATAATTTTATTTTTATTAATTAAAAATGTTGTATTATTGTTCATCATTTTATCACTTCCTGAACCAAATTATATATGCCTTAAATTCAAATGTATTATAACATAACTTTTTAAATATTATTCCCCCTTTTAACTACAAAAAAAGAGATTTTGGAATCTCTTTGGAAATATTCTCATTTATGCACTAAATTGTGGTGGCTTTACTCCTTCTTCAAATGTATCATACATTGCATATGTTCCACCTGTACTTGGATTTGGATTTCTTTTATCCATTAACTCTTTTAAGCTATTATTAATCATATCTATTTCTTCTTGGTTTATTTTAGCTGAAGACATAATTAAATCTAGTCTTTTTCTTACTTCGTCTAAATCCCAATATTGAAGACCTAAACTTAGTTTATCAAAAGGAGTAGCCATTTCTTCTGGCCAGTATTTAAGGTAACTTTCTTTACTAAAATCAGCATATGTTGCTCCCTCTTCGTAAGAAAGCCAGCTCTTTCTTCTGTTTTGTTCGCTTTCACATAGTGATCTTAATAGATCGTTTTCTGATATATTCCATCTATTTGTTATATTACTATTAATTAATATGTTATACATCTTGTATACTGCTTCTATTATTTCTCTACGATATTCTTCTGGCCATTCTTCAAATCTCTCTAGAAAATGTTTGGTAATATTCAAATAAGCTTCTCCAGATATTGTTACTTTATCTTCTCTTCTTGGTGAATCATTATATAAGCTTAATAACTCCTTGTTATGTTTTATCCATATTTCATGTTCTTCAAATGCTAATCGATATAATAATTCTTTGTAATCCATTTTTTCTGCTTCTTTCTTAATAAATTTTTTTATTTATAAAATTTTTACATATTATAGCATATAAAAAACTAGAATAATCTAGTTTTTTATTTAAGACGATATATTGTATATGAATTAGCTTTTAATGCTCCAATTACAACTGAATTGGCATTAGATAAATATACGTAATTATTTCCTTCAATTTTGATATCTAGTTCCTTTTCTTCACCTGTTTTGATGTTTACTAGATATGTTTTTTTGTTACTATTAATATACTTTATTATCCATTCGTTATTAAGAGGTAATACAGTAACATTTTCCTCGTAAACATTGTATGATAGTTTGTTCAAGTCATAATCATAAAATTCATATTTATTATTACCTTTTGATATGACATATTTGCCACCATATATTCCCTCATATCCACTTAATGCTGTTTTAACAGACTTACCTGTTTCATAGTTATATAATATGTAATTAGATTCAGCATCTGGATCTTTTCCTAGTATAAATATTCTTTTTTCTTGATCATATCCTAATAATGCTGTTGGATCGCTAGTGCTTTTTCTATAAGTTGTTGTTGTTTTATAATTTAAAATTCTTCCATCATTATATAAGAATAAGTAATCAATGTAATCGCCATCTACATTTAATATTGAAAAGTCTTTTGTGTCCAATTCATTTATTTGTTTAAATCTTTTGGTTGCTACTATTCTATTACCTGCTCCATAAGTGCTTGTATATTCACTAGATTTAATTAATTCACTTTTTGAGTTATATAGATGAGAGCCTTTATTATTGTCAAAACAATTTATTGAATAATATCCATTAGTAAATATACCTTCGAAATAGCAATTATCTTCATATGTTAAATTATTTTTTGAAATTAATTCATTTTTAAAATTGTAAACTTCTAGGCTATTTAAACGTTTACCGTTTTCTGCTTCTGCAGTTTTTACGTAGTATTCATAACCAGAATGAATTTTCACATTTCCGTTTGATGCTGCTACTGTTTCTCCTGTTTTTTTATTTATTATTTTTTCATCGTTGTTAAGAATTATATTGTCTCCTACTATACCAATTAAGCTATAGCCTTCAGTTCTCCATAATTCTTTTTGATTTTCAAGATCATAGGCAACAATCTCATTAGGTTTGCTTGTAATACTTACTGGATAATATAAGATATTGTCTTCGTATAATGATGCTTCATCGGTTTGAGTGCTGTATGTATATATTTTCTTTCCGTTTCGCCATACACCTCCGTCACCCATAAAGATTGTTCCGTCTTTGAAACAAAATGGATTTTTGTACGCTTCTGTACCAGATGCAACTTCTTTTCCGTTTGAGTCGACTACAATGTCATTATCTCCTTTTTTTAAAGTGTAGTAAAAGTTACCACATTTGCTTATACTATCATATCCTTCTAATGTTACCCCTTTTCCAAGAGTACCAGTTATTGTAGTATCTAGATTATTTGTTGATGCAGTTTCGTTTTGTTCACTGGATGCTTTTTTGTTTGAATTGCCTTTCTTAAATAATTTTGGAGCAAGTATTACTCCGCCTATTATTACAGCTACAACTACTACACATATAATCATTATAGGAATTATGTTTGTTTTCTTAGTTGGTGGCGTAGAAGTAGGCATTGGTTCATAGCTATTTATTGGTTGATTAGATACTTCTGGCTGCATGTATCCAGTATTATTCGTTGGTTGATTATTCTGCGGTTGATTATTTATTTGCTCATTATTATTTTGATAAAAATTGTTTTCTTGATTCATATTTTATATTCCTTTCTATCATATTTATATTATATAATTTTATTTTATATATGTCCATTATAAAAAAGCTAGATAAACTAGCTTTTTATTATTAATTTTCAAATGTTTTAATTACTCTTTTTAATGTTTGTTGTTCATCAATCATCTCGCCATTATCTACAGTTTTTACTTCAGATAATCGATATCCTTCTCTAATTTTTGATGGGTCTATCATATCATGTGTGGGCCATACCCATGATGTTGAAAGCGCATTATTTATTTTTAATCTTATTAATTCAGATTTTCTTAGTTTATATATTAATTTATCAATTTCTAATAAATCTATATCACTAATTACTCCTTCAGTTTTTGTTCTATAACTTATTAGTTGATATATAATTGTTCCAAAATATATCTTCTGTTCTGTTTCGGTGATAAAGGGATTATCCATGATAAATAACTGATTGGCGAGCATAGGTATGTCCTCTATTAGTCTTGCTATTGTACCCCATTCATGGTTTCCTATTAATTCTGGAATTCTATTCACATTATAAATTCTATTAAAATAAGCTTGGGCTGGTGATATAGTTTTCTTTTCATCAAAAATATCAATTGCTCTATATACAAATTTTTCAATAGTTGGGTTACTTGAAGGGATAGTTAACATATGATAATTGCTTGGAGAAGATATATTGATTTGACGTACTGTCATACATTTTGGATCATTGCTTTTTATATTATCTCGAATTAAGTTCAAATATACTACATACTCTTGCTTACCTGAAACTATTCTTCTTTTAAATCTAACATTTTTCCACGAATAATCAAATGGTTTAAATACTAAATTTACTCCTTCAAATTGTCTTACATGATATTGTTCATCATAACTGTCTGCTACAATAGTGTTTTTTCCTTCATAACTATCAAAGAATTTGTTTATTGCCTCTTCTTCTTCTCTTGAAATACTATCATTTTTTATTGTTTCCATATATAAGCCGCCTCTTTTGCCTCATATTATATGAATTTATTAATAAAACGTCAATAAAAAAGAGCTTTTCAGCTCTTTATTTCTTAATTCAAATTAATATCTTATGAAATAAGTCTATATTTAAAGTTAATTATTGATTAATTTTTCAAATTCGCTGTGTATCTTACCGTTTGATGCAATTATGACTTGTTTATCAATTTTTGAATAATTAATACTTTCATTATTTAATGAACTACATTTTCCTCCAGCTTCTTCAATTAATAATGAACCAACACATATATCCCATAAAAAGCAGTATAATTCAAAATGAGATTCTATTTTACCTGATGCAACATAACATAGTGATATAACTGTAGAGAAAAGTTTTTCTACATTTAGCATGTTATTCATACATTTATCATGGACACCATTAAAGAAATCTCTTTCTTCTGGATATCTATTGTTAAAACCTATTGTTGTCAATGAGTTATTAATACTATCGTTTTTTGACACTTCAATTCTTTTTTCATTACAAAAAGCGCCTTTTCCTTTTTCACAACAATATAACTCATCAGTTTCAGGAATGTATACTGCGCCACCTTCTGGCTTATTATTTTTCATAAAACCAATGCTAACACAGTAATAAGGCATAGTTCTTGAATAATTCATTGTTCCATCTAATGGATCTATAGCCCATGAATAATCGTTGTTACCTCCATCGTAGGTACCGTTTTCTTCTGCTATTATAGTGTCATTAGGAAATAGTTCTTTAATTTTTTCAACTATCATTTTTTCGCTTTCTATATCAGCTACTGTAACAACATCATTTAATCCTTTGCCTTTAGTTTGAATATCGTCTTCATGTACTATTCTTTTTATTTCTTTACCTGCAAGTTTAGCTGTTTCTATTGCAAATATTGTTCTTTCACTTAAATCGTTCATTTACATCACCTTTTTAATTATATAACATTAAAGAATTTATAAATAGTATTATTTTGTTTCATATTTATCAAGAAATGAATACTTCTTACCATCTTTATGCCAACCAAGAATACAATTTATATTCACGTTTTCTAATGCTTTAAAAATATTTTGATCAACACTTGGATTTATTTTTCGCATGTTTTTGATTAATTCTTTCATTTCTTTTCTTTTACTTGTTCCATCATTAATTAGTGAACAGCCCTCAGTAAATCTGCATGCACAATTAATAAATGTTAACTCATTATGCTTTTTCCAAGCTATTATATCTTCTTCTTTAACTAGTAACATTGGTCTAATTAGTTCTATGCCTTCAAAATTGTCACTATGAAGTTTAGGCATCATTGTTTTTACTTCAGAACCATAAAACATTGATAATAGAGTAGTTTCAATGAAATCATCAAAATGGTGACCCAAAGCTATTTTATTGCAGCCTAGCTCTTGAGCTTTATTATATAGATGACCTCTTCTCATTCTTGCACACAAATAACATGGACTTTTTGAATCTACTTCTGCCACGACATCAAATATATCTGTATCAAAGATTTCAATTGGGATATTTAGTGTTTTAGCGTTGTCTTCTATAAAACTTCTATTATATTCGTTATATCCTGGATCCATAACAACATAATGAGCATTGAATTTAACTTCACCATGTCTTTCTAATTCTTGAATACACTTAGCTAACAAGAATGAGTCTTTTCCGCCACTTATACAAACCATTATATTGTCATTTTCTTGGATAAGCTCATAATCTTTGACGCCTTTAACAAATCTGCTCCAGATCTCTTTTCTATATGTTTTAATTATACTTCTCTCAATCTCTTTATATTTTTCCATTTATATCAATTCCTTATAACACTTATCAAATATATTTAAAAACTCTTCTATTTCTTCTTCTTTAGTTAAATGTGACAAACTTATTCTTATAGATGTAGAAGCCAGTGTTTTGTCTTTTGTTAATGCGTAAACTAACTTTGATGGTGTATTTAGAGGACAGCAAGATGTCTTAGCTGATACCATGACACCATTTTCGTTTAATTTAGCTACAAACAAATTAGATTTAACTCCTTTAATACTTATATTTATTGTATGAGGAATGCTTTTTTCTAAATTATTTATATGAATATCCTTGTATTCTTTTAATCTATTTACTAATTTAGTATTTAGTTTTTTTATATATTTATTTCTTTCTTCCATTAATTTTAAAGCTTTTTCTAAAGCAATACTCGTTGAAGTAATCATATTAGTAACTGGAGTTCCACTTCTATATACTGTAGTGGATTTACCACCTAGGATAAGAGGTTTTAAACTTATGTTTTTCTTTTTAACTAAAATAGATATTCCATTCATACCATAAAATTTATGGGGTGCTATTGTAATTAAATCACAATTTGTATAATCTACATTTACTTTTCCTATGGCTTGTGATGCGTCTGTATGAAATACGATGTTTTCATAATTTTTTAATAAATTTCCTATTTCTTCAATAGGTTGGGTCAATCCTATTTCAGAATCAACTGTACATACGCTAACTAAAATAGTATCTTCTCTAATCATTGTTTTTAATACGTCTATATCTACTAAACCATCTTTATTTATTGGTATTAAATCAATATCAAATCCTTGTTCTTGTAAATAAGTACAGGAAGCAATTATTGAATTATGTTCTAATGAACTAACTAATAGATGTTTGCCTTTATTTTTATATCTTTCTGCTATTCCTCTTATTGCTAAATTGTTAGACTCTGTTGCACTAGAAGTATATATTATTTCTTCTGGTAAAACGTTTAATAAGCTGGCAATTTTATTTGTCGATTCATCTATTAGTTTCTTAGCCTTTAATCCACAATCATGGTTAGAATTAGGATTAGCATATTCTTCTTTTGTTACTTTTATAAATTTATTTAATACATCTTCATCTACAGGAGTTGAAGCTGCGTAATCTAGGTATATCATAGGTGTTCCCCTTTCAAAAGATATTATAACATGAAAAAAGAGAATTTTTACATTCTCTCTTTTATTATTTTCTTTACTTATAACTTTCTTTGAATAACTTTTTTATTCCCATTGAGCATATAATGTTAATGGAGTTTTAGATGCTTCTAAATTGCTCATTAATTGGCCGTCTGTATAACTTTCGCCAGTTCCATCATCTTTAGTGTTCCAGCCAACAAATGTAGAACCTGTTTTAGTATAAGTATTTGTTTTCAAGTTACCTGGGTTTGTTGTTGTTAGATAATGGCTTGTCATTTTGTCTCCACCATCAGCTCCATTACTATTGTATCTAATGTATCTTGCGTTTTTTAATGTTAGATATCCTGGTTTACCATTATCTGGATCGTCTATTCTAAAGTAACTTACATTTTTAGCATTTGCTACACTATAGATTGTTCCAGCTCCACCAACTATGCTTGTAGCTTGATTTAATGGCCCTCTAGTATCGGTTACATTTGAAATATCTAATTGGTCGGTAGCATATATTGTTTCAAGATTAGTACATCTTAAGAACATGAAGTATATACTTTCAAGATTTGGTGTATGGAAATCAGATAAGTCAATTTCGGTTAAGTTAGGTAATGTTGAAAACATTGATTCGAAATTTTTAGCGCCTTCTACATTAACATTTTCCAAATTTATATTTGTTAGTTTTGTACAGCCGGCTACTAAACCATGGAAATTTTGGACGTTGCTTAAATCAACGTGTGTGAAATCAATACTTGTTAGGTTTACACAGTTAGCAAACATTGCATCCATGCTTGTTACGTTACTTGTATCTAATTTCAAATCCATAGTAGTTAAACTGCTACAGTATTGGAACATAAAATCTGTTGATGTCACTTGAGATGAATCTAATGATGTGAAATCGACGTTGGTTAGTTTAGTTAAACTATAGAACATTTTGCTTGAGTCACTATTCATATATACTATTTTTGCTTCACTCCACCAATAAATAATATCATTGTCATTCCATATATATACTGAAGATTCAGAATTTGTAGTAGATATGACTCTATATTCAATATTGTCTAAATCTGGTGCTGTATTAGACTTTTTAAATTCTTTCATATCTGGATTTAACTCTTTTATAAGACCATTAATTGTCTCACCGTTTTCAAGGTTTGCTTGTAATTCAACCCATTGGGCATATAGAGTAATTGGACCTTCAATATTTAAGTTGATTAAGTCGTTATTGTCATACTGTGTTCCTGAACCATCTGCTTCAGTATTCCAACCTACAAATTTATAGCCACTTCTTGTGAAACCATTAGAATTAATATTCATTTCTTCACCATAATAACCAGTTTGTTGATCCATTGATCCACTTACAGAAGCATCGCTTGTATTATTATTAAATGTTATTGAATATTGTTTCTTTTCTAACTTAGCAACAATTTTTGTGTCTGATGTTATAGGTGTAGATGGATTATAATCTGTGCCATCTTCATATGTCCATCCGACAAAATTATATCCCTCTATATTAGGTTCTTCTAATCCATCTACTGGATTGTCGTATGAACATATTATAGTTTCTTCGCTACCATCAACTACACTTGTTACAATAAGTTTATCGTATAAACCAATATTTGTTTCAAGAGTAAATGTAGTTTTAAGTGTAGCAGCATATACTACAATTGGAATACACATATTTATTAATAAAGTAAATAATAGAATATTTGAATATGTTTTATTATTTGATCTTTTACCATATAAGAAACATGCTGTTAATCCTATAGAAGATATTGCTAGAACGATTATATATGTTTTTATGTTATCTCTAGTGTTTGGATTAATATTTATAGTTCCTGAATTGTTGTTATTATCTGTATATGTAATAATAAAATCTACTGAATTAACATAATTTCTCTTTGTTAAATCAGCTTGTTCATTTTTATAAAGTGCTTTAATATTTAATTCTAAAGTTTCATTAGGTTCAACTATTAAATCATCTTCCAAATTGTATTGGTATTCTATATGTTGATCATTATTATTATCTTCAATAGAATTAATAGTTATTTGGTTATTAGTATTATTTGATATCTCTAACTTATATACTACATAATCATTCAATCGATGAAATACTATATTGTTCTTTATTATATTGTTATCGTTATTTGCAATACTTCCATTTGCATTATCAGACTTTTCTATTATTGAAACGTCTTTTAAAGCAAATGAACCTGAGTCAGCTAAAACAATGCTGCTACTATATATAAATAATGAAAATATAGAAATAAATATAATTGATAATATACTAGTATTAAATATTTTTTTAGTAATAATTCTTCGATCCATTATGTACTCTCCTATTCTGTTTTTATTATATCATATTTTTGGAAAATAAAAAAAGACTAAAAAATTAATCTTATTTTTTATATTAATTATATTATTTTCTAAAAATCTATTCGAAAATTACATCAAAATCATTATCATTTTTATCATAATAATATTTAACTTTTTCTATAAAACCATCCCAGCCACCATACAAGCCATATAATAATCTAGATGGACAATCTTTGCCACTCCATTTTTTATGGGGAACAACATTTTCAATAGGAATGTTATATTTATGCATAAGAAATGCTGTTAATTTTTCTTGCAAAGCGATTGCTCTCTCCATATCAGTATTAACATTTACTAATCTTTCAATACCGATGCTATTTTGATTTCCAAAAGCATCTCCTGTATGGTGAGTACTTACGTTTAATTCTAGAAACTGATAAATTCTTGATATTTCACCATTATTTGCTTCTATCATAAAATGATAACCAATTGAATTACTGTCGTCATCTAGTCTTCTTTGGTATTCTTCATAATTCCATTCTGCTGATGATAATTCGTGACCTGTTTCACTCTCGTGAATAGTGATATATGTTGGTGTCATCTTTCCGACTCTTTTAGGAGATGATTCTTTTAATAATTTATTTACTACAATATAGTCTTTCATTATATACCTCTCAATTAAACAATCTTTCTTTTAAATGTAATCAATGGTTTTCTTCTATTGTTATTATAACATAAAAAAGATTAAGTTTTACCTTAATCTTTTATCCCAACTTTTATAAATTATGGTTTCATGCTTACATTTGGTAAATCTAGTAATTTTCGCATTGCTTCTTCTATTCTAACAATTACAGCGTCTTTGTTTTCTGCTCTTGGTTCTTTGTCTACATATAAGCTGAA
>JAEEGL013975582.1_pt1 | contig 12608 bp, 14 predicted proteins | sample 9134231 | NCBI WGS metagenome assembly JAEEGL01 (sample SAMN16246548, study PRJNA631951) | gut metagenome | biome: gut microbiome; feature: rumen; material: fiber-attached | host: Bos | place: Iran: Karaj | collected 2018-10
CCTGTACATCCTGCAGGCTCACGGTTATCTTCCTGTCAAAACGTCCCGGACGCAGTATCGCGGGATCCAGTATATCCACACGGTTGGTAGCTGCCATCACGATGATACCCTCGTTGGCCTCAAAACCGTCCATTTCCACAAGCAGCTGGTTTAAGGTCTGCTCACGCTCATCATGGCCGCCGCCCATACCTGCGCCGCGCCTGCGGGCCACCGCATCGATCTCGTCAATAAACACTATGCAGGGAGCATTCTTCTTTGCATCGGCAAAGAGATCCCTTACACGGCTGGCACCCACACCTACGAACATCTCAACAAAATCGGAGCCCGATATCGAGAAGAAAGGTACCTTAGCCTCGCCTGCTATCGCCTTTGCCAGAAGGGTCTTACCTGTACCGGGACGGCCCTCAAGCAATATACCCTTTGGTATCCTGGCTCCCAGAGCCGTATACTTTCCCGGATCCTTAAGGAAATCCACAATCTCATCCAGATCATCCTTCTCCTCATGCAGTCCGGCAACATCGCCAAAGGTGACCTTCGAATCCGTTACCATCTGCGCACGGCTCTTGCCGAAATTCATCATCCTGTTTCCGGCCGAACCTGCAGACTGATTGTTCATCATATTGCTGTAGAAGAATACGAATACTATCAGTACCAGCAGACTGGGCAGCACATACATGACGAACCAGTTTTCTTTCGGTACATCCTCTATCTTGACCTTTATGCCAAGCGTCCTTGCCTCATCCTCCACTTCACGTACATCAGTGGAATTAAAGCTGTGATTCACATAATCCGTGGTAAGAACATGCACGGTACCTGTAGGCACTTCCTTGTTCTGTTCAATGGTTATGCTCATTACCACGCCGTCTTTTACGGCCTTACGGTAATCCTCATAGGTATAATTATTTGCTCTTCTGGTGGAGAAGCTTATCCATATGGCCGCAGCCAGCATAAGTAATATGACCAGAAAAACGATACTGTATCCTGATTGTCTTCTCATTATAAAACGCTCCTGTGTATCTGTAAGTGCAAAACAAGTAATTATTATATAGGTAAATGCCGGATTTAGCAAGTAAAACAGCGCTCCTCAGCGCCCTCCCCTATCTAGTATCCGAAGTCGGCCTCATCCGCAACATGCTGTGGTTGACAGAAGTTAATTCTAAAGTTTATTATATTCTTATCTTATGTAAACACAGGGGAAATCATGGCCTTTAGCAAGAAAAAGAAAGTAGCTGCATTCCGGAAGGAGAAAAAGGGTGGCCGTCTGGGCATCTTTATGGCTATGTTCATATTTATAGCCTTCATCGGCATGTTCGGCTACAACAGCTATACCCTTTACAAACAGCAGAAACAGCTCGACCGTGATATGGCCATCCTCGAAGAAAAATTATACCAGGAACAGGTCCGTGAAAAAAACCTCGCGGAATTCGAAACTTACACCCATACCAAAAAGTATGCGGAAAAGGTAGCCAAGGAAAAACTGGGCTACGTATACGAAGGCGAGATCATCTTCCAGAAGGATAAATAAATGGATCTTAAGGAAAGAGTCCGCCGTACCATTGCTGAGCAGGGGCTTATCGGGCCGGAAGATACCGTATTATGCGGAGTATCCGGCGGAGCCGATTCCCTCTGCCTTTTTCTTTTGCTCCACTCCCTTTATAAAGACAGCTCCGTAAAACTCCACGTAATGCATATCCACCATCATTTACGCAAAAGTGCCGACGATGATGCCCTTTTTGTGCGCAGGATATGCGCAGATCTGTCCGTCCCCTTCAAACAAAAGGACGTTGACGTAACCGCTCTTGTCGCAGAAAAAGGTCTCTCTACCGAGGAAGCTGCCCGCATACTACGCTACAACGCCTTTAAAGAGGAGCTGTGTGCGATCGAACCCGACCGCAGCAGGCGCCGCCTGGCCGTGGCCCACAACCTAAACGATGATGCCGAGACCGTCCTGCACAATCTGTTCCGCGGCAGCGGCCTCAAAGGACTGGGCGGCATCCGTCCGCTCCAGGAGCACGACGATTATACCCTGATCCGCCCATTGCTTGATGTATCACGCAGCGAGATCGAGGATTACCTCAATAATGCCGGCATAAGCTGGTGCACCGACGAAAGCAACTTAAGCGACGATTATGCCAGGAACCGCATCCGGAACAATCTGCTGCCGCTGGCAGCCTCCCAGATAAACGAACGCGCCGCGCAGCACATTCACAGCGCTGCCGCCCAGCTCATATCTGCCGAAGACTTCATATCTTCCGCCCTGGACGACGCCTTCAAAGCCTGCACATCCGACATCCCGGACGGCCTGCGCATAGACCGTGCCGGCTTTCTTGAGCTTCACCCTTACCTCAGGCGGCGTCTGGCCCTCAAATGCATGGAATACGTCAGCGGCTATGCCAAAGACATATCCGGCATCCACGTGGAAGTCCTATGCTCTCTCTTCACCCTTCCTACCGGAAAGATGCTGGATCTCCCCCACCGCCTGCACGCTGTCCGCAGGCGCGACCACGTCGAACTCATCCGCAAGTAACCTCTCCTCTCTGCCCCGCGCTGCGCCATTCACTCCGCCCGGGGTGCTTTTTTTATTGAGCCCGCCTGTTGCCGAAGAGAGGCAGACACGTTGGAGCGGTGCTACGGCTTTAAGCATTTCTAAAAAAGCGCCCCGCTCATCTATACCGGCCGGGACCGGTCGACAGTGGAAATCCATATCCACTGTCTCCCTTGTCCCGCCATCCATGGCGGTCCATCCCTGATATAGTTTAGCGCTTTTAAGAAACGCTAAAAGCCTCCGCAATGCTCCCCCGTGTTCTGCCCCCTCTCCGGCTGCAGGCGGGCGCCTTTAGGATGTATGCACCCCGGGCAATGCGATTAAGCGCAGCGCTTAACGAATCGGAGTGCGATAAAATCGTCCCGGGTCAGAGGGCCCGCCAATATATACAGTACGCCTATGTGATCCACGGGCCCGCATGGGAGGGGAGAATTTCGATATCGCACGAACGATGAGTTTGGCAGCGGAGCGACAAGCAGGGCACGGGGTGCATACATCCTGCCGCGCCCCTCGGTGAGCTAAAGGGGGCAGAACCGGGGGAGCACCGCTCCGACGGGCCTGTACATGACTGCAACAAGGGGATCGGGCAGCCAACAAAAAAGCCCCGGGCTGCGGGTATGCGCAGCGGGGGCAGATATACATGGGGAGCAGGACAGTGGGTCAGCCGGTCACGTATTCGTACATGTTGTCGGCGTCTTCCTTGCGGATGCTCTCCTGCACGTTAAGTACTTTCACTTTGGTCTCTTTGTTACCGAAGGCGATGGTTATGATATCGCCGGCCTTCACCTCAGCGGAGGCGCGGGCCACTTTGTCGTTGAGCATTACACGTCCGGCGTCGCAGGCTTCATTTGCTACGGTGCGACGCTTTATAAGGCGTGATACTTTCAGGTATTTATCTAATCTCATGTTGATCCTCCGTTCGAAGCAAACCGGGTATTTTAGGTGCGGTCACACCCTACCCGGAAGAGGGCCGCCGGCCGGCTTTAGCCTGCTTCCGGCAGCTTCGTGATAATAAAACAGGGTGCACTGTCCGCGCACCCTGCATAATGATCATCTACAGCTATTATCTATCAGCCGATAGCATCCTTGAAAGCCTTGCCGGGCTTGAACTTGGGTGCCTTGGAAGCAGCGATCTTCATGGTAGCGCCGGTCTGAGGGTTGCGGCCGGTACGTGCGCTTCTCTTGGTAACTTCGAAAGTACCAAAGCCTACTAACTGAACCTTACCGCCCTTCTTGAGCTCCTTGGTAACGGTCTCGGTGAATGCTGCTACTACTGCTTCTGCATCTTTCTTGGTAATGCCAGCCTTATCTGCGATTGCTGCAACTAATTCTGTCTTGTTCATTACTAAATCCTCCTACTAATATATGTGTTTTTTTGCTTTTCTTAAAAAAGCTACATGTACTTTTATATTCGTTTTTGCCTTATTTGTCAATACTTTGCCACAATATAAAGTGATTTTCCGCCGTAAATACGCAAACTGTGGTGGTTATGTACTGTATTTTAGCGTAATTTTGGTAAGTTTGCATATTGAAATTCCCGGATTCATCACCCTATCGGAAGCAGTTCGGAAAACGAATAGTTTACGTCCTTTTTCTCCGAATCCATGGTTATGGTATAGCTCCTTGTCTGGAAGCCTTCCTTTCGCAGAGTCACTATGCAGCTTCCTGCCTCTTTCTTAAAGCTCAGAGGCGTGAGCCCTATATACACACCGTCCTTATACACCTCCACGCCCTCGGGAGCATCGATGTATACCCTGTATTCCCCGGCAGTTACCACATTACCGCTGCTGCCGTCGTCACCGCTTACCCGGGCATCGCCGTATCCGCCCTCCGATCCGTCGCCGCCTCCTTCATTCGCAGTATTATCCGATACGGAATTATCCGATGCACTGTTTCCGGATGCCGTATTGCCAGATGCCGTTTCCCACGGAGTGGGCGTCGGGCTTAGTGTGGGTTCTGCCGCCATATTTTCCGACGTAGTGTTTGATGATGCGGAGCCGCTGCCGTTCTTTTCAAGCGTCACTCCCAGTTTAGCCGCCTCCTGGGCCACACGTATATACCTGGTCACTGTATTATAGCCATCCGCCCTGGCTTCCATCCTGTGTATGCCGTAGCTTAAGCTCACATCCTTAGCTGTATCGACCTCATTGCCGTCTATGAATATCTTTGCATCATCAGGCTTACAGCTAAACAGCACTTTTCCGTATTTGGGTGCACTGACCCAGGCCGATACATCCACGCTCACCTCACGGCCCTGGGATACGCTTATCTGCTGCGTGCCGGTGCTTCCCTTGTTGGATACGGTTATATCATATGTCCCCACAGGTACCGCAAGCAGCATATCCCTGCTTATCTGGTATACCCGGTTATCGCCCACTTCTATAAAGCCGCCCACAAAATGATCTTCGTTTTCAAGGCGCAGATATCCGTGGCTGTTCTGTACGCTTATGGAATATACCGTATGTCCCATGCCGCATACCATCAGCTTATCCACTGCATTCAGATCCATAGCCTCGCCCGGGCCGTCTGCAGTGAGTATCACGGCTTTCTGGTCCATGGTATAATCCTCTCCCATGAGGAAAAGCTGTCTCGAATCCGTCGGGACCGGCAGATTCTCTATGTCGGTAAAAGCAAAAGCTTCACCGTTCACCTGCAGGCTGTTTAAACGCTTGCGTGAACGCATGAAGCTGATATCGACAACTGATCCTTTCTTTAACTGGTCAAGCGCTATGGCCTGGGCATATTTATCGTGGTACCCGGTAGCCCCGTCATAGTTTAAAGTATAGTATTTCCCCACCTCCAGGTTATAAAAGCGTATTGTCTTCTGTTCCTTATCGCAGTCCACATAAACCGCCGTATCCAGAGAATCGTAATTTCCCGGGGTCGCCGGCATGAACCCGGTATCCTCATAGCTCTTTTCGTTTCCGCCGTTACCGAAGGGACTGCTGCAGGCGCCCAGCACTAACGCCATACACATAAACAGAATTAACGATTCAGGCTTTTTTTTCATAAACATATCTCTCCAAAAGGTACTGCCTGTCATTATGCTCCGGCTCTTCCAGCACATCATCCAGCATTTCCTGCAGAATGCGTCCCATATCGGGTCCGGGGCTCACTCCGGCCTCCATCAGGTCCTTGCCTTTTACAGCCAGATCTTTAATGCTTACGCACTGTTTTTTTTCAAGTATCACCCGGTATAGCTCACGCAGTTTCCCTATACGCTCCAGCTTCTCATCGCGCATAAACATGCTCTGTGCAAGACAGTCGGCCTCCTGTACATAGAAAAGCAGCGGGAAACACTCCTCACCGCAGCGGTTCATCACATGCCGCAGCGCCTTCTCCTGCGCCGGATAACGATCCTCATGATTTTTAATAAGGCGCACCACATTCTTTACCGTGTCATTATCATACTTAAGACGCCGCAGTATCTCTTCGGCCATCTGTGCTCCCAGCTCCGGATGCCCATGAAAATGCGCCACTCCGTCATCATCGACCTTTTTAAGCAAGGGCTTGGCTATATCATGAAAAAGCATCGTGAGACGCATCAGCTTAAGCACACGCGGATATGCCTCATCTCCGAATTCTTCCTTTAAGAGCTGCGTGTTTACAGTCTCCAGCGAATGCAGCAGATGCTCCCCCACGCTGTACATATGATGGGGATTTTCCTGCGTGGTGATCATGGTCTGCTCCCACTCGGGAAGAAAATACTTTGTCAGAGTGCTCTCATAGAACATTTTAAACCTGTATGGATGATCGCTCAAGAGCAGTTTTTCCATTTCTACACGGATGCGCTCGGCGCTTACAAATCTGATATTGGGCGCGAGCTTGAGAATGGCATTCCATGTCTCCTCCTCGATATCCGCATCTAACTGTGCAGAAAAGCGTATCGCACGCATCATGCGCAGTGCATCTTCAGTAAAACGCTCCGTGGCATTACCCACACAGCGTATCAAACGCCTGTCAAGATCCTCAAGACCGCCGTGCATATCTACTATGCCTTTTCCCGGCGCATAGGCCATGGCATTTACCGTAAAGTCCCTGCGCTTTAAGTCCTCCTCAAGGCTGGCAGTAAATTCCACCTGCCTGGGATGACGGCAGTCGTCATATTCACCGTCTATGCGGTAGGTGGTCACCTCAAAGCTTTCCTGCCTGCCGTTCATACGCATCAGCACAGTAACGGTGCCATGCTTTATACCGGTATCCACCGTGCGTTTAAACACACTCTTAACCTGCATGGGAAGTGCGGATGTGGTGATATCCCAGTCATTCGGTGTCCTGCCAAGGACCAGATCCCTCACACAGCCGCCCACGATATATGCTTCAAATCCCGCAGCATTAAGTTCTTCAATTATACGTATAGCCCCTGCCGGGATCTTATCGTCAAAATTCATTGATCGCCTCTATCACTCTCTGCTGTTCCTCTGCGCTTATACCGTTATACATCGGTATGGAAAGAACGCTCTTTGCATACTCCTCCGTAACAGGAAGACTCCCTTCCTTAATGTTAAAAAAAGCATAAGCCTTTGAGAGGTGCGGCGGGATAGGATAATGGATTATGGTATCCACTCCCTTTGACGCTAAATGCTCTGCCAGCGCATCCCTTTCTTTGCAGCGTATCACGTACTGGTGATATACATGGTCGGCCCCCGCTCTGCATACGGGCTTTAACACCCGGGGATTATTTATACCCTTATCATACACTGCTGCGGCCGCTTTGCGCTCATCATTCAGTTCCTTCAGATGCTTAAGGCGTACGCCAAGCAATGCTGCCTGTATCTCATCAAGCCTCGAATTGACACCCAGCTCTTCATTGTGATAGCGGATGCTGCTGCCGTAATTACGCAGCTGCTTTATGCGTTTATAATACTCTTCGCTGTCGGTTATCACAGCTCCGCCGTCACCGAAACACCCCAGATTCTTAGAGGGATAGAAGGAAAAGCAGCCTATATCGCCTATGGTGCCGCTTAATCCCGTGCCGGCATACGCTCCGTGCGACTGCGCACAATCCTCTATCAGCTTAAGTCCGTGCTTATCGCAGATCGCTTTTATCTCATCCATACGCGCGGTCTGTCCGTAAAGATGGACCACCATCACAGCCTTGGTCTTAGGGCTTATATGCGGCTCGATCTGTGCGGGATCCAGCTGATAATATTCATCGGGCTCGACAAATACCGGCGTTCCTCCGGCTGCACTGATACCCATTGCGCTGGCGATAAAGGTATTGCCCTGCACTATCACTTCATCCCCTTCGCTTATGCCTATCGCCCTGCAGGCAAGACTTAATGCATCCAGGCCGTTACCGCAGCCTGCGCAGTATGCGCTTCCCATATAAGCCGCGTAATCCTTTTCGAAGGTCTCAAGCTCGCCGCCCAGAATGTAGCGTCCGCTCCTTAACACCCTTATCGCAGCCTCTTCAAACTCTTCCTGATATCTTTCAAATCCCCGGTCCAGCCGGTTTGTCATTATCCTGTCCATATATACTCTCCGGAAAAAAATAAAATCTCCCTGAAAAATCAGGGAGATATACGATCATACATGTATTCCTCGACTTATTCTATGTCGATCCCCTGGGCTCTGATATATTCCATAACATCGCCTACGGTCTTTAAATTCTCCAGGGCTTCATCTTCAAACTTGATGCCATACTCATCCTCTACTGCAGTTATCAGATCGAGCAGCTCAAGTGAATCGGCTCTTAAATCCTCCTGAAAGGATGTATCCTCATTTATATCAACTCCATCGGAAAGATGAAGCTGTTCTCTTATCATTTCCGCAACTTTCTCTAACATGTCTACCTCCTGGTGTTTGGCTTATAACCTCATTTCTAATATGAGAGTATATGCATAGACTTATTGTTTGTCAACACCAATTTTAGAGTGGTATATTGCGCAAAAATGTGATATGATTATTAGGTTATGGGTGGGATTTATTGTCTTATGGGAAAAAGCGCCAGCGGCAAAGACAGCATATACAGGCGCCTGTTCGAAAACCGTGGGCTTGCTTTCAAGCCTTTGGTCACTTATACCACGCGGCCCATCAGATCCGGTGAGACACAGGGTGTCGAATACCACTTCACCGATATTGCCGGAATGAAAGCCCTGGAAGAAAAGGGCCTTATCATCGAGTCGCGCGTTTATCATACCGTCCACGGTGACTGGTATTATTTCACGGCGGATGACGGAAAGGTAAGTATAAAAGAAGATAATTACCTTATAGTCACTACCCCGGAAGCCTTTAAAAAGCTAAAAGCATATTACGGTGCAGAGTATGTGCATCCGATATATATAGAAGTAGAAGACGGTCTGAGGCTTTCACGTGCGCTTGAACGCGAGCGTATGCAGAAGGAGCCCAAATATAAAGAGCTGTGCAGGCGTTTTCTGGCTGATGCCGATGATTTCTCGGACGAAAAGCTTAAAGATGCCGGCATAGAAAAACGTTTTGTTAATACCGATATAGACAGCGTTCTTAAGGAGATCACCGAATGGATCCTATCCAGATAGGCAGGATTAACCAGACCATGCCGGCTGAAGCTGCAACCACCGCCGCTGCGCGGGATGACAGCTTCAAGTTCATACTGGCCAGCAATATCAATGAATCCGAACTCCAGGAAAAGCTAACCTCTCTTATGAGCGAGATAACCCAGCAGGGCGAGCGGCTTTCCAAGCGCAAGGATATCAGGGATATGAAGCGCTACCGCGGTCTGATAAAAGAATTCCTTAATGAAGTGGTAAACCGTTCGCACGAATTCTCACGCGAGAATTTCCTGGATAAACGCGGCCGGCACAGGGTATACGGCATAGTGCGCCTGGTGGATGAAAATCTTGACGCTCTGGCGCAGGAACTGGTAAAGGATGAAAGCGACAACATGGAAGTACTGGCAAAGATAGGCGAGATCCGCGGACTCTTACTGGATCTGTTTACTTAAAGGGGGGTGAGACCATGGCATTTTCGGACATCGTAGGACAGAGCCTTATAAAGCAGCAGCTGCAGGGCGCTATCAAAAGCGGCAAAGTCTCTCATGCATACATAATCAGCGGTGAAAACCGGAGCGGCAAGGAATTTGTCGCAAAGAATTTCGCCCAGGCCCTGTTATGTGAAAATCCCGTAAACGATCCCGATGCGGGAGCGGAAGCCTGCGGTGAATGCCATTCATGCCGCCAGGCAAAAGCCCTGTCACATCCGGATATCATATATGTCACTCATGAAAAACCAAACACTATAGGTGTTGACGATATACGCCAGGGCATAGGCGAGACCGTACAGATAAAGCCGTACAGCAGCAAATATAAGATATACATCATCGAAGAAGCTGAAAAGCTCTCTCCCCAGGCACAGAACGCGCTGCTGCGCACGCTCGAGGAGCCGCCTGAATATGTTGTGTTCTTACTGCTCACAACAGGCACCGGCACCCTGCTGCCTACCATCATCAGCCGCTGCAATGTACTGCAGATGCGTCCGGTACATGATGATGAGATGCGCGACTACCTTATAAAACAGCTTCACGTGCCCGAGAGCCGTGCAGAGATCTGCATCGCATTTGCGCGCGGTAATGTAGGGCGTGCCAAGGCTTTAGCCTCCAGCGAGGATTTTGATAAGATCCGTACCGGTGCACTCTCACTTCTTAAGAACATAAAAGAAATGGACACCGCGGAAGTGATGGACGCACTCAAGCAGATAAGGGAATACGGCTTTGACATAAACGATTATCTGGATATAATGGCTGTATGGTACAGGGACATACTGCTGTTTAAGGCAACCCATGATATGAATCATCTTATCTTCAGGGATGAGATAACAAATATAAAAAAGGCAGCCCAGTTCAGTGATTATGAGGGCATAGAGGAAGTGATACGTGCTCTTGAGGTGGCCAAGAACCGCCTGCGTTCATCCGCTAATTACGAGATGACCATGGAACTGCTGCTCTTAACGATACAGGAGAGTTAGTACTAATGAAAACTATTGTAGGAATACGTTTCCGCACGGGAGGCAAAGTATACTTCTTTGATCCCGGCGATTATCAGATAAAAAGGGGCAGTCATGTTATAGTCGAGACTGCAAGGGGCGTGGAATACGGTACCGCCGTGAGCGAACCCAGACAGATCGACGACGATAAGTTCACCCAGCCCTTAAAGCCCATCATCCGCATGGCCACTGCCGAAGATGATGCCATAGATACGGAAAACCGCGAAAAAGAAAAGATCGCCATCCCCATTGCCAAGGAAAAGATCCGCTCCAGGGGACTGGATATGAAGCTTATAGATGTGGAATACACTTTCGACCGCAATAAGGTGGTATTTTACTTTACTGCCGACGGACGTGTGGATTTCCGTGAGCTTGTAAAGGACCTGGCCAGCCAGTTCCGTACCAGGATAGAACTGCGCCAGATCGGTGTGCGTGATGCCACCAAGCTTTTAGGCGGTCTGGGAAGCTGCGGCAGGGTACTCTGCTGCCATTCCTATATGTCCGATTTCATCCCCGTTTCCATAAAGATGGCAAAGGAACAGGGACTGTCCTTAAATCCCGGAAAGATAAGCGGCATGTGCGGACGCCTTATGTGCTGCCTCCAGTACGAGGCTGATACCTATTCATATCTTAACCGCCGCCTGCCCCGTGTAGGCGATGAGGTGGTAACGCCCTACAATACGACCGGAACTGTACAGAGCGTGGACGTACTCCGTCAGAAAGTACAGGTCATCGTTGATGTAAACGATGAGAAGGAAATAGAAGAATATCCTGTTGAAGAGCTCAAGTTTACCAAGCGCTCACACAATAACAATAAGAAAGACAACAGGAATCAGGAGAAGCTCTCCAAGGAAGAGCTTCAGGAACTGAAGAAGCTGGAAAAGCCGGAAGATTAAGCCCATGGAGAGACTGGATGATCTGCAGCTTTCGGGACTTAAGATCCTGCAGGATACCGACAGGTTCTGTTTCGGTATGGATGCCGTGGTATTATCCGGCTTTGTTAAGGTAAAGAAAGATGCCCGGCTGCTCGATATGGGCACCGGCACCGGTATCCTTCCCCTGCTCTTATCGGCAAAGACACAGGCATCCGAGCTCTTCGGATTAGAGATACAGAAAGAAAGCGCCGACATGGCAGCTAAGAGCGTTGAATTAAACGGCCTCTCGGATCGCATACATATAGTACAAGGCGATATAAAAGAAGCAGGAAAGCTTTTCGGCCCTGCTTCTTTTTCAGTGGTATGCTCCAATCCTCCGTATATGGCAGCGGGAAGCGGTATCACCAATCCCGACAGCCCGCTGGCTATAGCCAGACATGAGATATTATGTACTTTTGAAGATGTTGTTAAACAGAGTTTTATCGTTCTTCACCATGGCGGCAGCCTATTCCTGGTGCATAAACCGGAACGTCTGTCCGAACTGCTTTGCACATTAAGTGCAAACCGCATGGAACCCAAGCGCCTGCGCATGGTGCATCCCTTTGCCGACAGAGAGCCGTCGATGATACTGATAGAAGCTGTCAAGGACGGAAAAAAGGGAATGAAAGTCGAGAAACCGCTCATACTTTATGAGAAACAGGATGTATACAGTGAGGAAATGAGGAGGGATTATGGCTTCTGAATGCGGTATGCTGTATCTGTGCGCCACTCCCATAGGCAATCTTGGCGACATTACAGCCAGGGTGCTGGAAACACTTCAGAGCGCGGATCTGATCGCTGCCGAAGATACACGCGGCAGTCTGAAACTGCTCAATCATTTCGGTATAAAAACAGCTCTTACCAGCTACCATGAATACAATAAATACGACAAAGCCAAAACGCTTATCGAAAAAATGCGTCAGGGCTTAAACATCGCTCTTATAACGGATGCAGGCACGCCCTGTATCTCCGATCCGGGTGAGACGCTGGTAGCCATGTGCATCGAAGAAGGTATCAGGGTCAGCAGTCTGCCCGGCCCCGCAGCCTGTATCACGGCACTTACCCTGTCAGGCTTAAGTACAAGGCGTTTCTGCTTCGAAGCCTTCCTTCCGCCCGATAAGAAACAGCGCCGGCGCATACTGGATGAATTAAAGACCGAGACGCGGACCATAATAATATACGAAGCC
>JAEEGL014409518.1_pt1 | contig 12608 bp, 15 predicted proteins | sample 9134231 | NCBI WGS metagenome assembly JAEEGL01 (sample SAMN16246548, study PRJNA631951) | gut metagenome | biome: gut microbiome; feature: rumen; material: fiber-attached | host: Bos | place: Iran: Karaj | collected 2018-10
ACTACAATTCCTCCGCGAAACACTGATTCGGAATTCAATGTTTCATCATATTTCGTGACCTTAAGTACTTGTCCACTTGGTTTCTATCAAAATCCAAGTCAATAAAATGTTCCATCTCATCATATGTAGCATCATCAAAGAAGCAATCATAAATTCTTTGAGCTTTACTTCTGTCACCTGATATATATCTTTTTAACTTTGAGAACAGAGTTTCATCCCCACCATATTCCCCATCAAAGGTTTTTGCATAATATAGTGGAGAAAGCTTCGGAAAATAATGATATCCTACCATGCCATGTTTAACTGCACCACAATCCCATTTACCTTCTTCATCAACTGAAAGAGCTTGAACACAACAGCAATCAGAATTATCGCCAATGCTGGTTATTAATATGTGCTGGATTGGGCCGAACGGATAACCATTAATTTCAACAAAATCTCCTGGCAAAAACGGTACAGGCAGATCTACGTTCTCCAACCCATAGTAAAGACTAACCGAATCAAGATACTCATCATAATAATGATCATCCAAGTCTATATACCATAATTCGCCTCTGACGATGATATAACTACATACTTCTTTCATTTTTCCATTTTCAGTTTTGTTCCATTTTGTTATTTCATACCAGACTGGAGTATCATCTGTATATTCTTCTATCCCATGATATTCACCGATTACTGATAGCGCAGCATCATATGTTGTACATACAGTATAAAATTCAATGGATGAATCTTTTTCTTCAGGATCATATCTTCCTAACTTAACAGTAAAAACACCCTCTCCAATCCTTTCTTTTTCTGAATCTTCTATGTTGCTTAAGTACAATTGGCATTCTGCTTGAAGTTCATCATCATGCTCTTTTTCAGCAATATCATAAAGGTATTGTAATGCCTTCTTTTTCTTTTCAATTGTAGTAGGAGAAAAATAGACAAGATGAACGATTTGCCAGTATATTAGTCTAACATTCTTAAGATACTGTCGCATTTCTTCAGAAGGCATAAATTCATCAATTAAATCTGGATAACACCTTTTACATATCATTCAATTCCTCCGATAATAATCCACATTTCAGATAATGTAATGTATATATAGCAATCTCCAAATAATCCAAGCGTACTTATCACTCATTTCCTTTGACGGTAGATAAAGAATCTTTTTACATGCCTCAATGAACCAATGTGGAACATTATGCTCTTCTAATTCCTGATAATCCTTATCTGATAACTTATAAGCTGCTCCTTTTCTTATAATCTCCGAATAATACATCGCTCTTTCTTTAGAAATCCCATATGAAATAAGATGATTCAATACATCCTCACGAAAACAAATGATATCACTTTGAGATATTTGCCCTGTTTTCAACAGTAACTCCATGTTATTTTTCCAAACATTAGTCCCATGTACCAATCCACATATTCTACAGAGATCATAATAACTTTTCAATCCGACACTCTCAACAATGTTCCTTATAAGGCAAGAATCATTTTTGATACTAAAAATTCTTATCAACTGTTCATATTTATCATTTTTTAAACATTGTAAAAGGGCTTCATTCTCTTTAATATTGTCCTCTAACTTGAAAACTATATTATCCATATATGCGTTCAGAACCGATGTGGTCTGAACTGCATCCATGTTCGTTGTCGCTAGAATTAACGTTTTCATGTTTGAGAAAATCTCATGCTTAATTCTATCCCTGTTGTCACTATTCAATTCATAGTATTCTTGTAAAGAAATCATAATGATAATCCTTTCATTTCCAGCCATGCAAGGAAAAGCTACTTGTTACTTGCTTTTCACCATTTTGCTCACATAAAAATAGAACTCTTTCATCGCAAACGCTTATGCCAAATTAACTATGTATCTCGCCACCATCAGCATTTGCTAGCTTTCCAACATCTATAAATGCAGCTTGTAGCATCAATCTTGCTCTTAGTTCTTCTACTCCACCTATACTGTCTACGTTTTCAAGTTCTTTAGCGCTTAGAATTTGAGCAAAGTCTGCTTTTCCTCTTACGACAGCCTTATCACTAATCCCTGCAAATTTGAGCAATTTACTTGGCAATAACATAATCCCTTCATTGTCAATCCATGTATCAACCGCATCTGATATAAAGATTTGTTCCAGAGTCTCCATCTCAGTTGTATCCATAGGGATAGAATGAATCATGTCCACCAACTGACTATACTCATCAGTAGTCATCATAAAAAGGCATTTTCCAAACCCTTTGGTTACCACAAACGTATTACCAGGTTTTAATAATCGATCCCAGATTATCTGTGTTTCAATTATTCCATTATTTGAACATAAGCTAAGCCCATGTTGATGAGTTGTGTTTTCTTTCATAAGATATACATCCTTTCCCAAAAATCATCTCATCATGCCTTGTATAAGCGTTATATATTTTTCAATGTCCATAAAAAGCTCCATCCTCCAACACAGCACTCTTCCATTCAATTCACAATAATCCTATTTTAGAGAATTAAAATCATTTTTTAATCCATCTCGCTCAATCATCTGCTTCATAACTGAAATATCGCTGAGTATGTCAATGTCATCAGATCCTTTTATATTATCTGCCACACGAGAAAGTGCTTGGTTTATTTCCTCCATAGTAGACACGATTTCTCTTTTAACATTATTCTCGTCATTTCTACGTTGTTCATAAACAGAATATTTCTGAACCAACTTACTTATTGTTGGGTAATAATAACTAGTGAGCTTATTGAGTCTACTACTTGCTTCCGGAAACAACTTGATCTCACTGCATATTTCATTAACAACTTCCTGGCAATCCACTATTAGCCTAACCATTTCCTGATCATTTATTCTTTTCTTCTCCTGTTCTAACTCATCGGAAAAAGTCTTCGAGAGTCTAATGAATTCTCTTGAGCCATCCGGCAAAGCTGCTATTGTCTCATTTTCTCTTCTCATTGATTCCTGTAATTCATGTTTAAGCCTTTTTTCTTCATTTTTTGCTTCACGTGCAAGAAGCCTAACCTTTTTCTTTTCTACAAAACCATTTCGAATTCTTTGAAATAAAGGAACTAACACTCGCCTAACAAACATATATATAGCAATACCTATTGCAGACACGCATACTATCCCTATTGTAGGTTTTCTATAAAAGATCAATCCCAGTATTATCGCAGCAACTATAAGAATAGGTACTATGTTATCACGAATCCATTCAAGCAAACATCCCAATATTCCAAGTATTACCACAATAACAATTATTGTAATTATGCTCATATACTTAACCCCTGCAATTATAAAAGCACATCGTATAGATACAACTCATACAATCATCAACTCAACCAAATAAGGCGCTTCTAAACCCAGAATTTAGAAGCACCTTATGCATCTTCATGTAATACAGAATCAATTATATAAATATGAAATCAACGCATTAAATGAATACACCACACATACTATAGCAGTTGCAACAATCACACCAATTACAATAATTCCTAATACTCGATGTTTCTGCAGTAAACCGTATATCTTCGAGAAAAGTTTTGCTTTATTTGCCATGGAAATAATCATAATTGCCTCATCCAACATAGGTACTGGATCAGGAAGAAACATATTGACGGCAAATAAAATCAGTTGTAACGGAAGCGGTAAGGCCGAAAATATAATAATAATCAGTATTACAATAATAACAACCATTCATCGCCTCATTAGCAACAAAACTTTATTGAATAACTCCACACTCATGTAAAAGATGACGTATAGCTAAACCAATGAACCACTATGTATTTCTATGGTTTGGGCTCAAACAAGCACAATGCTATTTCATTTCCCACCTAGGTTTATGTTTCCCGTCCGGGCTACTAGGGCATTTTCCAGATATTGCTGGAGGAGTACTGCTTGGTGCACCACCTCCAGGTCCAGGCCCATAATTCGAACCACCGCTTTTACCACACCACATGCAGACATTTCCATATCTAATTCCCATAACTAAACCTCCTTTGATAAGTAACAGCAGTGTTATTTACTGATTAAACAAACCATTCTCTATATCGATAAGTATAATCCGTTTTAAAGATTATATCTATAAAGTTTCTATTATATCTCTATAAAAATAATCTTATCTATAAAGCCATGCTAACTTATCTATATAGAGGTAAATACACATGAATGTAGGACAACGAATTCGTCATTTTCGCACACTGAAAGGGTATTCCATCAATAAACTAGCCAATTTATCTGGTATTTCTCAAAGTTATCTACGTGCAGTAGAATTTGAAGAAAAGAATCCAACCATTCAGTTGTTAACACTATTATGTGAACAATTAGAGGTATCACTAAAAGATTTTTTTGATGAAGAGAAAGATTTTTCTTTTTCATCAGATCCCATACACGAAAGAATATATAAACTAACGCCGACACAGCGAAAGGCATTGACTGATTTTTTAGATACAATAATAGAAACAAATAAAGAGAAGTAGGCAGAGGAGTCCTCTGCCTACTCTTATGCCACACAAGTTTCCAAAAGACTTATGCCATCTTCCGACACTTTGTATATGGAATAGCTTAGTATATCTTCACGATTAACCACTGTATTATTAACCTCATTAACCATAGTCGCTAGCTGATCAGCACATATATCACTATTTATAATCAGCAATTCATGCACCGACGATGGAATTATTAATGATTCTCCATACAGATCATAAATCACCTTATCCAGCCCTGGATACAGTATTACAGACGCACCAAATACTTTTTCGTTATTACTTAGCACGATAAAAGGATCATTAAAATCTCTTTCTACATTGTCTATCCCAATTGCCTCGTTCAAGCGCATAAATTTTGCTGGTCTCTTGCGTGGTGTATTGGCTGATGCTATTTTATACAGCTCATTTTCTGTATAACCAATTATTTCTGCCAACTTTTTCGTGACTATGATTGCTCCACAATTGTCGCCTACCGAACATCCAATCTCATATACTACTGCCAGATCCAAAAAGTCTCTGTAAACTTTATCCTTAAGATAATCTGTGTTCATTTCTTTATTTATCAGTCTGTAAGTAAGGAATTTTTCCACGCTACCGCGCTCAATAAGCTTCTGAACTTCCAATTCTGATAAAACCACTAGATTTTCTCCAAGAGTCTGATATATTTGTATGGCAATTTCTTCTACGCTGCTCTTTTGAAGCATCTCGTAGTAATCTTCCAAGTATACGACAGGATAGCTTTTATTGTTTTCACTTTCAATATGCAATGCAGTTCTAGAAATATCATTTCTCTTTATTACTGGTTGTATTACGCAGCTGATTTCATTTCCTGAATCTGCTGCCAATTTTTCAATGATCTGCATAACTGTATTGCAAAAATCATCAAAAGCATATTTATTTTCCATTTTTTTCCTCCGAATTACTGAATATCGAAATACAGTTGTGTTACAAATATATTTCGTCTCACCTTTTAAACCTCTACTTCAGCATCAAAAGTTTCTTCGTTCTCCACTTCTGACATATCTACTGAAACTCGAGTCTTAATTGACTCATCCATGCTCATAGCCTTTTCTAAATCCGTTCTTAATGGAGCGTACTTTAGAAGCTGTTTAATCACGGTCTTTTTAGCCATTGAATCAAAATTATTAGCCCAGGGACTGTATAACGAATCCGTCACTTTTGAATATCTTTTTGCATATTCTTCCACATCCCTTCTGCTCATAACTTCAAATCCATAACCTCCATTTCTTAATTTGTACAAAGCATAATAACAACGAACCTTTCCTCTATCGCTTAATGATGGTTTGTGATACAGTTTTGAATCAAGTCCAAGCTCATATTTAAAGTCGTCGTTCTCATATACTACCTGAGCTTGAATAGTCTGAATCTCCGGATTCCTATAAGCAAGGCCCAGCATACCTTTGTAACCAATCTGAAATTGACATTCTAATTTGCCCTTGTTGTTATAAGGGATAAGATAGGCCTGTCCAAGTGGGCTATTGACCTCAAGCCCCAACTGAGCTGCATTCATCAAAGCTGCTAAAAAGCTCATCTGGCTACACTCGGCAAGCTTTGGGGTAGTATTCAATGCAGACAACGCTATACGTGTAAACCTTTCAGGTGTAATGACTGTTGGAAGCGCTTTTTTGATCTCCGGTTCAATTGCTTTTATCAGATCTGCAATATTCATATTCTTGGACAGTTTTGGATTTGTTATTTCATCTGCCTTAGCAGCTAATTGATTCTTTATCTCTTGTTCTTTCATGTGTCCTCCAAATAAAATAAGGCATGAATGCAAAAGATAATTTCTTTACACTCATGCCACCTTAATTGTGAATCTTCTGGTAGATATCCTTTTGATGTAATTCTCATATACATCCGGATGCTCTGTCTTGAGTTTCTTCGTATCAAGCCTTTCCTGGTAATATTGTTTCCAACTAATGACATATTTGTCCACATAGGCAGTTTCAGCATCATCCATTGAGATTTTGATTTTCTCCTCAATGGTTTTCTTTTCTTTCTCAAGTTTGTTTATCAGTTCTTCAAGCTCATCATGACGTTTAAGTTCCTGATCATAGCCTGATAATACTAATTCTTTTCCCGGAGTAGTCTTGTTATAAATTGATTTGAGATATTGCTCTGATGCATCACTTCCATCAGGCTCTGGTGGGATACGCTGTATGACATTCTGATTCCAAAATCTTTCTTCGATGCTTATGAGATCAGAGATTACTTTCTCATCTCGTTCAATGCAGACATACCGGAATGCCTTTCCCAGAATAACTACAGCTAAATACCACCTGTCAGCACCAGTCACTGCCATATAGTGGTTGCACTGAATTATGTAGTGAGCAGGAATATTGCCATTTTCCCATTGGCTGGCAGAATAAGCTGAAGCTGTTTTACACTCCAGCCCGGCATTTTCACCAGCTATTACCCTGTCAACATTCGCAAACATAAACGGGTGATCTTTACTTATGTACATAAAGTTTGTGCGCCTTACCTTCTTTCCTGTTTCATCAGTAAACCTCTGTGCGACATACTCTTCTAGATCACGACCTTGTCTCATTGCTTCATTGTCGTGATCATCAATTATGTCAGTAGTCTTATCTAAATAGATCCTCATTGCAGAAGTATATGGATTCAAACCACAAATAGCTCCTGCATCACTGCCTCCGATGCCATGCTTTCTTTGCTCTAACCAACTCTGCCTATCCTTGACAATTATTCTTTCCACTTTGTTATTGACCATTAGTATCCCCTTTCTCAGAACTTTTTGGAAAAACTGTTGGATATTTTCTTCCATACATTCTTTATCACTAAAATTGCCTTACCACTATAGTTGACAAAGCCAACTCCAAGTTGAACTCCAATTGCAAATGCTGTAGTTAGAATTGCTTTATTTACTCTCTTTTCTACTTTTTTTCTTCTAGTGTTTTCGATGTCATACATTATGTCATCAACTATGATATGCACCATTGTATATACCTCCTTTCTTAGATTGTTACTGACTAACACTGGATACTACCTTTCCTTAACTGAAAGGCATCGTATCAATTCCAAAATGTCTATGATAATCGAGACAATTGCTTTTACCACTGAAATCCCCCCTTTGTGACTATTTGTATTGTTGTACAGTAAGATGATATATAACCAAAAATCTTAACCATGCTTCCACAAAAAGAAAAAGCAAAATGCGAAAATTGTGCAACATCTGCTACACACTTTTCGCATTTTGATAGAGCTTACTTGATAAATAAATACATCAAATCATTCTTCAAAAAATTGCTTTATGTTTTCTGGCATATCATCCAATGGCTCGTAGTTACTTCGTACTTCTGTTGATGAATCCATCCTGGAAATGATTAATTTAATAATCCAGTTCAACTGAAGTTCCTTTTTCTTCCAATTCCCAGCTTCTGGTAATGTAATATAAGGTTTTTTGTTATTGATGAGCATATTATACGCATCATCATCTGAATAATATTTTTCGCCCAGTATCATGTAATATGCATTCCTCAAAATCATATACTTATGTGGGTACATTATCGGATATAGTATAAGGGATAAACCATTACAGTTCTGCTCCGCTTCTCCAGCATTATCATCAAATTGAGTTTCTAACTTGGCTAAGCTGGCAATCTCAGGAAGTATTGACACCTTTCTTCTATAATCAATAACATTATCAACAAATTTACCAAAACATTCGTCATCATATGCGGACACTATTTTTTTTACTAATTCTTTTCTGTCGTTTAAACTGATTCGTCCTAAAGTCTCACATGGATCTACATTTGTTTTGACATAGTCGAATGCTTTATGGTCTATTATAAATGCAAATAAATCAGCTGTATTCGGTTCGATATTACTTGTTGGAGATAAGACAGTGTCCTTATCTAGAATTTCCATGACATCTAAATGGTTGTCTTTCCCATCTTCGTCTATTTTGTCCCAATCCTCAAGTACAACTTTTTTTCTTTTAATTCTACGAAGCTCGACGTCCAGCTTTGTGATTTTCTTTTGTATTTTCTCGCGTTCTATCAATCCCTTCTCAGTAATCAGACGAGCATTTAAAGAACTTATCTTTTCAGTTATGCTTTTCTCCTGTTTTGCATAATCCTCTATAATACTCAGAAGGCCATATTCCTGATAAGGCCAATAAAGATTCACCCCATCTCTACTTGAATAATACCTGTAGAATTCAACATTAAAAATGATCTTTAAGCTCTTTTCCAATTTAGTTTTGCATCGTTTTACATTTGATTCCCTGCTACTTTCATTCTTACCATAGTTTTTCCCGTATTTTTCATCTACAAATTCTGTGAAGTTCATATAAGCATTTATCCCTTTCTCGTTCTTCAACATACTCACCATGGAAAACAAATCCAGTGTTTAGGCCCCAAAAGTTTTCCTTAACCTAAATCTCACCAAATCTTATTATTATCCTGTAAAAAGCCTGACGTCAATCAACAAGGAGGAGCGAAATGATAACTGATTTTGATGAGTTTAATAGTTTTCTGTCAGAGGCACAATCAAGGATGGATGAATTGGACGAAAAACTGCAAACAGTAGCAGTTACAGCTGCACAATTTCAAAACACATTAGCTACAATTGACCATCGTCTTTCAAAGTGCGAAAAGACCCTTAACGGAATCGGATCAATCAAGATTTACCGAGATCTGATTCAAAAAGACCTAAAGAACTTATCCAAGGATTTAAGGAAAATTGAAAGTGAACTCACTAGGCAAAAAAGGAAAACCCACTCGAACAGGAGTGATTTAAAAGCCCTTACCAAAGTTCTACGTCTTCAACTCAAAAAGCAAGGCATTTATCCTGGAAAAAAAGCTTCTTTGAAAAAAATTTGCTCTCTTATAACCTGTCGCCCCTATGTATCACCAAGAATAAGTGAAGGAGGCGACGGCATTGAGCTATAACAACGTTGTTTCAATTAAAATCGACGCAACAGAATATTCGGTTCGTATCGTACGCCGAATGAAAGTCAATGGCGATAAGGATATCTACCATGTTGAATCCTACAGAGAGTCCACTTTTCTGGCAAAAGCTTTTGTTTCCAAACTTAGCACCCTAAACCTATGTGATAAACTGAAGATTCCTATATTCAAGCTATCAACAAAGGAAAGGGCTAACGCGCTTAATTCAGTAATAGAGGCTGCACTAATGTTCACAACTCAGGATGAAAATTCAGAAATAACAGATAGTTGCGAGATATTGTTTGAAGGCCAACGAGATGAACAGCACATGCTAAAAAGTGGCCTTACCTTATATAGGGCCTGGAAAGTCGATTATGAGGAGCTTATTTCACTTGTCTTCAGCATTTTGCCAGGTGTCTCTGATTTGCTATTTCTTGAGTCAATTTCATTCCCAGTCAAAAGAGCTTTGAACACATTGAACATAAGCGCTAACTACACCTTTTTTCTATCAATGCCGTACTGTTCCCTAAAAACCAGCCTTATGAAATGCTTATCGAGTTTTGCATCGCCAAGTGAATTCCTACTCCGTAAATTTACAGACTACTCCAATGCAGATTCACTACTTATGAGTTCTCAGGAGTATTATGGACTAAATTTCATTCTCGACGATGTTGGAAACAAGGGCCTGTTTCGGCCGAGTTCTATTGACAGAAGGCGGGAAGATCTTGATACCATCATCACATTCAACGCTGATTGCAACAATCGCTCTAACATAATACTCTGCGCTGAAGAATATCAGAATCTTGGCAGACTCTCGACTTATTCCAGGCTCTTGATTGTCTCACACAAAAAGCCTGATGAACAAAAAATGAAACACATGATCATGACTATGAACAAAATCCACAAGCCGAACATATGTGCCTTTTATCTGGACTTTTACAATGCCATACAAAAAATGACGACCGATGAGATAACGCGAATAGTTGAGTCTGATGACTATTATTACAAAGTAAATACAAATAATACCCTGCGTGTAGGAAGGCACACTCATGTTCTTTATGTAGTATGGAATCTCCTGCAAGCAACACTTTTAAAGGGAGTTGACACTGAAAAATATTCACAATCATTATTACGACATTTACAAGATGTGGTGAACAATCAGCAGGCTTTTGAAGAAAGGCTGCAGGGCATGTCCACCGACCCAGTCTGTTTGACCCACGATGTGATAATGGGTGACTATTTGAAGAAATACAGCAATCTCGCTGAATTTTTAAAAATAGCTGATTGGGAAAAAGCTTGCTATCTCGGCAAATATAAAGTCGTAGCATATGTACGGTCAGAAGTATTATGTGATGTACTCAGAAAAGCATACCATATTCCTATCACTAAAAACATGCTTAACAAAAAACTTGCACAAGCAGGAGTTATAAAAAAGGCTAACGACGGAAGAAATGTTCAGGTCGTAAATAACAAACGATATCTAGTAATCGACCTTCATGAGCTGGAGTCATATTACTGCACCAGTAATGATTTTAATCCTCTCTTTAATCTGGGCACAAAATAACATCGCCGTTTTACAGCACTTTTCTAAATCACGCTCATTTACTAATTTGAAGGAGGTAAGTTCTTAATGGAAAAAGTAAATAACGCTAAAACAAGAACTGCCTCCGTTCTTCTTTTTAAGACAGACGCACAGCAATTTTGGGAACAGCTTATGCATATCAGGAACCTAGAAGACAGTCTCAATTCTTGTATAATGTGTGCTACAATTAGTCATGCTGATGCTGTACCACAATTATTGATGTTAAAAAAAAGCGAATATCAACTCAAGCAAAAACTTATTGACGAAGTGCACGTCACTAATAATGGCACACCACGAAAAATTGAATACAAGGAATCAAAAGGACTCTGGTACACAATGTTACCTGACAAGCGCAAGCTTTACGGCAAAACAAAAGAAATCCTTCTGGATAAGCTTATGGAATGCTATGGACTGACTACGCTTGATTTCACAATGAAGACCGTATTTGAACAGGCTTTAGATCACAAGGACAGGACCGAGGCTGTCGATGCAGAAACACTCTATCACTTAAGGGCGTCTTTTGGTCGATTCATTGACAATGACCTCGCAAACACTGATATCCGTTCCATCACCTGTGATATGCTGTCAGAATACACTCTAAAAATGCTTAGAAAGGCTCAATGGGTCGATGCCATAGGAGTTACCCACAAAGTCAAAAAAAAGGCTTATTTGGGCTATAAAAGCGTTTTAAATGTAACATTCCAGTATGCTCTTCTCAAGGATTATATTACCCTGAATCCATTGAGCAAGTTCAACAACAAGGTTTTCTACAAGGAATGTGACTGTGCTAAGGCCATGTCTTCTGAAAAAATCTTTTCAGAAGAAGAACTGACTCGGATCAAGGATGAAGTACGTTCCAGGTTCAACGACAAGAGGCATAAAGGATATTTCATAAATGGTTATGCCATCCTCTTGGCAATAGAAACCGGAATGCGTGCAGGCGAGCTCCCTTCTCTCAAGTGGTCAGATGTATATGATAACTGCATCCATATCCACTCTCAGCAACTCTCCAAAAGGCAAAAAGGCGGCAAAGACTACTACTATGCTGACTGGACCAAAAATGAGAAGGGCGTTCCAATGGGAGGAAGGAGATTTCCTTTATCTAAGGCAATCCGTGACCTGCTGTCGGAAATACGTTCGATCCAAGAAGAAAAGGGCATTGTTTCAGAGTTTGTTTTCTGCCACGAAAATGGTGAGTGGATCAAAACTGATGCTTATATCACCTGTCTAAGGCGCTTATTGAAAAGCCTGAACTACAATGTCACAAACAACCACGCTTTCCGGATGAGCCTGAACAGCAATGTTCTATCGGCAAAACTGGGACTTCCTGCGGCAAAAAGGGCTGAGCTCTTAGGGCATTCAGTGGAAACAAATCTCAGGTATTACACCTACGCCACCAAGGATAGTATGGATGATCTTGTTGATCTGTTTGATTCAAACAACCAGGAACCCGCAGAAACACTGGAGGTCTCACCTAGGTCTCACCAAAAAGTGGTAAATTTTGCAAAAAAAGAAAGCCTTGAATCCACTAAATTCAAGGCTTTCAGCTAAAAAACTTTCGTGCGGAAGATGGGACTTGAACCCACACGATGTAAGCATCACAAGATCCTTAGTCTTGCTCGTCTGCCAA
>JAEEGL015177616.1_pt1 | contig 12608 bp, 9 predicted proteins | sample 9134231 | NCBI WGS metagenome assembly JAEEGL01 (sample SAMN16246548, study PRJNA631951) | gut metagenome | biome: gut microbiome; feature: rumen; material: fiber-attached | host: Bos | place: Iran: Karaj | collected 2018-10
AAAATGTTTGAACAGTGCTTTTTCATCTGTTCCGTAAACCTTTACGACATCCGGATACTGTGAAGCATACCATGCTCCATCAAATAATGAACGTAGCTCCTCCTCGCACCCTAAATTAATTGGCTTTTCTGCAGCGTAAACAGGTGTTCCTGCAAGCAGAGAAAAGCACACTGCTGTTGTCGCCAATAGCAGCCCACTTTTACGTGTTTTCATATATTATCCTCCTCTAAATATGTATTTATTCTGAATATGCCACTTTAGTTTACAATTGTCCATAGTTCTTACATTTATTTTTCAATACACACTTTGTAATTATACGCAAAAAGGATGTAGGCCTTAAACCTACATCCTCTATACTCATAACCTTTCAAGGCACAAAATATCTACAACATTTCTAATCGCTAAATCAGTCACTATAGCTTCGATAAATACTTCTCATACTCACCCTCTGGTATCCCTAATGATTCCATTGCCTGTTCTGCAGTCACTTTAAAGCTACGCATGATGCTTTTAACAGATGCTAGGCGTTCTTGTTCTCTTCCCTCAGTTCTTCCCTCAGCTCTGCCTTCTTCCCTCGCTTCATGTTTTATGATTGCTTCTTCTTCCCATCTCTGCATATATCTCGCCCCAACTTTCTCGCCGGCTTTTATCTGCGATACCCTGTTTATAATTCGTTCTAGATTATCATTTTTAATCTCTGTATCTCTACTTTGATTATATTCAATATTCTGTCATTAGCTCTACCAATCTTGCACCTCTAAAAAATTTTTTCTTTTATTCTTCTATTTCTCAGAGGTTATATGCTTAATTAGTGCGAATTATTTTACCTTTCAGAGCTGTATAATTATCTACTATTTAACTGTCCCAACAACACATGTTTTTTTGCAAAAACAAATGGCATAGGAAACTACTCCCAGGTAACCATCATCAAGAATGCCCTCTTCATAGCGTTTATCAATTATCTGTGAAAGTGCCTCTTGTAATCCTGAACTAATTTCTGAAAATTTCTTTCTATTTTTTATTTCAAATATATACGCTGGGTCTTCTGGATTATTAGGATAAATTACAATGTCAGGTCGTCCATCCCCTTCCTCTCGATTTGATTTCACAGTATAATTGGGCATTCCATATAATAATGACAATAGTAATCCATGATAAAAACCTTCATCACTATCATAATAGCTGATACTTTTAGCTAGAAGCCCCCTAACAAAACCTTCAATAGAAGAAACATCCTGATTTTTTACAGCATTATACAAACTATTGTAATCAAGCTGTTTTATACTTTTCTCAAACCACTGTCGAATTTGGTTTTTGAAAACATATGCTATTTCCCTATTTGGAATTTTCATAGTAAAGTATATTGTCTCATCTTGAATTCTGGCAGAAACCTTTTTCATATAGCCTGTGAAGTACAAAAAGTTCCACAAATTATCATCATTTTCTCTAATATCACCATATGTAATATCTTCATGAATCACCTTTTCAAGTGTCCCCCCTGATATCAATATATCAAGTTCATTTTTTACCGCCTCATCAGCATTTTCGACCATTTCTCTAATGATTGAATTAGAAGATGTGTTGGACCAATATGGCTCCGGAAATCTAGATGGATTAGAAATATGATCATTTACATACTTTATAACACTCCATGGATTATATACTTCACAATCTCCAAATAAATATCCATCGTACCACTCTTTAACAGTATCTATGTCGTCAGTTAAATTATAATCACTGAGCATAATCTCAGTCTCACGTGTCGTGAAGCCAAAAAACTCTCCAAAATTAACGCCATTTATAGTATTAACCTCAAGATTATTGAGGCCAGTAAAAATACTTTCTTTACTAATTCGTAAACAGCCAGTGACAACAGCTAACGCTAAAGCATCATTTGTCTTGAGTGCTGATTCAAACAAGGATCTAATCAACCCCACCATTTCATCATAAAATCCCTGATTATACGCATTTTCAAGTGGCACATCATATTCATCTAACAAAATGACAACGTTTTTATGATGATAATCTCTTAAGAATGTTGAAAGAGTTTTAATTGCTGTTGAATATTTTACATATTCTGATTTGATGGCTTGTTCCCTATCCTCCCTAGAACAGAATGTTTTTTCTTTCTTATCCCAAAGATACATACCCTGTTCAAAGGATTCAAATTCAGCAATTTCTACAGAACCCTGATTCATATATTTTTTTAAATATGAGTGTCTCTTAAACTCACTAATTATTTCTTCACGGATTTTTAGAAATGCTGTGTCAAAATCATCCTGCTTGGCAGACTTAAATGACATACGAATAACAGGATATTGTCCCATCCTAGAAATAATTTCTGGCCCAGCTTCCATTATTTTCATGTTATGAAAATATCTTTCATTATTTACTTTATCACCCTGACTATCTCTTTCATCCTCAAAAAAGGTCTGTAACATAGAAAGTGCAAGTGTTTTACCAAACCGCCTTGGGCGTGTAAACAAAGTAACCAAGCCGCCTTTTTCAATAAGATCCCTTATAAACATGGTCTTATCGACATAATATATATTCTCATCTATAAAATCTTTATATTTTTCATATCCAATTCCAATTTTTTTCACTACAAAAGCCTCCACTATTAAAAACGCCTTCCACTAGAGTATACCATTTAATATCAATAAAACACAAACCGCCGGTTACTTTTCCAACTCTGAAAGGTAAACTTATTTACATCCTGCCAACTTAAACTCACTACCTCCTCATGTATCTTCTTCAAATACATAAGTGCTTTATCAGAAAAACCAGAATACTACCTTGTAATACGAAAAGCTTCCGCCAAAACTCTTTCAATAACTCCCTCAATGTAATATGTTTTAATATGGAAATGTGGTCGAAGTGACCTAGATGCACTTATGCATTTGGAGGAAATTAATATACCATACAGTTTTTGTTATGTAAATATATCTTTTGTTAAGCGCGCGTTTTTTGTAACGCTGTATCATTATCCCATATATTAAAATATCCTGGAGCGCACAGCTCCAGGATATTCCCTAATTTTCAGTATATATACAAAGTATCTTTTCCAAATACTCATCAATTGTATCAAAGCTTAACTCCTTGCAATTATCATGCATTGCTTTTGCCTTGGCATCATCCTGCCAGATAGTATGAATAGCATCACAGAGAGCATCGACATCACCGCTTTCGTAGAGAAGTCCAGTTTCGCCAACCTTAATAAGTTCTGGAATACCACCTATATTTGCGCCGATAACTGGTGTACCATACATCTGAGATTCCATAACTGAAAATGGGCAGTTCTCATACCACTCTGATGAATAAACTGACATCTTTGCCTTGCGGATAAGATTTGCTAAATCGTCACCACTTTGGAAACCAACATTTTTGATATTATCAATGCCCTTAAGTAAGTCCTCAAGAGGTCCTTTACCTGCAAAAATGAAATTAACTTCTGGCATTTTTTTAGCAGCTTCGATTAATGTTCTAATACCCTTTTCCTCAGAATATCTACCAAAGTAAAGAACATAGTCTTCTTTTTCAGCCTCCACCCATGGAATGGATTCAATAAAATTGTGAATAGCCACTGTCTTTGGTGCAAAAAGAGGATTGGTATCTAGCTTGCTCTTCATGAACTTGCTGCAGCAAATAAATTTGTCAATGTATTTATATGTACCTTTGAGCTTCCAGAAGGACGCCTCAAGTGTGCCAATAAAGCTTTTGGCTGTGCTGCCATGAATGCACTTGCCCTTTGTACAATTCATAAAGCTTCCTGTGAGACACTTCTCACAGTTCTCACGAGTGTTAGGATTGTTGCACATGTGGTTTGGGCAAACAAGCTGGTAGTCATGGGCAGTAAACACTATCTTACACTTGTGGCCAGTCTGCTTTCTCCATTTTACGATTTCAAGAATCATAGATGGTGTAAGCTGATAGTTGAAATTATTCAAATGAACAACATCAGGCTGGAAATCATCTAAAACTAATCTGATTTTCTGGCGAGCTTCCTTGGAATATATTGTCTTAAGAGGATATGTCATCTTTTCGAATTTGCTGGCATCATGAAAATCCATGTCAGAAGTGTATGCATTCACTCTATTGCCAACACATCTGCCCTCGTGCTCCATTCCAAAATACTGCACCTCATGGCCTTTTGCCATAAGAGCTTCGCCCAATTTAAATATATATGTTTCTGATCCACCATTAGGATACAAAAACTTATTTACCATAAGTACTTTCATAATATTCTCCGCTTCCCATAATATTCAACCATAATAATAGTTATCCTGCTGAATTATACAACTTAGCAACCACTGTTGACAATCATTGATTAACACAAACTTCATCTACTATTTAAGTTATAATATGTAATTATTTACGATATTTATAAAATTCAGCAAAATGCATGGCTACAAAAAAGATGTAGGCATATAAACCTACATCCTCTACAATCTAGCTAAATATAATCAACTATAATTTTGATAAGTACTTTTCATACTCGCCTTCAGGTATCCCCAGCGACTCCATTGCTTGTTCTGCAGTCACTTTAAAACTACGCATGATGTTTTTAACGGACTCCAAACGTTCTTTCTCTACTCCTTGTGTTATTCCTTTTTCTATCCCTTTTTCCTCACCAAGGAGCTCTCTATAATCACCATAGCTTTCATAAGCTTCTTCACTAGTCATTATTGCTAACATATATTCTTCGACCTCCTTTCTATGTTCGGAGAGGTATTTAGATAGTTTTCCCTTCTCGATGCATATTTTAATTGTCGCACGCACAGCTGCCTCTTTATCTTTATTATACACTCTAAGCTGCTCTTTTAAAATAGTACAAAAAGCCAGATATTCTCCTATAATATCGTCACGTTCTTCATCTGCATATATTACTTTAGCTTTTACATCTATTGCACTGTCAGCATCAAAAAACTCCTCCTTAAGCGACAACACATCTGGATTATCCCCCTTAGATCCAGCGTATATTACATAAAGTTCTGCTTCAGGTAATTTCAGAGCCTCCCCACCATAAAGTTTTGCTTTCAGTATCTTACTACTATATACATAGTTCTGGTAGGACTTTGCCAGATACAAAAATAGTCTGAATATAATATTTGAACTCCATGTACTCTGAGCCTCTACTAATGTAATAAGCTTTCCATTAACTATAAAGCCCAGGTCATTATAGATATCATTTGTAAAAACATTCTCTATTGATATAACGTCCAGACCACTTTCATCTGTGGCAGTATCTTCAGGGTGCAACGCTCTATATAGTTGCAACAGATACTCCTTACTCTCATCACCAAACATATGGGTAAATAAGCTATCCTTTACTTTCATTTTTACCATTGCCTTTTATTACTCCTATAGCTTCTTATTTCCTTGGATATATATAACTTATTCATCTAAGTATCTTGACCTTTAGTGAGTGATGTAATATATTATCCATTGGATAATATACATTATACATATCCATTGGTCACCTTTCAATATAGGAGTTTAACATGAATGATAATATTATTTCTCAAAGAATCACCGCAGCACGAGAAAACATTGGCATTTCCAAAGCAGAAGCTTCTCGAAGATTGAATTTATCTAAAATAGGATACTGCAGATATGAATATGGTGATCGCACCCCATCACCACAAACACTTGAAGTCATAGCACAATGCTTTGGCACTTCTGTAGAATATCTCACAGGAGAGACAAACGACATTGAGCCTACTAAGCTTGTAATTGATAAAACTACAAATCCAGAACTATTTGAATTACTAAAAGTATGCTCAACCTATGATAATGCTACTGTTAAACGTATTGCCATATATGCATCTGCGCTGATGAAAAATGATTAAAAAAATTTCATAAAAACAAATAGCCTGAGGCATCATGCCCCAGGCCAATTAATTATTTTATTTTACTAAGCCCATAATTTGGCTCTATATTTATACTTTATTCCGCTTCCTCATCCATCTCAAAAAGATTTACAATCTTTGTAAGTGACTCAATTGCTTTTTCTGTATCGCCTACTTTGTCATTTACGTTTCCAGTGCCGTTTACGATTCCGGAAGTCTTTTCTGCGATGTCATATACGCCATGAGCTGATTCGCCTACTGTAGCATTGATGTGCTCAAGAGTTATAGAAATATTTTCTATTGAACCTGAAAGTTCCTCAACACCAGCAGAAATAGAGCTCATGCTATCCTGGAATATTTCTGCATCAGAATAGTATTGTTCTGATACTTTTCCAAAATCTTCATAGTCTCCTAATACTGTCTCCTCAAGGAAGTTTGTTGTGTCCTCAAGGCATGAAGACATTTGGTAAACAGCATTGTTAACCTCACCTACGATTTCATCAATATTTCCAACGGCTTCGCTTGTCTGTTTTGCCAGGTTACTGATTTCTGAAGCAACTACTGCAAAGCCCTTTCCGGCATCACCTGCACGAGCCGCTTCGATAGAAGCATTAAGTGCCAACAATGATGTCTGTGACGAAATCTGCATAATAGTGTTGGTCAGCTCATTAATCTTTTCTACAGCCTTTGCATTTTCGATAGCCTCGTCTGTCTGCTTTCTTACATTCTCGTAAGTTTCTTTTGTCCTGTCTGTTGCCTGCTTTGTGCTGGCTTTAAGATCCTTGGCTCTACCCATGATATCCTTTGAAAGATTAGCTCCCTCCAATGCCATACCATCGATATTTTTAGCTTCATCTTTGATAAGCGAAACATTATTGCTGATTTCGGCTGTTGCAGCTGATGTTTCTTCCATTGATGCAGCAAGCTCTTCAGTTGTAGCAGAATTGTCTGCACACATAGAGTTTACTTCGTCTGCAGTTCCCTTTAGTGTAATTACATTTCCGTTAATTCTATCTTCGGTACTTGTGATATCTGTAACCATTTCTCTTAAGGCATTGCGCATCACTCGTACAGAATTTGCAATCATACCGATTTCATCTTTACGCTTTGTTAAAGCTGTGCCCTTCTTGCGGGTCTTGAAATTGAAATGAGCTGTATTGTTTATGATATCAACAATATCCTTTAATGGACGCAACATACCATTAATCAACAGATAGAAAATAATCACGTACACTAGCAATACAATTAACACAGAAATATTAATTGTTTTGATGAGATTTGATACGGGCTTCATAATCAAATCATAATCACCAGAAATAATTACGATATTTCCTCCACCTGTAAAGGCATAACCTGCATATTTCTGGGAGCCTTTGTACTCATAAATTATGGAACCACTGCCTATATCTTCAGCTGTTTCACCAGCCTGAAGACGTGCAACAAGGTTTTTTACAGCATCATTTTCAACAGGTTGAGCTATTTTTTCTATTGAAGGATGGTAAATCACAATACCTTCATTGCTGACATAATAAGCATAAGAGCCTTCTACACCTTCAATTTGAATTCCACCTAAAGGTCTGTCGAAAGTCTCAAAGGTAGACTGTGTATTCTCTGCAGGATTTGCAATCAATTCTGAATATAGATATCTTTCGATAGTAGGGCCTGACAGATCGTTGTATCCCTCTAAAGTGATATATCTTCCTGTAGAATCCATAGTGGAATCTACTGTACTTGCAGCAACTTCCGCCAGATTTTGTGTATAGTTACGATAGGTATTATTAAGGGTAGCCTTAGAAAACCTGATAGCTATCCCACCTACCACAATCATCGCCAAAATAAAAACAATCTCAAATACTACGACAATTTTAAATGCCATAGAATTAACAAAAGAGACGTTGTCATTTTTGTTTCTCATTCTAATACCTCTCTAGAAAAACACTATCCCATGAAACGTCCCTATAATAACATGTATTTAATTATATATAAATAGCTTAATTGTATTGTTCACAATTTAATAACATTTCACCTACAAAATTCATTTTTCCGTTATATAAATTGTCAATCTCGCATAAAGATGTCCCTTGTGTACACTTTATTACAAACATCATCCAATATTGCATCGTATCTATTTGCTATAATGCTATCGCTCATTTCCTTAAACTTTTGTAAATCATTTACAACCAAACTTCCAAAGAATGTATCTCCATCTTTTAATGTTGGCTCATAGATGATAACTGTAGCACCCTTTGCTTTTACTCGTTTCATAACACCCTGAATTGAACTTTGACGGAAATTGTCAGAGTTTGATTTCATAGTCAGTCTGTACACACCTACGGTAACCTGCTTTTCCTTTTCAGCGTTCCAGGTATTTCCTTCGGAATATCCATAATAGCCGGCTTTTTTCAGCACTCGATCCGCAATAAAATCTTTACGGGTTCTGTTGCTTTCCACAATAGCTGTCATCATATCCTGTGGAACATCCTTATAGTTTGCGAGGAGCTGCTTAGTATCCTGTGGCAGACAATAACCACCGTAACCAAATGAAGGATTGTTATAGTGAGAACCGATTCTAGGATCAAGACAAACGCCTTCAATAATCTGTTTCGTATCAAGGCCCTTCATCTCGGCATAAGTATCAAGCTCATTAAAGTATGAAACTCTAAGAGCCAGATATGTGTTGGCAAAAAGTTTAACTGCTTCTGCTTCAGTGAAGCCCATATACAGTGTATCTATGTCTTCCTTTAGAGCTCCTTCCTGAAGAAGACCTGCAAAAGTATGAGCTGCAACAACCAGCCTCTCATCATCCATATCTGTTCCCACGATGATTCTTGAAGGGTAAAGATTGTCATATAACGCTTTGCTCTCTCTTAAGAACTCAGGGCTAAACATGATATTTTTAGTGTTGAATTTTTCCCTGATGGATTTGGTATAGCCTACTGGGATGGTAGATTTGATAACCATAATCGCATTTGGATTGTATTTCAAGACCAACTCAATAACTGCCTCAACTGCAGATGTATCAAAATGCTGAGTCTGCGAATCATAGTTGGTAGGCGCAGCTATAACTACAAACTCTGCACCCTCATATGCTTCCTTCGCATCTAATGTGGCTACCAAATTAAGTTCTTTTTCCTTAAGATACTTTTCTATGTAATCATCCTGAATTGGAGATATTTTATTGTTAATTTTCTCAACTTTTTCAGGAATAACATCCACAGCATGAACTTCATGATTCTGTGACAAAAGTGTGGCTATAGAAAGTCCTACATATCCAGTACCTGCTACTGCAATTTTCATTATTTTCTCCCATCTGTGTTTTCACACTAAAAGATTAATCATCTGCCATGGCGCCTCTGTCAGGGCAACCAAGTGACAACCATTTTAAATAGGCATTCATAAATGGAGTAAGTTTTCCATCAAGAACTGCATCTGCATTTCCTGATTCCTCTCCTGTACGCAAGTCCTTTACCATGGTGTATGGCTGAAGGACATAGGAACGAATTTGATTGCCCCATCCGATTTCAGAAACCTCGCCACGAATTCCACTGGCCTTTGCAGCGTTTTCTTCCTGTTTCAAAAGCAAAAGCTTTGTTTTCAACATCTGCATCGCTTTGTCCTTGTTTTGGAATTGGCTTCGCTCATTTTGACAAGTTACCACGATCCCTGTAGGGAAATGTGTAATACGAATGGCCGAGCTTGTTTTATTGATGTGCTGACCGCCGGCTCCTGATGAGCGATACGTATCAATACGGATATCCTCATCACGGATTTCAACATCCACATCTTCCTCTATATCTGGCATAATATCACAGCTGGCAAATGAAGTCTGTCGCTTTCCCTGCGCGTTGAATGGGGAAATACGAACCAGGCGGTGGATACCTTTTTCTGATTTCAAATAACCGTAGGCATTCTCGCCATTTACCTGGAATGTAACTGACTTTATTCCAGCTTCGTCACCTTCCTGATAGTCAAGCTCATCCACAGCAAATCCCATGTCAGATGCCCATCTTCCATACATACGATAAAGCATCTGTACCCAATCGCAGGCCTCTACACCACCTGCTCCGGAATGTAGTGTAACTATGGCATTATCGGCATCATATTCTCCTGAAAGTAAAGTCTTCATGCGAAGACTTTCCAAATCATTTTCAAATTCTTCTATGAGAAGAGCCACTGTATCAACAATTTCCTGGTCCTCTTCCTCATTGCCAAGCTCGATGTAATCTTCTATTTCTTTGTATAAATCATCCAGCTTATCTATGACAGCTACGTCGTCCTTCATAGATTTCAGTTCTTTCATTTTGGCTGTAGATGTAGTAGCATCCGTCCAAAAATCAGGAGCTTCCATTTCACGCTCTAACTCTTCTATGCGAGCTTTTTTAGCTGCGACGTCAAAGTGAATCCCTCACTTCCGTCATAGAATTTTTTTGCGAACTAAGTCGCTGTTTGAACTGGTCTAGTTCTATCACGAAATCACCTCTTTTCAAATAGTGCAATTATGTTCTAACCTAGGTTACTGGCTCGCCTGTTACGGTCTCAATACTAACTATTGCTACACTCGGCTTGGAATGCCTCCCTTTAGCAACAGTTAGCATTGATACCTACAGGCTATTTAAACTTTGTGTAATTGTTCCGCCGAATACGGTCTTTTACGACGTAAAATTACTTTCCTAAAACTTCCAACGCTTTTTGGATTTGGTTGTCCAGGTCTACACTGTAAGTAGCGTCTTCACCGCCTAGGAACTGATATTCAAGCTCTACGTCAGGTTTAATTCCTGTGCCGTGGATACATTCACCGCTTGGTGTGTAATAGGTTTGAGTTGTAAGCTTCATTGCTGAGCCATCTGAAAGTGGAATAGTAGATTGTACGATGCCCTTTCCAAATGTCTGAGTGCCTATTATTGTACCATATTTGAAATCTCTAACAGCTCCTGTGAAAATTTCCGCAGCTGATGCAGTGTTTCCATTTACAAGAACAACTGATGGAATAGACTTGCTGTGGGCGGCATCAGATGTAAAATCCTCTCTATGCCCAGCTTTATCCATAGTGTACACAACAGTTCCTTCTGGAAGAATGTAGTCAAGCATCTCTACAACTGAATCCACAAGACCGCCACCATTATTTCTCATATCAAACACCACTGATGTCATGCCCTGGCCTTCAAGGTCCTCATAGGCAGCCTTGAAATCATCAAAGGTGTGATCTGTAAATTGAGAAACTTCTATGTAGCCTACATTACCTGCCAACATTTGATATTCAACAGTTGGTGTAGCAATGGATGCTCTTTTGCATTTTATGTTTAATTCTTTACCATCTCTGGCAATAACAAGAGTTACCTCTGTTCCCTCTTCACCACGGATACGCTGTACAAAGGCATCCAGCTTTTCCTCGGTTGAAAGATGTCCATCTGCAGATACTATAATATCATTAGCCTTTAATCCAGCTGCCTCCGCAGGTGTGCCTTTGTATACCTTTGTGATAGACACAAGACCTGTTTCCATATTCTTCTGAAGAAGTGCGCCGATTCCACTGTAGTTTCCTGTGAGAGATGCCATCAAATCTTTAAACTCTTCTGCTGTGTAATATTCTGAATATGGATCATTAAGACCTTCCACTACACCTTTATAGATTCCATTAACCAGATTTTCAGCATCTACATCCTGGTAATAGTAGTTTTCAATTACAGAAAGAATAGTCCCCAATTTTGATTCTGAAGCATTACCTTCCTGAATTGAATCAAGCACATCTGACGCCTGCTCATTGGCTTTCACTGGCATTCCAGCACTTAAACCAAACACAAGTACAAGTGCAGAAATAACACCACCAAGTACTATCCCTGAAATACCTGCTAAAACCACCGGCCATTTTTTCATCTTAGGTGCTTTATTTGTCCCTGTTTCATTTACAGTTTCATAGTAATATGTGTATTCTGGTTCTTTGTTTTCATTCATTGGATTACCTCCTAAAAAAATAAGTGCCTCAGGTTTACTAAGGCACTAAAATCTACACTCTCAAATGTTTGTGTAGTGTCACTCTAGACCCTACCCAACCAATTCCAATACCAAGAATAAGTGAGATTGGAACCAGTGTCCTAAAAATAGTTTCAACAGGTATAAATGATACCATATTGCTCAAGAAACTGAATTCTGAGCTTGCGTAAGCAATAACCTTCTCGTATATCAAATACAGAAGTAATAGTGGAATAACTGAACCAATAAGTCCAATGAAAATACCTTCCACAACGAATGGAGCTCTGACAAATGCATCCTTCGCACCTATGAGCTTCATAATGGCAATCTCTTCTCTACGAACTGAAATACCAACCATAACGGTATTGCTGATAAGGAATACCGAAACAGCAAGAAGGATTATAACAATAGCAAGTGACACAATTGTGATGGCTTTGTTAATATCAGTTAAAGTTTTGGCTGCAACCTCTGATTGGTTTACCTGACGAACGCCATCTAAATCCTCAAGGAAAGACACAAGTGTGGGCTGCATAGCAACGTCATTCAGGTAAATCTCATAGTTTGCTGAATTGGCAAGAGGATTGTCCTCTGCAAAACCTGCCGCAGCATCTTCATTGCCATGGAAATATTCCTTCTGGTAATCTTCCCATGCCTGCTCTGCAGATACGAAATTGACACTTTTTACTTCTGCACGCTTCTTTACCTCTGTTCCAATTTCCTCGATGCGCTGTTCAGTGATACCTTCATCAAAGAATACTGTTACAGCAACTCCTTCCTCAGCAGTCTTTA
>JAEEGL015961388.1_pt1 | contig 12608 bp, 11 predicted proteins | sample 9134231 | NCBI WGS metagenome assembly JAEEGL01 (sample SAMN16246548, study PRJNA631951) | gut metagenome | biome: gut microbiome; feature: rumen; material: fiber-attached | host: Bos | place: Iran: Karaj | collected 2018-10
GCGGCCAGACAGACGCTTGTCAGCTGTGCGGAGCATAACGGACTTAAGCTCATATGCGTGATCATGAAGGAAGAGTCGCCGGCTCAGTTTACCGACACGATAGAGCTGTTCGACTACGGCTTCAACAATTTCATGCCGGTCAATATCGCGGAAAATGATACCCACTACGTGATCCAGAGCCTTAACTTCTTCAACACGGGCCTGGATATATTCGGGAGCAGCAAGGCGATCCTTCAGATGAACAAGTCGGATTATATCGTTATTCCCGCGGATGCTAAGTTTGAAGAGACCACTTCTTCCATAGATTACGACGGCCTTAAGGGTGATGCCATAGCCCAGATCGATTACTTTTTCAATGATGTATATGTCGGAAGCGGCAGGATCGAGGCTGCCAAGGATGAGCATCCGACCTTCGACTTCAGTTCCAAGACGGAGCATGAGACGGAGCAGAAGGATGAAGAAGACGTGATGTTCATCAACATCCGAAAAATCATCAACATAGTGATCATCGCAGCACTTGCACTGGCAGTCCTCTTCGGACTCAGAGCCCTTATCTTCGGCAGGCTTAAGAGGAGAAGGAGCAAGCGGCTCATCAAGAAGAGAAGAGCCATGGGCACCAAGAGTCTTGACTGGAAGGATTTCTTATAGATATTCACTCTATAAAAATGAGACAGATATGATATACTGTATGGAGCAAATAAGATAGGAGATATCATTATGAACATAGTATGTTTGGACTTAGAGGGAGTACTTGTTCCTGAGATATGGATCGCATTTTCGGAAGCTACCGGGATCCCGGAGCTTAAGAGGACCACAAGGGATGAGCCCGATTATGACAAGCTCATGAAGTTCCGTATAGGGATCCTCAAGGAGCACGGCCTCGGCCTTAAGGAGATCCAGGACACCATCGCGACCATCGATCCCCTTCCCGGAGCAAAGGAGTTTCTTGATGAGTTAAGGGAGCTCACGCAGGTCCTTATATTAAGCGACACCTTTGAGCAGTTCGCCAAGCCTCTTATGAAGAAGTTGGGCTGGCCGTCACTGTTCTGCAATACACTTGAAGTAGCCGATAACGGAGAGATCACCGGGTTTAAGATGAGATGCGAGAAGAGCAAGCTTACCACAGTCAAGGCTCTGCAGTCATGCGGATTTGAGACTATAGCAGCCGGTGACAGCTTCAATGACCTTGGAATGATCCAGGCCAGCAAGGCAGGTTTCCTGTTCCGCACGACGGATGCGATCAAGAAGGATTATCCCCAGTATCCGGCATTTGAGACATATGATGAGTTCTTAGCCGGGATCAAGGCGGCCTTATAATGAGTATATCAAAGCACACATTAGAAACAATACAGAAGCAGTTCGAGCTTGATTGTAACTTAGGCGAGGCACATAAGATTAAGGATGATATGTGGATCGCCCCGACGGTTGTTCTTCCCGGGAGCAGAGTTATCGACAAGCTCGATCCTTTTTTCCGCGTGATCGTATTCATGGGCAGGGCCTATGTGATGGCGGCTGAGGAGACCATCCCCGGCTGGGAGGAGATCCTTAAGGATTACCCCGCCGAGTGGTTCTTCAACTACAGCAGGCTTCGCAAGCTCGACCGGATCCTCAATGAATACGACAGGGAGATCGTCGACACGCATATCTACTTCCTGCCGGATGAGGACGCGCCGAAGGCTGCAGAACCCGAGGGTCTGCGCTGGTTTACGGAGGAGGAGATCGCAGCATCGAAGGAGATCAATCCCTTCCATAATGCATGGCCTTACTCTCCCACTCAGCCCGATGTGTACGGCGTGGGCATGCCTGTGGATGAAAAAAAGAACGAAACTGACACTTCTGTCATATCAGATGCATCACCCGCCCGGGGCGAACTGTCTGTGGCGGATATGGCGGCTCTTGCCGGTGCAAGCTTAGACGGTAAGTATGTGCACCAGATAGGCATAGATGTACTTCCGGAATATCGCGGCAGAGGATTGTCACCGTTACTTGTCACCATACTCAAGCAGAAGATAATCGAAGACGGAAGCCTGCCCTTCTACGGTACGGCGGAGTCTCATGCGATCTCCAGGTCAACAGCGATCCGTTCGGGATTCCTTCCCGCATTTGCGGAACTCTTCATAGGAAAGAAGGGCAAGTATGTCGTATAAGTATGAGACACATCTTCACACATCCGATTCTTCCGCCTGCGCAAGGTCTAAGGGTGCTGAATATATAGAAGGATATCTTAAGCTGGGATACGACGGGATCTTTGTGACTGACCATTTCTATCTGGGCAATACCTGTGTTCCGAGGGATCTGCCGTGGACAGAGTGGGTTGAGAGATACTGTCAGAGCTTTTACAACACAAAAGCGGCAGCAGAAGGAACAGGACTAAAGGTATTCTTCGGATGGGAGACTTCCTACGGAACAGGCGAAGACTTCCTTATATATGGGTTAACTCCGGAATGGCTTACGAGACATCCCGAGATCATAGAGATCTCACAGGAGCAGCAGTATGAGCTGATCCACAGTGAAGGCGGCCTGGTGGTTCAGGCACATCCCTTCAGAGAGCGCGGATATATGCGTGAGATAGTACTCCATCCCAACCATTGTGACGCATGGGAGATAGCCAATACGGGTAATACACCCGAGATGGACCGCGCCGCTTATGATTATGCGGTGGCACATGATATGGTAATGACCTGCGGTTCCGATATCCATTCAACAGACTGGTTAAGAGAAGACCTTGTATTTGCGATGGAGACTGATGAACCGCTTGATTCCGAGATGGATTATGTCAGACTGATATTGTCGGGAAAGGGCTTTAGGACGGTATTCCCTGAGGATCGCCTTGACTGCAAGCCCCTTAAGCCCCGGCTTCCGGTTTACTGGAGATTCTAAAAGAGCCGTGATCTGATACGCTGATTTGGCAGGTCAGACAACGGCTCTTTTCTGTTATCTTTCTATTCTGTTATCCTGTATAACCAGGACCGTCCCTGCCTTTCGGGCAGTCTCTCAATTACTTTTAACAGACGCAAAAGTCCCGTGACATAACTTAAGTATTGCCTGGGGATGTGAGCCGCCTCAGCGAGTTCAGCAGATGTAAACTCTTCGGGCAGATCTGTCATATTCGGCAGGAAGAGCATATAGTCACGGGGTTCATTTAAGATGATCTCTCCCGTGAGTTCTTCGGGTATCCTGTCATGACGGGTGACACCGAAGTGTTTCCTGTCTCTGCTCCGACCGTTTAAGAGCCGGTATTCCGTCATGTTCATAAGCAGTATCCTTACATGCAGATTCGGATGCGACAGGTATTCCCTGATGGTATAGAGTTCCTTAAATGCAGGCCAGGGAGCCAGGGCACTCCTGTAAGCGCCGACTCCGGACTCTTCTCCCGTCTCGGGATCTATCCATATGATGCGGCGCCGGTCCGGAACAGGCAATATGACAGTTGTGTCATAATCGGGGAGAAAGACCGGGAGCTTGCTCTTAAGCCGTGAGAAGTTTCCTGTCTGGATCTCGATTATCCGATCTTCTTCCGTATATATATCCGCACATTTCCCCTCAACAGGGATCTCCTGATGATCTTCATCGGGCTCATAATAGTTCTTAACGACCGCATGAACGGTCTTTTCTGAGAGAGTGCCTATCTGCAGTCTCTGCCTGTCGATCCCGATGACACGCTCTTTTGCTGCCTCCCAGCGGTCGTGGCGGAGGGTGCCTGTATCGTATGGATTTGCGGTATTCTCAGTCGCCTTTCTTTTTCCCATATATAAAGTATATCATATAGCCGTTACAATATTGTCAGACTACTGCTAAAAATTCGCTTTATTGATTGAAAACCACAGGCAAAAGTGATATAATCAAAACAATTCGGTTGAACTCATAAAACACATCTTATAACCGGATAATAAATGCACAAGGAGATAAGTATGGCAAAGAACAAAAAATCGGTCAAATCTGCCGGACAATCAAAACTCACAATGCGCTTAACGCTCATTCTCTTTGCTCTGATACCTCTCGTAGTGGTATCAATCGTTATCGGATCAGTTTCCGTTAGCAAGAGTAAGAAGGAGCTCAAGACCTATACTCATGATTCCTTTGTTCAGGTCATAGACGGTGTAGGTACTTCGTTTGACACCGTTGTCAAGCAGAACGGTAATGTCCTTAAGGGATTCTCATCTGCGCCGATAATTCAGGACGCTCTGCGTCATCCGGACAATCCGATGGTGGTGGCACAGGCTCAGCAGTATACATTGGATTACTTCAGCAAGATGGAAGGATGGGAAGGACTGTATCTTGCGGACTGGAACTCCAAGGTATTGACTCATCCCGCCGGACCCATAATAGGTAAGGTTCTTCGTGAAGGCGACAAGCTGACATCATTGCAGAGCTCCATGCTGGCAGCCGCAGACGGAGTGTATAACACGGGTATCATGACAAGTCCCGCATCAGGTCAGCTGATCATGTCGATCTATACACCTGTATATATTGACGGTGAGCCTGCCGGCTTCTGCGGAGGCGCATTCTTCGTCAATGACATAGCATCTAAGATCTGTGACGTGACACGTCTCGGACTCAGCAGTGCATATATATACATCGTTGATGCGCAGGGCACCATGCTCTATCATCCTGATGAGAGTAAGATCGGCAATCCCGTCGAGAATGCGGCAGTGAAGGGACTGGTAGCACAGCTTGAAGCCGGTCAGATGCCTGAGCCCGATCTCGTAGAGTATGAGTACAAGGGCAAGATCAAGTATGCCGGATATTATATAGGCGACGGAGGCCACTATATCGCAGTGCTTACGGCCGATGAGTCCGATGTGCTCTCAGGAGTTAAGCAGATCGAGATCTCTACGATCATCATCTGTCTTGTATGTATCGTCATCTTCACGATCCTGGCTATGATGGTTGAGAGAGTTATCTCTGTTCCTCTTATTGAGATCTCCAAGTCGCTCAATGAACTCAGTACCGGTGATGTTACCGTTGAATGTAATGCTACTTCACATATTTCAGAGACAAAAAGTATCATCGCTTCATTCAAGACTCTGCGCGAAGCACTTGGCAAGTCAATGAAGACAGTGGCTGATGCAGCCGGAGTATTGAACGACTCTATCGTAAATGTAGACGGAATGACAGGCAGCAATGTTGATTCCATCTCTCAGATCAATACAGCTATCAACGAAGTTGCACAGACTTCACAGAGTGTTGCGGATAATGCACAGATACTTGCTGAGAAGACTTCTAACCTCGGCGAGGATATCGAGATCCTCAACCAGAATGTCAGCAATCTGCATGCGGCTTCACAGACGATCAAGACAGCCAACAACGAAGCTACTGTCTGCATGAGATCCGTATATGCAGGTGCCAATGAGTCCGTTGAGGCTATGGAAGAGATCAAGGGCAAGATCGACGAGACCAATTCGGCTATCGGCGATATCAGCACGGCTCTTCAGGCTATCGAATCCATTGCAGCCCAGACCAACCTGCTCTCACTCAATGCATCCATTGAGGCAGCCAGAGCCGGTGAGGCCGGTAAGGGATTTGCGGTCGTTGCAGATGAGATCAGATCACTTGCAGATTCTTCAGCAGAATCAGCTAAGGAGATCAAGCAGATCATTGAGAACGTGGTTGTTCTTTCAAGCGGAACAGTTGATATCTCTGACAGAGTATATGACGTTATCAACAAGGAGAAGACTGATATCGAAGAAGCTCAGGAGAAGTTCAATGTTCTTTCAGATTCGGTTGAGGCTTCCTTAAGTGAGATCGAGACCATCAGACAGATGGCCGGTACACTTGATAAGATCAAGGAAGAGATGTCCAATGCGACCACGGATCTTGGTGCTATATCTGAGGAGCTCGGTGCTTCTGCAGAGGAAGTTGCAGCATCTTGCCAGACTGTAACAGATGCTTGTACCGATACCCAGAGTTCTACATCAGAGATGCGCAGCATCAACGAAGGCATGAGCGAGGCTATCTCATTCTTCAAGCTTTCATAAGATCTCAGGGTCCGGTTGATCCGATAGTAATATGAGTAAGTAAAAACAAGCCCGTTTCGGTTTATCACATCCGAAACGGGCTTGATCTTTTCTATAGGATCAGTTCTGTCTGATCACTTCGACCGGACTACTGAAGTCTCTTGAGAAGTTCCTCTCTCTGAGCCTCAAATCCGGGCTTGCCGAGGAGTGCGAACATGTTCTTCTTGTAGCTCTCAACACCGGGCTGGTTGAAAGGATTAACTCCCAGTACATAACCGCTGACACCGCATGCAAACTCGAAGAAGTAGAAGAGCTGTCCGAGATAGAACTCATTCATCTCGGGAACCTTGATCATGAAGTTGGGAACCTGTCCGTCCGTATGAGCAAGGATCGTTCCGTTCATGGCTGACTTGTTGACGAAGTCCACAGTCTTGCCTGTCAGATAGTTAAGTCCGTCAAGATCTACGGGCTCTTCTTCTATAGTGATCTCTTCGCGTGAAGTCTCAACATTGATAACCGTCTCGAAGAGGTTACGGCTTCCGTCCTGGATGAACTGACCCATTGAGTGAAGGTCTGTCGTAAGGTCTACGCTTGCAGGGAAGATGCCTCTCTGATCCTTGCCCTCTGACTCACCGTAGAGCTGCTTCCACCATTCTGATACGTAGTGAACTGCAGGCTCGTAGTTGGCCAGTATCTCAATCGCCTTGCCTTTGCGGAGCATAATGTTACGAAGAGCGGCATAGAGAAGAGCGTCGTTCTCTTCGTATGCATTGTTAAGAGCATACTCTCTGCCCTTGGCAGCACCCTCCATAAGCTTGTCTATGTCTGCACCGCTGACTGCGATGGGAAGTAAGCCGACTGCAGTGAGGACTGAGAATCTTCCGCCTATATCATCCGGAACCACGAAGGTCTCATAGCCTTCCTCTGTAGCAAGGCCCTTAAGGGATCCCTTGGCTCTGTCAGTTGTTGCATATATTCTCTTGGCAGCCTCGGCCTTACCGTACTTCTTCTCCATCATACCCTTGAGCACGCGGAATGCGATAGCGGGCTCAGTGGTCGTACCTGACTTACTGATCATGTTGATAGAGAAGTCTCTGTCGCCGATGACATCTATGAGATTCTTAAGATAAGTTGAGCTGATGGAATTACCCACAAAGTAGATCTCGGGAGTCTTGCGCTGATCCTTGCTGATCATATTGTAGAATCCGTGACGAAGGAACTCGATAGCAGCTCTTGCACCTAAGTATGAACCGCCGATACCGATGACCAGCAATACTTCCGAATCGCTCTTGATCTTCTCGGCAGCAGCCTTGATGCGGGCAAACTCTTCCTTGTCATATGCTATGGGCTGATCTATCCAGCCTAAGAAATCATTACCGGGACCTTTCTTGGAAACCAGAAGCTCCTTGGCATCCATCACCAGCTTCTTCATATTCTCCACTTCGTGGTCGGCTACGAAGGGAGCAGCTTTGGAATAATCAAATGTAACCTTATTGCTCATTCTTTTTTACCTCCTGATACACGCAATGCGCGATATGTTATTGAAAAAGATCCGCGCTCTCGGCCCGGTCTGCTCCGTATGTATCATTAACATCATACGAACACAGATAGTCTAGCAAAAAGACCCCATTATTGCAAGTAAAACAAGGATTTCTACTATATGTAGTGTATGTACAATTAGCCTTAATTATGATAAAATAATAAATATTCTATAAATTCTGTAAATTACTCGAATCTTTTGGCTGGATCAGACAATTTTTAGAGAAGGAGAGGGAACACATGAAGAAAATATTTGGTAAAGCGAATCTGTCCTTCATGATCGCGCTTCAGATGCTGGTATTACCGGTTGTCATCTGCCTTATCATAGCGACGATCCTGATGGGTAAGGAAATGAACAGTACCTACAATAATACTGAGAGCCTGTATTTTGATACTCTGTATCAGATCAACAACAAGCTCGTTAACGCAGACAGAGACTTCTACCAGTCAATGAACGCGGCTCAGCAGTATCTGAGTATCACGCAGTCTGACGGTAATCTTCCGCCTGAAGTAGTGGAGCAGTTGTGTGCTGCCAAGGTTGCGGATTATGATGACAACCTGGCTCAGGTGCTTGAGAGAGTTGACGGAGCCAATCAGATAGCCAAGGGAGTTCCCAATCTGTATACAGGCGTTCTGGTAGACGGCAAGAACTATCAGACTTACGCAGAGGAGTTCCAGGCCAATTACGATGCATGGCTTAAGTGCTTTAATTATAAGACCGGAGAGGGTGATCAGACTGCATTTAATGAGCAGTTCGAGACAACGAGAGATTCCATCTCTGCCATGACAGATATAGTTGAAGCGTGGGCAGATCAGGAAGCTACAGCAGCCAAGAAGGAGATGAATTCCAAGGTCATCACCGTATGTATCATCTTCCTTGTTGTTATCGTTCTTCTGTACGGTCTTGTGATCGTGACAGCAAAGGCTCTTTCTGACGGTATCAAGAGAGTTGAGAATGGTATCGACAATATGGCTCAGGGTGACTTCGTTACCAAGTTAAGTGTTGACTCGCCCATCAAGGAGTTCAAGGCGATCGCTAGTTCAGCCGAGAACATGCGTCACAATCTCCATGAAGCACTCAAGAAGATCGTGGGCAATGCACAGATCGTTGATGACAGTGCTACAGAAGCCAAGGATAAGATCTCTGACAGCCAGAGAGCTACCGCAGATATCAACCAGGCTGTATCGGATCTGGCTAACGGTGCTACGGCAATGGCCGGTGACGTACAGAATACATCAGATATCACGATCAATATCGGTGATGCGGTTGAGAACGTTCTTGAAGCAGCCAATTCCAACCTTGAGAACGGCCGTGCCGTTATAGATGAATCAATGAGAGTACAGGGTCAGTTATCAGACCTTATGACTTCAGGACAGAATACAAGACAGAAGGCTAATCAGGTTTCCGAGTCAGTTGGTGAGACCGCAAACGTTGTGGCACAGATAAGCCAGTCGGCAGAGCTCATCATCTCTATCGCAAGCCAGACCAACCTCTTAGCTCTTAACGCTTCGATCGAGGCAGCCAGAGCAGGTGAGGCAGGAAGAGGCTTCGCAGTCGTTGCCGACAATATCAAGGATCTTGCAGAAGAGTCCAATGATGCGGCTAATGAGATCACCGGAATGCTCAAGCAGATCACGGATCTCTCAGATAAGAACAAGTCTCTTACTGAGGATATCAGAATTGCAACCGAGGAAGAGGGCGATGCTCTTACCAGCATGAGTGCTTCATTCGAAGAGATGCTCTCAATGCTTCGTGAGACCGAGACCGGCAACAAGACGATCGTCAGCCTTGTACAGACTCTTGACGGCAACAAGAATTCGATCCTTGATTCCGTTGAAGCTCTTTCTTCGGTATCAGAGGAGAATGCAGCATCTACTCAGGAGACCAGTGCTTCTCTGTCAATGTTGGATTCAAATATGGAGAATGTTGTAGAGCAGGCTGAGAACCTCAAGCAGATTGCTGAGGAACTCAGAGATAATGTGAAGATGTTCACGATCTAGGATCATCGTCTGTGGATCGTCTCCTTAAGAGACACATATTTATCAGCAATACAGACTACCCAGGCTTCCTTACGCTTGGGTAGTCTTGTTATATTCAGAGGCCACATATGACTGTAGATAACATGCTGTTCCTTGGGACCTATGTCAAAGTACTCCATTGCATTATCAAGGGCCTTATCGGCATGGTGATAGCCGTGAAGTCCCTGATGGGAAGAGGGATCATGCCAGTCATATAAGTAGAGATCATGAAGCATGGCTCCGCGCAGGAGCACCTTCTTATCGCACTTAGTATTAAGGAGCCGGTCAAGCTTGTAGCTGGCCTTCATCACGGATATGCAATGATCATAAGTTGAAGTCTTGCCGTGCTGTACAAAGTCCTTCATCTTAAGCACCGTCGGGTCTTCCTTAAGGTCGCCCACGACGCTGTTGATCAGCTTCTTATCATGTTTACTCCAGTTGCGCCAGTTTTTCCACTTACTCATAATGATCACCGGTATAAGTAACATAGGGCAGATATTCTCTGCACATCAGATTCACACACATAATAGCACATTTCAAAAAGTAATGTACTTAAAAAAGTACGAAATCCTGATTGACTATGGTTATGTCGGATTGTAAGATAATTATAACGCGTTAAGGGCAATTGTCAGATAATGCGTTTAAGGGTAACAGTATCGGGCCGGATGGCGGTCCGAGGGCAGATTCTATAAATGAAAAGGAGATTACGACTATGAAGTATGTATGTTCAGTTTGCGGCTATGTTCACGAGGGAGACAACCCTCCGGAGAAGTGTCCGGTATGTAATGCACCTGCTGAGAAGTTCACCAAGCAGGAAGGTGAGATGACCTGGGCTTCAGAGCATGTAGTAGGTGTTGCCAAGGGTGTGAGCGAGGATATAATCAATGACTTAAGAGCCAACTTCAATGGTGAGTGCTCAGAGGTTGGTATGTATCTGGCAATGGCAAGAGTTGCTTTCAGAGAGGGATATCCCGAGATCGGCCTGTACTGGGAGAAGGCAGCCTATGAAGAGGCTGAGCATGCTGCCAAGTTTGCAGAGCTTTTAGGTGAGGTTATCACTGATTCCACCAAGAAGAATCTCGAGATGCGTATCGAGGCCGAGAACGGAGCTACTGCCGGCAAGACTGACCTGGCTAAGCGTGCCAAGGAAGCAGGTCTTGATGCGATCCATGATACAGTTCATGAGATGGCCAGAGACGAGGCCCGTCACGGTAAGGCATTCAAGGGTCTGTATGACAGATACTTCGGATAATACGGTGGCAATATAGTATAAGAAGAAATAAATAAGGCTGCATCATTTCGGGTTTGAAGTGATGCAGTCTTTTTGCGGTCTTGTATATTGTCCTGTATAGTGCCTTGTATTCTGCCTTATATAATTTGTATATGGAAGCCTTAGAACTTCCCCACGTAATCGGTGCCGGTGGTCGCGCGCATCTTAGATATATAGGTGGCGGGATCACCGGCCATTTTCATCATCGTATCAAAGCCCAGGAGTGTCATCTTAGACGGATTACCCTTGTTCTGTGCCTCGGCGTTATCTAAGAGTGCCTTGAAGTTGTCCATCTGCCAGATGATGATATCTGCGATGGAACAGCCCTCTATAGTGTAGGCACAGCTGTATGAACCGTGCTCGAGGTAGTAGATGTACTCATCCCTGATCTTGGGGTGTTCGCCCAGGGCGGCGACAAATCTGTCGGTATATCCGACATCCTCAATGCCCGCTCTTTTAACAAGTTCAGCTGTGTAAGCATATAATTCATTATCTGTCATATCGCATTCTCCGCAGCAAATGATGTGAGACCTTATGATCCGGTCCTCTTCGGACTCTGTTGCTTATTATAGAGATAGTAGCATAACCGGAGCCTTTTTCCCATACCCAAGATTCGATCCGAAAATCTTTTCAAAAAGCTATTGACAGAAGTAAATGACGGTAGTATTATCTATTCATAACATTCCTATTGGCATAGTAGGAATTGCAAAGAGCACCATTTGTACCATGACATTTACATATCGGAAAAATCTGTTAAAATAATAGGGATATCAGCAACCGAACAGATCATGACAGAAAGGAAACCGCTTATGAATGAAGCGATAATCCGTATAGAAAATGTATCGAAGACCTTCACTACCACGGATAACACGGTGGAGGCGCTTAAAAATATCAACTTGGAGATCGGCAGGGGCGAGATATTCGGTATCATCGGAATGAGCGGTGCCGGCAAGTCCACGCTGGTCAGGACGCTTAACTTCCTTGAGAAGCCTACGGAGGGAACGGTCATCATTGAGGATAAGGACTTATCCAAGCTCTCAGAGAAGGAGATCCGCAAGGTCCGTACTGAGATCGCGATGATCTTCCAGAGCTTTAACCTGTTGGCTCAGAGGACGGTACTTGACAATATCTGCTTCCCGCTTGAGATAATCGGGATCCCCAAGGCCAAGGCAAGGGAGAGGGCCAGAGAGCTGCTTCAGATAGTCGGACTCGAGGCCAAGGAGAACTCCTATCCGTCTCAGCTGTCGGGCGGACAGAAGCAGAGAGTGGCGATAGCCAGAGCGCTTGCCAATAACCCCAAGATCCTGTTGTGTGATGAAGCAACAAGTGCGCTGGACCCCACAACGACCAAGGCGATACTTAAGCTTCTTAAGGAGATCAATGAGAAGTACGGTATCACGATCGTCATCATCACCCATGAGATGACGGTGGTCCAGGAGATCTGTTCAAGCGTTGCCATAATAGACGAAGGAGTGCTGGCAGAGCACGGAACGGTGGAGGAGGTCTTCTCTCATCCCAAGAGCAAGGCGGCCAAGAAGCTAGTATTTATGGTCAATCACTCGACTCCCCGTATGGACGGCAGAAGATGCATCCGCATCACATTTAGCGAGAACTCATCATTCGAGCCCGTCATCGCCAACATGGTGCTTGAGTGCAATGCACCGGTCAACATACTTTTGGCGGATACTCAGGATATCGGCGGCATAGCTCACGGACAGATGATACTGCAGCTTCCGGAGGATACGGCCACACAGGAGAAGATGATAGAGTATCTTAAGAGATGCAATCTTGAAGTAGAGGATGAGGACTGGCCCTGCGACTGA
>JAEEGL015967413.1_pt1 | contig 12608 bp, 10 predicted proteins | sample 9134231 | NCBI WGS metagenome assembly JAEEGL01 (sample SAMN16246548, study PRJNA631951) | gut metagenome | biome: gut microbiome; feature: rumen; material: fiber-attached | host: Bos | place: Iran: Karaj | collected 2018-10
ACACCCAGGCCGACCGCCACGCCGCGGAACAATATCAGCCTGCGGCTGGGCACCTCCGGAAACAATGTGACGCGGCTTCAGAACCGGCTGATTGAACTGGGCTACCTTCAGGGTGCGGCTGATGGCACCTATGGCGCTGCCACACAGGCCGCCATAGCCGCCTACCAGGCGCGGGAAAACCTGCCGGAGGATGGCACCGCCGGTCCGGCCACGCTTTATGCCATTTATCAGCCTTCCGCTCGCAGAGCCGGCGGCGCGGTGGCCGTCATCGGCCGCGGTCATTTCCTGCAGAAGGGTGACCAGGGCAGTGCCGTGCGCGCCCTGCAGCAGCGGCTGAAGGAACTCGGCTACTTCACCAGCAATGTCAACGGCGTTTTCGGCAGCGTGACGGAGCTGGCCGTATACGAGTTCCAGCGGAACAATAATTTGACCATTGACGGCACCGCCGGCTCCTCAACCTTTAACCGCCTTTACGCATCAAACGCAAGGTCCTACACCGGCGCGACCGCCACGCCCAGAATCACCGCCACGCCAACCCCCAGGCCCACCGCGACACCGCGGCCCACTGCCACGCCGAGACCGACCGCCACACCGCGGCCGACCCGGACGCCGCGCCCCACGGCTACGCCGAGGCCTACCGCCACACCGAGGCCGACGCCGCGGCCCACTACAACCGCTACGCCTTCTCCCGTGCCGACCGCTGTGCCCCTGCCCACCGCCACAAGGATGCCGATTCCCACTTCCACCACTGAGGTGATTGCTTCCACCGGCTACGAAGTGCTGACGCCCCAGTCCTCCTCTGACGCGGTGCGGCAGCTGCAGATTGCGCTGCGCAGCAAGGGCTTCTATACCGGCACCATCGACGGTGTCTACGGACCCGCGACCATCGCGGCCGTGATTGAGTTCCAGAAGGCTAACAACCTCAAGGTGGACGGCGTTGCAGGTCCCTCCACGCAGCGTGTCCTGTTTGAGACCGCCTCCGCCATCACCTACGCGACACTGAAGCAGGGCGACAGCGGCAACGCGGTGCGCAACCTGCAGTACACGCTGTATGAGCTGGGCTACTTCGACGCAAGCATCAACGGCAATTACGGCCCGCTGACCAAGGAAGCGGTGCAGGCCTTCCAGGCGCGCAACGGCCTGCCGGCCACCGGCATCGCGGATGACGCGACCCTGCGGCTGCTGTACTCCAACCACGCAGTGACCGACCTGACCCCGGATCTGGATTACACCCGTGTGCAGCTGGGCGACCAGGGCGAGGTGGTGCTGGCCATACGCAGCCGGCTGAACAGCCTGGCCTATCCTGTGTCCATTGACAGCAACGTCTTTGACGAGGCCACCCGTCAGGCGGTAATCCTCTTCCAGAGCTACAACAACCTCAGCCAGAGCGGCATTGCGGATACCAACACCCAGTCGGTGCTGTTCTCAGACTTCGCCGTGAGGTACCCCTACTGAAAAGGCGAACATTCTTTACGCCGATTGTCCCAATTTGGGGCAATCGGCGTTTTCTTGTTGGTTTAATTATTGTAAAATTCGGCAGAATTTGCCCCATTTTTTTCATTTTCAGGCAGGAATTTCCCACATCGCATAGAAATATATAAATGCAAAGAGAAAGAAAAGAGCTGAGCGGTGCTCAGCAGGAGCCGGACAGGCAAGCCGGCCGGAATAACGACAGGAAGGGAGTGATGCCGATGCCTCAACAGTCCATGGCGGAGGACGGCATTTTCCACATTGTCTGCGGAGGTGCCGCCTCCGGTATTGTGACGATACCGAAAGGAGAACACCACCATGAAGACAACCCTGACTGCCAGAAACATGTCCATTACCCCCGGCATTGAACAGCGGATTGAGAAAAAAACCGCACGTATGGGTCGTTACCTGCTGCCGGAAACCGAGATGCAGATCAAGATGCGCAAAGACAAGAGCGATATGCGCATCGTAGAGATTACCGTACCGATGGGAAACGGAGTACTTCTCCGCTCGGAAGCTAGTGCGCAAAGCAACCTCTTCCTCGCCATAGACGATGCCCTGGCCAAAATGGAAAAGCAGATCCATCGTCATCGCACCAAGCTGGGCAAGCGCATCCGCGAGGACGCCTTCACCTATGAGGAGCCCGAGTTCATCGAGGAGGAAACCGAAGAAGAAGAGGAAGGCAAAGGACAGAAGATCGTACGCCGTAAGACCTTCCCTGTGAGACCCATGTCTGAGGAAGACGCAGCGCTCCAGATGGAGATGCTTGGACACAGCTTCTTCGCCTTTGTAAACATCGACACGGAAAAGATCAATGTACTGTATCAACGGAAGGACGGAGGCCTTGGCTTACTGGAGCCAGAGGCATAATCGGAGCTCAGGGCTGTCACTGTGACTGAAGCGTCAGCGGAATGAAAGACAAGCGGTTTCGATGGCACAAATGACAACTGAATATATTCCTGTGCTGAAGCCGATGGAGGGCAACACCTCCATCGGCGATTTTGTGTCGTTCCAAGAGCATGCCGCTTCCGGGCAGCAAAAAAGGGCGGCGAGCGCCCTTGATTTCAGTATTTGTCTGTGTATTGCCTCACATACCACTCTTTGCCATCCGTCTCACACACGATGCGCCCCTGGTAGGTGAAATTGTAAGGCACGCCGCGGTTTTTCAGCTGCCGGACCGCGTTCTTGCAGCCCGTCTGTTCGTTCTTTGCACTGTGCGTGATAATGGCATAGGCGGGATCAACTGCCTCCAGGAATTCCGGCACGCAGGCCGTCAGCCCATGATGGGGCATTTTCAGGATATCCGCCTCCAGCAGCTCAGGTCCCACCTGTTCAAGCAGGGCGCGCTGCGCCAGTCCGGTGGCGTCTCCGGTAAGCAGGATCGTCGCATCCCCAAAGCGCACATGAAGCTGGCCGGAGAGGTAGTTAGTACTGGTGCCCTCCTGCCACCAGAAGGCGGTCACCTCCGCGTCGCCCACACGAAGCACCTCATTCTGTTCAAGCCGGCGATAGGGCACATTGTACTTTTCCAGTGTCGCAACACACATTTTCTGGTAGTAGGTCTGATAGCCCTTGCGGAAGGTGGACAGGAACTCATTGGTGGTCAGCCCGTGGCGGAGCATCACATACAGCCCCTGAATATGATCGTTGTCCGGGTGGGTGTTGAACAGCCTGTCGACATGGGGATGCCCGTCCTTCATAAAGCCGCAGTCCTCATAGGCAGCCATCAGCTTTTCATAGTATTTGGTCAGGCTGCCGTCCACGGCCAGCGTTTCTCCGCCGCATTCGATCACCAGCGCGTCGCTGCGGTAGGTAGAGAAGGCATACAGGCGCAACAGGTTTCTGCTCTCCCAGTCCTCCGGCGGCTCCTCGTTCACATGCACGGGCAGGGAGGCGCTGGCGGAGGTCAGGTACAGCAGCAGCACCGCCGCCAGCAGCACCAGTCTCCTCAGCATGTGCATCCCTCCAGTCCCATCATGCGGTGCAGCAGCTCCTGATATGCCTGCGCCGCGTCCCGGATGTCGCAGCGGAAGCAGTCAATATCCAGCGGCTCATGCGTGGTGGCATCCCAGAAGCGGGCAACATCCGGCGTCAGCTCATCCGCCACAAGTATTTCCCCGTGGAAGCGGCCGAATTCCAGCTGGAAATCAATCACCTCCACGTCAATCTCCCGCATATAGCTGGTGATCACATCGTTGATCCTCAGCGCGGTTTCGGTTGCCGCTTCCATTTCCTCCCGCGTTGCCATACGCAGGGCCAGTATATGCGTCATGTTGATCAGCGGATCCTCCATGTCGCTCCCTTTGTAGAGGAATTCGACCACCGGCGGGTCCAGCGGCGTTCCGTCCGGCAGGCCCAGCCGCTCCCCCAGCGTGCCCGCCACACGGTTGCGCACCTTCAGCTTGACAGGCAGGATGTCGCAGCGCTTGATCAGGCTCTGCCTGCTGTCCAGCTGTTCAATATAATGGTTGGGAATGCCGTTTTCGTCCAGCAGGTGAAAGAAGGTTTTGCAGATGGCGTTGTTGACCTCGCCCTTGCCCAGTATGCGCCCCCGTTTCAGCCCGTGGTAGGCAATCGCTTCATCCTTGAAATAGACCACGGCCACATCCGGGTCGTCAGTGGCGTAGATGCGTTTGCTCTTTCCCTCTCGGATCAGCTCACCCGTGTGAATCATCTCTGCCGCTCCCTCCCCTGCCGCTGCGATCTTCAGACACGTTATTTTATCAGATTCTTTGCCGCGCCGCAATGGCTAATCTGGAAAGATTTTATACATGGAAAGGCAGCCTTTGCGTGTATGGCACAGATAAGCAAAAGCATCCCGCTCATCGGGATGCCGCAAAAAGCGCTCCGCAGCATACAGTAGCGTTCGGAGCGCTTTTGCTTTCAGTGTATGATTCCGGGTTATTCGCCAATCGCCGCGAGCACCGCGTTCCGGCACTTGCGCGTCATGGCCGTGGTGCCCGCGTTGGTCAGGTTCTGTCCCAGCAGGAAAGTCGCTTCCAGATCCGGGATGTTCACAAAATAGGTGCCCAGCCAGCCGTCCCAGCCATACTCACCCTTGCGGGAATAAGTCATGGACCGCCCTGGTTCTATGCAGATGCGCATCAGGTGGCCATAGCTATAACCCCAGTGTCCCCACCAGAGGGTCTCCTGGATGTCGCGGCTCAGCTGGGGGCTTGTCATTCTCTCCACCGCCTGGCGAGAAAGGATGCGGCGCCCGGAATAGACCCCACCCTGCAGCAGCATGGCGGCAAAGGCCGCGTAATCATCCAGTGTGGAAACCAGACCCGCTCCTCCGGAGGCAAAGGCAGGCTCCCTGCTGTAATCCCCCACCGCAAGGTGAATTCCGCTGTAAGGCGCCAGCCCATTGGCACCGCGGTCATAGCAGGTCACCAGACGGCCCGTTTTTTCCTCCGGCACATAGAAGCCTGTGTCGTCCATGCCCAGCGGGTCAAAGATTTCTTCCCGCAGGAAGCGGCTGAAGGGTACGCCGCTGGCGACCTCCACCACCGCGCCAAGCACATCGGCACAGGTGGAATAGCGGAACTGGCTGCCCGGCTGGAAGGCCAGGGGAAGCTGTCCCAAACAGTTGCAGAATTCCACCGTGCCCATTCCGCCGCCGGCACGGATCTGCTCTTCATTCTCGGCAAATACCGCCGCGGTTTCCTCATCCTCACCGGGATAGCTGAGACCGGCCGTCATACACAGCAGGTCGAACAGCATCACCGGCCGCTCTGCCGGCACCAGTTGATTGCCAATCCTCACCTTCTGGTCATGGAACCCTGGCAGGTACTTCTCCACCGGGTCTGCCAGATCGATCAGCCCGCGGTCCATCAGCAGCATCACCGCGGCGGCAGTCACCGGCTTGCTCTGGCTGTACAGGCGGAAAATGCTGTCCCTTGCCAGCGGTTTGTTCTCTGCAATGTCGGCATAGCCTGCCTGCGCATAAGCCACCTGCGTGCCTCTCTGGCGCACCAGCACATTCGCGCCGGCTACCTCGCCTTCATCCACCGCGCGCTGCATTATTTCAGTGAGCTGCCGTTCCAAAGTGTTCAAGGGGCTACCTTCTTTCCTTTGTCAGTCTGTATCCGGGTCGGAGCGCCACTGTGCTTCCAGCGGATCAGCCGTCTCCGCTGGTGCCGCAAAATTCGCGGCCAGCGCCTCCGGCTGGAAGCGCCGGTCATAGGCCAGCGCCTTCAGCGCCTCACGCGGAACAACGGTATTTGTACCCAGGCAGTCGTTGCAGCGATACATGCAATCCGGGCAGACACAGCCAAGGCGGTCGCTGTCCGCCTGCACCATATACGTGCCGCATACCTTACAGCTGCACCGCATCGCTGTCCCTCACCGTCACTGTGCCATCCAGGTCCTCAATCACGCGGCATACCTTGCGCAGCGCCTGCTCAACCTCGCCCCTGCCCCAGTCGGCAAGGTAGAGGTTGACCGGTTCCCTGCGCTCGCTCAGGCAGTCGTGCAGGGCGTCGGCATTTCCACCGTAATAATCCGGCAGGTTCAGCAGCATTTTCAATGCCGCGTGCACCTGCGCCGCCGTCTGGTAAGAGGTGCCGGAGAGAAAAATCGTTTGCATGCTGTCACCTCATCAGTTGCAGGATACCGTGCCGGTCTCGCCGTCCATGGTGATCACCGCGCCGGATTTGAGTATCTTGGTCGCGCCCTTCGCGCCGATGATGACGGGAATATCCAGGCTCATGCCCGCAATCACGCCCTGTCCGTCCGGGTTGTCGTCCTCCAGTATCAGTCCGGCCGCCTTGCGCGCAAAGGGCAGCAGGTCCTTCGTGGTCTGGCGGCACACGAGGATGCGCCCGGTGTGGAACATCGCGTTCACATCGCTCAGCGGTGTGTGCTCCTCCACGGCGAACAGCGGCGCCGTTGCCTTGCCGCGCACCGCGCCGGTGCCGCGCAGCAGCATGTTGCCGACCACTCGCACCTTCATCATGTTGGTGGTGCCGCTCACGCCCAGAGGTACGCCGGCTGTCAGAACCACCAGCTCACCGTCCTTGATCACGCCGGCATGCCCCGCGGCCGCCACCGCGTTGTCAAACAGCTCATCCGTGGACTGCGCCTCGTCGATCAAGAGAGGGATCACACCCCAGGAGAGGTTCAGCTGGCGGTATACCGTCGGGCTGGTGGTGCAGCTCACGATGGGGCAGTCCGGGCGGTAGCGGCTGATCATGCGCGCTGTGCCGCCGGTCTTGGTCACTGTGACAATGGCGCTGGCCTTCAGGTCATGGGCGCTGGTGACCGTCGCGTGGCTGATGGCCGCGGTAATGTCCGCGCGGGTGTCATGCCCGGCATTGGCAAAGCGGTTCACATAGTCGATATTTGCCTCGGTGCGCTGCGCGATCCTGGCCATGGTCTGCACAGACTCCACCGGATACATGCCAGCGGCGGTTTCGCCGGAAAGCATGATGGCGCTGGTGCCGTCATAGATGGCGTTCGCCACGTCGGTGGCTTCCGCGCGGGTGGGACGCGGGTTCTTCATCATGCTGTCCAGCATCTGTGTGGCGGTGATGACCGGCTTGCCTGTCAGGTAGCATTCGCGGATGATGCGCTTCTGCAGGGCCGGCACCTCCTCCAGGGGGATTTCTACGCCCATGTCGCCTCTGGCCACCATGATGCCGTCCGCCGCGTGCAGTATTTCATCCAGGTTCTGCACGCCCTCCACGTTTTCAATCTTGGCAATGATGCGGATGGTCTTGTTGCCCGCCTTTGCAAGCAGCCGGCGGATCGCCTTGATGTCCTCTGCCGAGCGTGTGAAGGACGCCGCGATAAAATCGAAGCCGTGCTCCGCGCCGAAGAGAATATCCTCTTTATCCTTGTCGGACACAAAGGGCATGGAGAGATGCGCTCCGGGGATGTTGATGCCCTTGTGGTTGCTCACCGGTCCGCCGTTGACAACCTTGCAGGTGATGTCCTTATCCGTCACATGCTCCACCACCATGGCGATCAGGCCGTCGTCAATCAGCACCATGCCGCCGACCTTGACGTCCTTGGGCATGTCGCGGTAGGTCACGCTGCAGTGGCTCGCGTCACCGAGGCATTCCTCTGTGGTGAGAGTAAAGAGCTGGCCAGCCTCCAGCATCACCTTGCCACCCTCGAAATCGCCTGTGCGGATTTCAGGGCCCTTGGTATCCAGCATGGTCGCCACCGGCAAGCCCAGCTCATCCCTCAGGCGGCAGATTTCCTCAAAATGCTTCAGGTGGCTGTCGTGGGTGCCGTGGCTGAAGTTGAAGCGCGCCACATCCATGCCGGCGAGCATCAGCGGCTTCACCAGGTTTTTTTCAAACAGGTGCGGGCCAATGGTGCAGACAATTTTTGTCTTCCTGCGGGATTCGTTCATCCGTGTTTCCTCCCCATAATGTCCTGTAAGGTTGTTGGTAAATGTGCGTTTCCCGTTCACAGCTCATCGGCCGCGTGAGTGCTGTGAGAGGATGTCTCATCCTCAAAGGCAGCGCGATGCTGTTCAAAAAAGCGCCGGTAAGCCTTCACGTTCTCGAGCTCTGTCCACTTCTTCACATCCGGCGGCTCCGCATCCAGGTCATAGATTTTTGCGCCGCGCATGGCCAGAAGAAAAGGCGAATGTGTCGCTATGACCAGCTGCGTGTCAAAAAAGCGGGCGTTCTCCTCCAGATAGGTCGCCAGCTCCTGCTGGCGCAAGGGCGAGAGGGAATTCTCCGGCTCATCCAGGAAGCAGAGGCTTCCCTCCTCTATCTTTGAGGTGAAGTAGTTCCATGCGCTTTCTCCGTTGGAATGGCCAATGAGATTCATGCCCACCTCATCGCGGGCGAAACGGCTCATGGTGTGCCGCCTGGCATCCACCACGCGCCGCAGCTGGTCCCAATCCTGCATGCTTCTCATCTGTAAGTGTTCGCTGCGCAGCTCCTGCCAGGCGCTATAGGCCTCTTCACGCTCGCGTTCAATGCCCTCTTTGGTGGTGCGCAGCTGCAGCATGAAGTCGAACACATCGTCGCTGGTGATAATGCGGATCGCCCGCGGCGCATCCATCGCCATATCCGCCCGGCACAGGTCCAGACAGCGCCCGTACATGGCAGACCGATTATACAGGCTGTCTCTTCGGGCGTGCAGCTTTTCCGCCATCAGGTTCAGGGCGGTGGTTTTCCCACTGCCGTTGCCGCCGTACAGCACGGTGATCGGCTCAAAGGTCACCTCACACAGCCCGCGCCTGCTGAGCACGCCAAAGGGATACCAGCTGCTGTATACCCTCTTTTTGTCGTTGTAGATCACATCCCACTCTTCCTCCGCCGTGGGAAAGCGGAACGCGCGAAGGTAGCGCATGTGTCACACCTGAGCGCCGGAAATCAGGTCGCCCAGCAGCGCGCGAAAGCGTATCTGCGCTTCGGCCGCGACAGCCTCCACTTCCCGGTGGTCCAGCGGCTGCGGCAGTATGCCAGCCGCCATGTTGGTCAGGCAGGACAGCGCAACCGAGCGAAGACCGCAGTGCCTGGCAACAATCAGCTCCGGCACCGTGGACATGCCCACAGCATCCGCGCCAAGGCAGCGCGACATCCGGATTTCCGCCGGCGTTTCGTAGGCAGGCCCGCTGAACCACATATACACGCCCTCGCGCAGCGGGAAGCCGCGCCGCGCCGCCGACTCGCGCAGTGCTTCTGCAGCCTGTTCATCGCACACACAGCTCATATCCGGGAAGCGCGGGCCCATTTCCTCCAGGTTTTCCCCGATCAGCGGATTGACGCCGGAGAAGTTGATGAAGTCCTTCACCAGCATCAGGTCTCCCGGCTGCCATGCGGTGTTGACGCAGCCGGCCGCGTTGGTCAAAACCAGCAGCTTCACGCCCAGCAGCTTCATCACCCGCACGTACATGGTGATGTCAAAGGGGTCCAGGCCTTCATAGAAGTGCACACGCCCCTGCAGCATATAAACCCTGCGCCCGTTCAGATTGCCGCTCCACCAGCGCCCCGCATGCCCCGGCGCCGTAGAGCGCGGGAAATGCGGTATGGCGGCATAGTCCGCCACCTTTCGGTCGCGCAGGGCCTCCGCGTAGCTGCCCAGCCCGCTGCCCAGCACAATACCGATGTCCGCCTCGCCCACCGTGCAGCGCAGCCAGTCCGCTGCCTCGGTGATTTTTTTCATTTTCTCCCTCATGACTGTTCCTGCTTTCAATCCAGCAGCTGAGAGGCAAAGCTCTCGGCGTCCCATCTCTCACTCAGGCCAAGCCACTCGGTGCAGGTGGCTGCAATATCCGCATAGGTCGATCTGGTGCCCAGATCCACCGCGCGCGTCATTTTCCTGTGCCAGCACAGCAGCGGGATATACTCCCTTGTATGGTCGGTTCCGCGGAAGGTCGGGTCGCAGCCGTGATCCGCCGTGAAGATCAGCAGATCGTCCTCCCCCATCAGCGCCTGTATCTCCGGCAGCTTCCGGTCGACATACTCCAGCGCGTCCGCAAAGCCCTTCGGGTCCCGCCGGTGCCCCCACAGCATGTCTGTATCCACCAGGTTGGTAAAGCACAGGCCGGTAAAGTCCTTTTTCATATATTCAATCCACGCGTCAATACAGGCGACGTTGCCGGCAGCGTGGTTGGAGCCAGTCAGCCCGATGTGGTCAAAAATGTCTTCAATCTTTCCAACGCCCAGGCTTTCCATGCCCGCTTCCTTCACCGCGTCCAGCAGGGTGCGCCCGGTGGGCGGCAGGGAGAAGTCCCTTCTGCCGGCGGTACGGGTAAAGCTGCCGGCCTCACCCACATAGGGTCTGGCGATCACGCGGCCAACCCCCAGCGGGCCCTGCAGCATCTCGCGGGCAATTTCGCAGAAGCGGTACAGCTGTTCCCGGGGAAATACCTCCTCGTGGCAGGCGATCTGAAACACACTGTCCGCGGAGGTGTACACGATAGGCTTGGCCTCCCTGCGGCTCTGCTCGCCCAGCTCCTCCAGTATCGCCGTGCCGCTGGCGGGCTTGTTGCCAATCACACGGTGGCCGATCGCCTTTTCATAGGCAGTGATGAAGTCCTCCGGAAAACCGTCCGGGAAGGTGGGGAAAGGCTGCGTCAGCCTGAGACCCGCAATTTCCCAGTGACCGGTTGTGGTATCCTTGCCCGCGGAAACCTCAGCGCATTTCCCGTAGGCGCCCACCGCGCACGGATCGGGCGGATAGTGAGTTGATGTGATATGTCCCAGCCCGATGCGCGCCAGGTTCGGCAGGCTGGGCGAAGCAGCGTCAATCATGTGCCCGAGGGTATTCGCCCCGGCATCGCCGTAAGCCGCGGCGTCCGGCAGCTCACCACAGCCGACAGCGTCCAGCACTGTCAAAAAAACTCGCTTCACAGTTTTTCACGCTCCTTTGTCCTGATCTGTTGCTTGCTGTTATTGTACACCATTTCTCAGCGCAAGGCAACTCTTTCATTACAAAGAAACGTCACCTGCTGCCGCGGAGCGGTGACCCCGTCATGACCGGAACAAACCCTCACGGAAACACCCGGTGATGTCATCTTTTTCGCGCCGTATTTTGCGTCAGAAGGCAAAGAAAAACCCTCACGCTTTGTGCGCAAGGGCTTACTGTGGCTCAGATAGGACTCGAACCTATGACACTCCGGGTATGAACCGAATGCTCTAGCCAGCTGAGCTACTGAGCCAAGTGGTTGCGGGGGTAGGACTTGAACCTACGACCTCCGGGTTATGAGCCCGACGAGCTACCAAACTGCTCTACCCCGCGTCAGCTGCCTTTCAGCTTGTATAGAATACATGAATTTCACCTTTCTGTCAAGAGGCAATTTTGCGTGTTCCATTGGCGGCTCCCCGTGAGGGACGGCTTACCTGGCCCATCCAGTATTTGCATTCTGCGGCAAGCCGTGTTATAATCCCGTTTGTCATCCACTGTTCCGGAGAGCCTTCTGCGCCTCCCCGGTGGCTGAAGCGGCAATGAGATGTCCCTCGCCTGCGGTCCGGCCGTGAACATGGGGCAAATACCGATATTCGGGAGAGATACGGGGCATGACCCCTTTGTTATGGATTCTGCTGGCGGCGCTGGTTGCATGCATCGCCCTTTCCTCCTTCTTCTCAGCCTCTGAAACCGCTTACGCGGCAGCCAGCCACGTCCGGCTGAAAACGCTGGCACAGTCCGACAGCAGGCGCGCTGAGCTGGCACTGAGCCTGCTGGCTGACTACGACCGGCTGATTACCGCCATACTGGTCGGCAACAACCTGGTCAATATTGCCGGTGCCTCCATCGCCACGGTGCTGTTCACCCAGTGGGTCGGAGGCATGGGCGCCACCCTTTCCACGGTTGTGATGACTGTACTGATCCTTTTCCTCGGCGAGGTGACGCCCAAAACGCTCGCGAAGCAGTCCCCCGAAGCAGTCGCAATGGCTGCGGCGCCCGCGCTGCGGGTGCTCATTCGGCTGCTGTGGCCTGTCAATCTGGTTTTTGACCAGTGGCGGAAGCTGATGCGCAAGCTCTTTCACCCGCGCAGCGAGCTGACCGACATCGGTGACGAGCTGAAGACCATGGTGGAGGAAGCGCGCGAGGAAGGCGACATGGACGACCACGAGGGCGAACTGATCCGCTCCGCGATTGAGTTCATCGACCAGGACGCGCTGGACATCATGACCCCTCGCGTCGATGTGACCGCACTGGAGGACACTGCCAGCATGGAAGCCGCGGAGGAGCTTTTCCGCGAAAGCGGCTACTCTCGCCTGCCGGTGTACCACGAGGACATGGACCACATGGTCGGCGTGCTGAACGAGAAGGATTTTTATACCGCCAAGCATCAGGGCGTTCGGGATATCCGCAAGGTCATGGTGCCGCCCGTGTACGCGCCGGCCACGCTGAAAATCTCAAAGCTGCTTCAGCTGTGCCAGAGCACCCGAACGCATCTGGTGGTGGTGCTGGACGAATTCGGCGGCACTGAGGGCATTGTGACCATAGAGGACGTACTGGAGGAGCTTGTTGGCGAGATATACGACGAGCATGACGATGTGAGTGAGGAACTGGTGGCGCTGGAGGACGGTTCTCTTCAGGTGGACGGCGGGCTGTCACTGACCGACCTGATGGACCGCCTCGGCCTTGAGGATACCTACGAAGCGGACACGGTGGGCGGCTGGGCCGCGGAGATGCTGGGCCGCATTCCGGAGGTCGGCGCG
>JAEEGL017242463.1_pt1 | contig 12608 bp, 9 predicted proteins | sample 9134231 | NCBI WGS metagenome assembly JAEEGL01 (sample SAMN16246548, study PRJNA631951) | gut metagenome | biome: gut microbiome; feature: rumen; material: fiber-attached | host: Bos | place: Iran: Karaj | collected 2018-10
CGTAGAAATCGTGGGTCAGGGGAGGAGGATTACGGGCTGGAAATGCAGAAGATGACTTTATACACGTAATCGTTTGTGTCTGTGAAGAAGATATTACGGGTACAAATGACAAGTATGAGTCAAACTCACGTAATCTGTCTGGAAAAAGGTTCCGGAATTACGTGGGAGATTGGGGTTAGTGGTGTTTGCTCACGTAATCTTTCGGATCAGGAGGGGCAGGACACAGCCGGAAAGCGACACAGCCGAAAGAAGAGGCAGCCATTCGCACTTCGTGCTCATGTCTGCGGTCGCCGAAAACCGACACAGCCGGAAAGAGACAGCCATTTGCACTTCGTGCTCATGTCTGTTGTCGCCAAACTCGGATTCATTTACAGGGCAGCTGCGCAGCCCGACGTCAAAAAATGAAACACGCCCATGCAAGCGAGCTTGCGGGCGTGTTCCTTTTTTTGACTGTCACCTTCGGTGACTTTTGTAAATGAATCCGAGCTTGGCTCGTTATCACTCATATTCAATGGTCGCGCTGGGTTTCGGTGTGAAATCGTAGAGAACGCGGTTCACGCCGGGTACCTCGCTGGTGATCCGGGAAACCAGGTGCTTCATCAGGGCAAAGGGGATCTCTTCCACTTCGGCGGTCATGGCATCGGTAGTGTTGACGGCACGGATGATCACGCACCATTCAAAGGAACGCTGTCCGTTTTTGATGCCGGTGGATTTGAAATCCGGAACAACGGTGAAATACTGCCATACCTTGCCTTCGAGACCGTTCTTCGCAAATTCTTCCCGGAGGATGGCATCGGATTCCCGTACGGCGGCAAGCCGTTCTCTCGTGATGGCACCGGGACATCTGACGCCCAGTCCGGGACCCGGGAAGGGCTGACGATATACCATATTTGCGGGAAGGCCGAGACGTTCCCCGACGATCCGGACTTCATCCTTGAACAGGATCTTTACGGGTTCTACCAGCTCGAAGTTCATGTCTTCCGGCAGACCGCCCGCATTGTGATGTGCTTTGATGCCTTTTTCGCTCTCCAGGATATCCGGCCAGATGGTGCCCTGGGCAAGGAAGGTGATGCCGTCCAGTTTCCGGGCTTCTTCCGCAAACACTTCGATAAATTCGCCGCCGATGATCTTACGTTTTGTTTCCGGATCCGTAACGCCGGCGAGTTTGTCAAGAAACCGGTCCGTAGCGTCCACATAAACCAGGTTTGCCTTCATCTGATCCCGGAATACCGCGATCACCTGCTCGGGTTCTCCCTTCCGGAGCAGCCCGTGATTCACATGAACGCAGGTAAGCTGTGATCCCACTGCTTTGATCAGCATTGCAGCCACCACGGAGGAATCCACTCCGCCGGACAGGGCCAGCAGTACTTTTTTGTCTCCGATCTGAGAGCGGAGCGCTTTGATCTGTTCTTCAATGAACGCATCCGCAAGTTCCGGTGTGGTGATCCGGACCATATCGTCCGGTCTTCTGTCATTTGCCATTGATTTACCCTCCTGTTATGCTGTGATTTCTTTTCTATTACGAGACGGGATCGTACAAAGTATGATCGCCGCAAACATCAGGATACAACCCAGGATCTTTCGGGACGTAAGACGTTCATGAAGGATCAGATAGCCGGACAGGGTCCCGAAGACACTTTCGAGACACATGATGAGACTGGCCACCGTGGGCTTTACCCGCTTCTGACCGATGATCTGGCAGGTATAGGCGATCCCGTTGGAGAAGATGCCTGCGTAGATCATGGTGGGCAGCGCCTTGTAAAGCAAAGCCGGATCCGGCTTTTCAAACAGGATCATACAGACCGTGGAGATCACGGCCACCGTAAAAAACTGGGCAGCGGAAAGTTTTAGCCCGTCCACCTTCGGGGAAAAATAGTTAATGGTCATGATCTGAAACGTGTATCCGAAGGCGCAGAGTAAAAGGAAAAAATCGCCGTAGGAAAGCTTCAGGCTGTCTGTCATGCAAAGAAGATAAAGGCCCGCAACGCACAATACCACAGAGATCCAGAGAGTGGTTCCGGGCTTTTTCCCGAAGAACAGGGAGATTACCGGAACGATCACCACGTACATGGCCGTGATGAAACTGGCATTTGCCGTGGAAGAATATCCGATCCCGTACTGCTGCAGGGCACTTGCGATAAAAAGAAAGAGACCGCAGCACAGTCCCGCTTTTATAAGAGAGTGTTTTCCCGGTCCTACGGGGATCCCGGACTTTTTCCGGAAATGGGATCTGAGGAGGATGAAGGGAAGCAGGAACAGGGTTCCGATATAACTGCGGATCGTCAGATAAGTAAAGGGTCCCACATATTCCGCACCGATGGACTGGGCCGCAAAGGTGGTTCCCCAAAAGAATGCTGCCGCAAAAAGCGCCAGCACGTATCTTGCTCCGGACAGTTTTCGAAGGAAGGGATTATTCATTGACGCTTACGGTCTGCAGACCGCCCGCATACAGGATGTCTTCCGGTTTGGCCCCGTATACCGTGGGTGAACCGGAGGCAAGTTTGATATTACAGATGGTCTTTCTGGCGGTGATCTTTGACTTTAAGTCGGAGGTTCCGATCCCCAGGACCGTATTGCCTTCACCCCGGAGATTGATGGCGGAATCCGTGAACTGGATGTCCATTTCTCCGGTTTTGGCGCCTACGAGATAGAGTTTCTGACCGTTGGCAAGGATGGAAAGTTCGCTGCTTTCCACGAGAACGGTTCCGGAAGTTTTTTCCGTGCTGCCGATGGCCGAAATAGTGCTTCCGGCGCACATGATATTGACGTTGGAATTGGAGATCACGGTATCCTGGGTGCCGGACATGCATCCGATGCCGATGCCCTTATCGATCTTGATATCCAGCTGTAATTTGCAGTCGGAGACGCGGATGGGGATCTTGCCTTTGGCGGCGCCCATGGCGATGGCTCTGCCGCTGGCGGGTTCGATCCGGGTCATGCCGGAAAGCAGATGGATCCCGTTGCCCTTCTTGAATTCACCGCCGCCGATGCCGATGCCTTCATCGGCTTCCACCAGAATGTCCAGAGAACCCTCCCCTTTCCAGGTGATGTCGCCCACTTTGGCATTCCAGAAATTACCGATGGCAAAGCTGGACACACCCTGAGAACGGATCTGCAGGTTTCCGGGGCCTTCGATGGTAAGTTTGCTGGTCTCGGGTACCAGGATCCCGTATTTGAGGATCCGGTTCTCTCCGTAGAGGACCAGAGTCAGCTCACTGCCCGTACCGAGTTCGATACAGGGAAGCTGCTGCGTGCTTTCCATGAATACGTCACGGATGGATAAGCGGCATTTTACGCCGTCTTTGATCTTGATGGACATTTCCGCGGAATACCGGGTATTTCCCACCAGAGAGAATTCTTCCTGGTCGATGAGGATGCCGGTGTATTTTTCCAATGCAAGCCTCATGATGGGGAGTTCCTTTTCCCCGTTCAGGGAATAGATCTTCCGCATCTCCTGGTTGGTACCCTTTACGGAGGAGGAGATGATCTCATTGCGGATATCTTCGTCGATGGTATCCACGATCTCCAGAGAAGGCTTGGCGGTGTAGTACCCCTGGATCAGGGAAGCCCCCAGTTCCATTACGGTCTTTAATTCCGCAGAGGTCTCAACGCCTTCGGCAAGGGTCCGGACACCGTTTGCGGAAGCAAACTCCATGATGCTCTTGACGAAATGCTGCTTCTTGTTCTCTTCGTGAATGTTGGCGATCAAAAGCCGATCGATCTTAAGATAGTTCGGCAGATAACTCAACAGGCTCGAGGTATTGGAATACCCGGTACCGAAATCGTCGATGGCAAGTTCAAAACCGTCCCGGGCCGAGCGTTCCAGAAGAACGGAGAGTTCATTATCCTTAAATTCCGTGCTCTCGGTGATCTCAAGGACCATATTGGAGAATAATTCATGGTATCTGGAATGGAAATCCCCGTAATCTTCTTCGGTAAGCTGCCATCCGGGGATACTGTTGATGAAGATCTTCCGGTTGCCGAAGAGTTCCCGGTTTCCGGAATACAGTTCCATGACATTAAAGAGGGTCAGCTTTTCGATATCGTAAAGACGGTCTTCCCGGGTAGCGTAATCCAGGATGGAGATAGGAGTGACGGCACCGTCATAATCCGCCCGCATCAGTGCCTCGTAAGCGAAGATCTCGCCGGTGGAGGCATCCACGATGGGCTGGAATGCGTAGCTTAAACGGTTATTGTCAATGATGCTCCGGATATATTCGTCTTCGGGAACCGTATGATTCGAGGGGCCCTGCTTCTTGGCATCCGCCAGGATCTCCAGTTCCAGGGATTTGTGTTTGGTGCCACGGATCTCGTAGGTTTCCGTATTGCCCGTTTCCATGAAGCCGGCAGAGCGGTAGGTCTTATAGGCATGGCGGTTCTCTTCGAACACGCTCAGGGTCACCCGGTCCACTTTTAACAGTTCAAAAGCATATTTCAGCGCAAGTCCGATCATACTCACACCGTGGCCTGCACCGCGTTTGGCGGGATCCACCAGCACGAATCCGATCCGCACATGGGTCCGGTCGTCGGTGGGATAGCGGAGCGTGAGATATCCGACGGGGCCGTCATTTCCGGCAGCCACCATCTGATAGCAGCTTTCATCTTCCGCGATCTTATCAGCAAATTCATTCAGTGATCCGGGCGCCAGAGGATAGTCCCCCAGTATCCCGGCCGACCATTCATAGAATTCCTGTTCCGATGTGATCCACGAGGCAATGATCTGCGCATCGCTTCTTTTGTATGGACGTAACTTCAGCATCACGGTCAGTTTATCATCATAACGCACGTTATGTCACGAAAAATATGATTTCCTTAAAAATTGATTTATGGCATAATAATAGAGTAATCAAGGGGGTGTTTTATGGGGGAAAAGAAAAAGATACTGATGATCGATGATGTGGCCTTAAACCACGCAACGGCGCACACCGTGCTGGAGGACACCTACGATCTTTACGAAGCCTCTTCCGGTCTGGAAGCTTTCGATGTTTTGAAGGAGGTTACTCCGGACCTGATTCTTCTTGATGTCATCATGCCCGAAATGAACGGCATGGAAGTCCTGAAAAAACTGAAATCCATTCCCGCCTACCGGGATATTCCGGTGATCTTTCTGACTGCGGACACCAGCCCGGAAGCCGAAGTGGAAGGCTTTCAGCTGGGGATCGTGGACTATATCACCAAGCCCTTTGTGCCCATGGTGATGAAAAAAAGGATCGAGACCCAGATCGAGCTTGCCCAGTATCAGAAGAACCTTGAGGAGAGCGTGAACAGGAAGATCGAGGAAATGGAGCAGATGTACGATCTGATCACCGTTTCTTTTGCGGGACTTGTGGAATCCAGGGACGGCGTCACAGGCGTTCACCTGAAGAACACTTCGCTCTATTTTTCCGTATTTATCAGCCACCTGAAGAACCTTGCCAGATACAGGGAATATCTTCCGCCCTCCGTGGTAAAAAAAGCCTGCCGGAGCGCACCCCTTCACGATGTGGGCAAGATTGCCATCCGGGATTCCGTCCTGCAGAAACCGGCGTCACTGTCCACGGACGAATTCGAGAATATGAAGCTTCATGCGGTGATCGGAGGAGAACTCTTCGATTATCTGGAATCCAGGATCCCGGATTCGGAATTTGCCAATATCGCCAGCCAGATCGCCAAATCCCATCACGAACGCTGGGACGGAGAGGGCTATCCCAACGGACTGAAAGGGGAAGAGATCCCGCTCCTTGCCAGGGTCATGGCCATCGTGGATGTGTATGATGCCATGACCTCCAAACGTCCTTACAAGGATCCCATCTCACACGAGAGGACCATGGCCTTTATCGCCGCCAACAGCGGGACACAGTTCGATCCGGAACTGGTCAATGAATTTCTGAATATCAGCAATGTCATCAAGGAATGTCTTGAGACCAAGGAACAGATGATCGAAAAGAAACAGTATTTTTCCGTACGGGAAGTGTAACGGACCCTGCGGATTCCCGGGAAAGGGGAAAAAGAAGATGAGTTTAGATCGAGTACCCACAGGAAGTACCCGCGTGACGGGAGGAATCTTCCGGGAACGGATGAACCTGAACAGAAAGTATCTTGCGGAGTTGGACCCCCAGTGCCTTCTGCAGAACTTTTATCTGGAGGCTGCCATCATCATGCCGGGACTTCAGATCATGCCCGATCCGGAAAAGGCCAATCTTCACTGGGGATGGGAAGCCCCCACCTGCCAGCTGCGGGGACATTTTCTGGGACATTGGATGAGTGCCGTATCACAGTATGTGGCCCTGGATCACGATGAATTCCTGGCCGCCAGACTTTCCCATGTGGTAAAGGAACTGAAACGCTGTCAGGAAAAGAACGGCGGAGAATGGGTGGGTTCCATTCCGGAGAAATACATGGATCTGCTGGCGGTGGACGATTACATCTGGTCACCCCAGTACACCATGCACAAGACCGTTATGGGACTTGTGGATACCTACCGGTATACGGGAAACGAAACGGCGCTTGAGATCGTATCCCATCTTGCGGACTGGTATCTCAAATGGACGGAAAGGATCACGAAGATCAATCCGGATACCGTATACAAGGGCGAGCAGGCCGGAATGCTGGAGATGTGGGCGGAACTCTGGGCCCTTACGAAAGAGGATAAATACAGGAAACTGGTTGACGCATATAAAGGCAATGATTTTTACGCCCAGCTTGACCGGGGAGAGGATGCACTGACGGATCGTCATACCAACGCCAGCATTCCCTTATCCCACGGCTCCGCCAGGATGTATGAGATCACGGAAGATCCCTATTGGAGCAAGGTGACGGATGCTTTCTGGGACAAGGCGGTGACCGGACGGGGCATGTACGCCACCACCGGAAACAATGCCGGCGAATTCTGGATCCCGCCTTTCCGGCAGGGACAGTACATCGGCGATAACGATCAGGAATTCTGTACCGTGTACAACATGGTACGGACCGCGGACTATCTGCTGCGCAGAACGGGGGATCTTAAGTACGCGGATTATATCGAGCGGGCCCTCTACAACGGATTCCTGGCCCAGCAGAGCGGACGTACCGGGATGCCCACTTATTTCCTTCCGCTCCATACCGGAAGCCGTAAGACCTGGGGCTCGAAGACCCGGGATTTCTGGTGCTGTTTCGGTACCATGGTACAGGCTCAGGTCCTTTATCCGCAGCTGATCTATTATTCGGAAAAGGATACGCTCCGGATCATGCAGTACATTCCGTCCGAGACGGAACTGCTCATAAATGACAGGAGTGTCAGAATTGAGCAGTCCACCGAGATGAGTGACTACGACAACCAGGTCTTCTTCGATGAAGGGGACGGAAGCAACGAAAAGACCCGGTGGTCCATGAAGATCAGAGTAAGCGTTCCCGAGGAGACGGAGTTTACCCTCTGCCTGCGGATCCCGGACTGGACAGTGGGAAAACCCCATATGCTTCTTGACGGAAAGGCCTGTGAGATCGGCGAAAAGGAATTAAATAACAGATGTATCGAAATAAAGAAAAGCTGGAAGGAAAGTACGATCTGTATTGTTTTCCCCGCAGGGATCGTGATGGAAGCCCTGCCCGACATGCCGGAAGTGGCTGCGGCAGTGGACGGTCCCGTGGTCCTGGCGGGTGTGACCGGGAGCGATGATGTGCTTTCCGGTGATTTCGCGTCACCGGAGAAGATCTTTTATCCCCGGACGGAGCATACCTACGGAACCTATCCTTGGAGACAGAGCCATTACATCACCCGGGGACAGAAAAGGAACCTTACCTTTAAGCCTCTTTACGATATCGAAGACGAGGAATATACGGTATATTTCAGCAAGCACAGGGAGGAAAAGGATTAAATGGAACGTGAGATGAAAAAGATCGGCATGAAAATGAGTCTGCTGATGGGTGTGAGCCTGAGCTTCTGCCTGTCTCTGGTGGGCAATCTGACATCGGGACATTTTACGGTACCCGGATTTCTCATCAGTTTTGTGTTAAGTACGTTGATCAGTCTTGTCATCGGCTTTCTGATCCCCATGAAAAAGGTATCGGACGGAGTCTGCGACAGGATGGGGTTAAAGCCGGGGCTCGGCAGGAGATGCATGGAGACCCTGCTCTCGGATCTGATCTACACGCCGGTGATCACGCTGGCCATGGTGGCCTTTGCCCATAAGATGGCAACGAGAGGAGGAGCACAGATCCCCTTCCTGCCCATGTTCTTAAGATCTCTGGTGATCAGTCTTCTGGTGGGGTATGTGCTGATCTTTATCCTGATGCCTGTATTTCTCGGGATGCTTACCAAAAACATGCCACAGGGAGGCCCCCCCGAGGGCGTGCCGGGGAAAGAAGGTCCGGAAGCATGAAAAAGTATTTTCGGATCATATTCCCCCTGATCCTGCTCATTCTGTTGACGGGACTTGCGGGATGCTCCTTCCACAAGGAAGGAAAATTCGGATCCGCTTCTTTTTCCATCAGTGCGGATTCCGATGTCATCACCTATAACGGAAAAGATGCTGATCCTTTCGGTCTGGAGCCCGATCAGGGAGACCGGCCTTCCGCAGATGCTTCCGACAGGACGGATACAAAGGAACCGGATCCGGAACCGGAAGTGTTTGCCCAGTCCGGTGAGGAACAGACCTTAGACCGGGACGGTTCCTATACATCGAAGGAGGATGTGGCTCTTTACATCCATATCTACGGAGAACTGCCGAAGAATTTCATCACCAAAAAAGAAGCCAGAGCCCTGGGCTGGGAGAACGGATCACTGGAACCCTATGCCCCGGGTATGTGTATCGGCGGAGACTGGTTTGGAAACTATGAAGGACTGCTTCCGGAAGAGGAAGGACGGGAGTATCATGAATGCGATATCGATACCCTTGGAAAAAAGAAGCGGGGCGCCAAACGGCTGATCTACTCCAATGACGGACTGATCTATTATACCGAAGATCATTACGAATCCTTTACCCTGTTGTACGGAGAAGAAGTATAAAGATGAACGAATATCACATTGACCTTAAGAATATTTATTCCGCGGATGATCTCCACGATCTTCTTCGTGAGATCCTGCCTCTCCCGGATTATTACGGAGGGACCCTGGATGCCCTCTATGACGTGCTGACGGATGAGGGGGCAAAGTGGACCATCCGTTTTACGGGAGCAGCCGATGCCGAAGCAATCCTGGGTAAATACCTGCGGAGTTTAAAACGGATGTGTGCCCGGGCCGTTTCGGAGACGGGAGACCGTGAGATCACTTTCGAAGATTAGGATGAACCATAACAAAGGTAATGCCCCGGAGCGCAACACTCCGGGGCATTTTTGAGAAAGAGATGTGTCCGAAATTGATCAGACACTGAAGAGAAGTTTGCCGTAACCGGGTACCGGCCAGTAGGACTCGGCCGTTAAGGTCTCCGCTTCGTCCACAAGGGCGCGGAGCGCATTCATTCCGGGTATGATCTCGTCTCTGATGGCGATGGAAGCAGCGGTAATATCCGCGGCATTCTTCAGGGATTCCAAAGCGCCGTCCAGATTGTCGGAAGCTTCGTCGATACCGTCCGCCAGGGAGGAAAGTCTGGAGATCACGCGGTTTTCGTAAGCACATTTCAGATCCGCCTGTACCGCTTTCTTGGCAGAAACGGTTTCGGAGAGTTTCAGTGCATAGGCTTCGATGGCCGGCAGATAACTCTTCTTTGCCATATCCACCATGGTGACGGCTTCGATGTTGACGGTCTTGCAGTAATTTTCCAGCATGATCTCGTACCGGGACTGAAGCTCTGCTTCCGTAAATACCCTGTGGGAGATCAGCATCTTTCTGTTCTTTTCGTCCAGCAGCTTGGGCATGGCATCCGCCGTGGTCTTTAAGTTGCTCAGGCCCCGGACTTTCGTGGCCTCTTCCACCCATTCGTCGCTGTAACCGTTTCCGTTAAAGAGGATCCGCTCATGAGCTGTGATGGTTTCCTTGATGAGGGTATTCAGCGTTCCGTTGAAATCATCGGCTCCTTCCAGCCGGTCCGCATACTGCTTTAAGCTTTCCGCAACGGCGCTGTTGAGCATGATGTTGGCACAGGCGATGCTGTTGGAGGAACCCAGGGATCTGAATTCGAACTTGTTGCCCGTAAAGGCAAAGGGCGAAGTACGGTTCCGGTCCGTGGTATCCTTGGAAAATCTGGGCAGGACATGCACGCCCAGTTTGATCTGGGTACGTTCCGCGCCTTCATAAGGCGTATCGTTCTTAATGGCATTCAGGATCGCGGTCAGTTCGTCACCGAGGAATACGGAGATGATGGCGGGAGGAGCCTCATTGGCACCGAGACGGTGATCGTTACCGGCGGTGGCTACGGACAGACGCAGAAGATCCTGATAATCATCCACCGCCTGAATGACCGCACACAGGAAAATCAGGAACTGCGCATTTTCGTGAGGAGTCTCTCCGGGTGAAAGAAGATTGACACCCGTGTCAGTTGCGATGGACCAGTTATTGTGTTTGCCGGATCCGTTGACCCCGGCAAAGGGCTTTTCATGAAGCAGGCATACAAGACCGTGCCGTTTTGCCACCTTCTGCATGATCTCCATGGTCAGCTGATTGTGATCCGTTGCGATATTCGTGGTGGAATAGATGGGAGCAAGTTCATGCTGGGCAGGGGCGACTTCGTTATGTTCGGTCTTGGCCAGGATGCCCAGTTTCCAGAGTTCCTCATTCAGGTCTTCCATATAAGCGCTGACTCTGGGTTTGATCACACCGAAATAATGATCGTCCAGTTCCTGCCCCTTGGGCGGTTTGTTGCCGAAAAGGGTTCTGCCGGTATAGATCAGATCCGGACGTTTGTCGAACATTTCCTTATCGATGAGGAAATACTCCTGTTCGGGACCGACGCTGGTGCGTACGCACTTGACCTCATCCCTTCCGAAGAGCTTCAGAACCCGGAGGGCCTGTTTGTTGATGGCTTCCATGGACCGAAGGAGCGGGGTCTTTTTATCCAGAGCTTCTCCCGAATAGGAACAGAAAGCGGTGGGAATACATAAGGTATGATCCTTGATAAAGGCGTAGGATGTAGGATCCCAGGCCGTATATCCTCTTGCCTCGAAGGTCGCCCTGAGTCCGCCGGAAGGGAAGGAGGAAGCATCGGGTTCCCCTTTGATCAGTTCCTTTCCGGAAAAATCCATGATCACGCCGCCGTCGGGAGAAGGGGTGATAAAACTGTCGTGCTTTTCCGCCGTAATACCGGTCAGAGGCTGGAACCAGTGGGTGAAATGGGTCGCCCCGTGGGACACGGCCCAGTCCTTCATTGCGGATGCCACCGCATTTGCCACACTGCTGTCAAGCTTGGCATCTTCGTCAATGGTCTTTTTCAGGGATGCATAAACCTCATCCGAAAGGGTGGCGCGCATGACCCGATCGTCAAACGACAGACATCCGAAGTATTCGGGCAGATTTTTTGTCTTCATATCTGAGTCCTCCTTTTGCACATGAAAAAGGCGCCTTAAGTTTCCCTAAGACGCCTTTGCCTTTTTCTGATTTCGAATTCTACGACGGGATTTCCGGCCTGTCAAGCATTTTTTTCGAAAAAAATTTGTTCTTGACACAACTCGTATACAGGTATACAATGAGTCGAAAGGTGAGCAAAGGCGCTCATGAAAGACAGGAAATCCTGTGTTTCATGGGCGCTTTTTCTTTTGAGAAAGAAAGAGATCAAAGCCGGTACAGGCTGACAGGAGCAGAACGATGACAGGATTGAATTATGACAGAGAACATGATGCCTGCGGGATCGGCGCCGTTGTGAACATAGACGGCAGACCGGACCATCGTGTGATGGATGACGCGCTTCATATCGTGGAGAAACTGGAGCACCGGGCCGGGAAGGACGCATCCGGCAAGGTGGGAGACGGAGTGGGGATCCTGATGCAGATCAGTCATTCCTTCTTTAAGAAGGCGGCCGAAAAGGAGGGGATCTCGCTTCCCGAAGCAAGAGACTACGGCATCGGCATGCTGTTCCTTCCCCAGGACAACTTAAAGAGAACCTTTGCCATGCGGATGCTGGAAGTGATCTGCGGCAAGGAAGAGGTGGAATTTCTTGGATGGCGTAAAGTTCCGGTGGAGGATCGGATCCTTGGGGAGCGGGCCAGAGAAAGCATGCCCTGCATCATGCAGTGTTTTTTGAAAAGACCTGCCGATACGGAACAGGGCATCGGTTTTGACCGGAAGCTGTATGTGATCCGCAGGGAATTCGAACAGAGTTCGGGTGATACCTATATCTGTTCCCTTTCTTCCAGGACCATCGTTTATAAAGGCATGTTTCTGGTGGGACAGCTTCGAAAGTTCTACCCGGATCTGATGAGCAAAGAATATAAGACAGCCATTGCCCTGGTACACTCCAGGTTTTCCACCAATACGAATCCCAGCTGGGAGCGGGCACATCCCTACCGGATGCTTGCCCATAACGGTGAGATCAATACCATCCGGGGTAACAGCGACCGTATGCTGGCCAGAGAGGAAACCATGACTTCTCCGGTGCTGCGTGAGGAAATGGGGAAGATCTATCCGGTGATCGCCCAGAACGGTTCGGACTCGGCGATGTTGGATAACACGCTGGAATTCATGTATATGAACGGCATGGATCTGCCGCTTGCCATCATGACGC
>JAEEGL017427173.1_pt1 | contig 12608 bp, 12 predicted proteins | sample 9134231 | NCBI WGS metagenome assembly JAEEGL01 (sample SAMN16246548, study PRJNA631951) | gut metagenome | biome: gut microbiome; feature: rumen; material: fiber-attached | host: Bos | place: Iran: Karaj | collected 2018-10
ATGAGGGAGTCAAAGTCCCTTGCCTTACCGCTTGGCTACACCCCAACGCAGGTTCGTCATCTGCCTCTGGCAGCGACCGGTGAAAAATGGGGTGAGTAGTGGGACTCGAACCCACGCCATTCAGAGCCACAATCTGACGCTCTACCACTGAACTATACCCACCACGATGCGCGCCTGGAGGGGCTCGAACCCCCGACCCACGGCTTAGAAGGCCGTTGCTCTATCCAACTGAGCTACAGGCGCACGCCCGTCCGCGCTGCCGCCCAGCATCCGGGGCCTCCCTGCGCGTCAGCACAACGGCTGACAGGGTTTGATTATAGCACAATTTCATTCTTTGTCAACTGTTGATTTTGCGGATCCTGTGAAACGGCCGGGTGACCGCCGATCCCAAAAAGTCATTGATTTGTAATATATCCTGTGTTACAATCCGTGAGAAGGCGGGCTGATGACCCGCCCCTGAGGGGGATCCGCATGAAGAGACTTCTGCTGCCGATGCTGCTGTGCGCCTTGCTGGCGGCCGGACTGTGCCTTGTGCAGGCGGACGCCGGCGGCGCGGCCACCGCCACCGATCTGGCCACCTGCACCGACCTCGCGCTGAACGTGCCCATCTATATCGACACCGAGCAGACGGAGGACCGGGCATGGTTCACCTATGTATCAACGGCCGGTCAGACCTATGTCCTGCAGTCGCTGGACGCGGAGGAGCGGGCCAGCAACACGGCCGTCACCCTCTGCGACGGGCAGCTGGCGGTCCTGGCGACCGCCGCCAGCGAGAGCGGCAATTTCTCGCTGACCTGTTCTCTCGCGGCAGGCAGCCGGTATTTCATCGCCGCCGGATGGGGCGAAGAGCTGGCCGCGTACGGCATGAGGAACTCCTACTGGATGGTGCTGACGAAAAGCGGCACGACGGTCGGCACCTTCATCGGCGCTCCGTATGTCTTCCCGACCCTGTTCTGGGCGCTGGACAGCGCCGGCACCCTCACCCTGTCCGGCAGCGGCGCCATGGGCGACGGCGAGATCGATTTCCTGACGAGCGCGCAGAAGGCCTCGGTCACATCCCTGGTCATCGCCCCGGGGATCACGGGGATCGGGGCGTCCTCCTTCTCCGGCCTGACGGCGCTGGAAAGCGTGACCCTCCCCCGAGGCCTGACGGTCATCGGGGCCTCCGCCTTCTCCGGCTGCACGGCCCTCACCGACGTGCGGTACCCCGGCACGGCGCGGCAATGGGCCGCCGAGGTCACCGTCGGCAGCGGGAACGCCGCGCTCACCGGGGCCACGATCCGCTGCACCCGCACCTTCAGCCACGTTCTGGACCTGCCCTCCTCCCTCACCGTGATCGAGGCGCAGGCGCTGTCGGATCTTCCCGGCATCGAGGCGGTCCGCATCCCCGACTCCCTCGATACCATGGACCTCACCGCCCTCGACCCGGACGTGGTCCTTCTGCTCCCCGCCGGGAGTCCCTGGATCGCCTGGGCCGACAGGAACGGCTTTGATTACGGCATCGAGTAATGTTTGCAAATTGCCGGAAACTGCATCTTGAAATTCGGTCTCTGTTGTGGTAAGATGGATGCGATGGGAAGGATCCCACAAAAATTTCACATCAGGAGGTACCCGTTATGAAGAAACTGGTTGCTCTGGTCCTGGCGCTCGTGCTGGCTCTGTCCGCCACCGCCGTTTTCGCCGACAAGCTGGGCTTCGGCTCCGTGACCGGCGTCGGCCACGCTTCCAAGGACGCGACCGAGGACGCCGTGGGCGTCATCCAGGTCGAGACCACCTACTGCGCCGTGCTGGTTGACGACAATGGCGTCATCCTGCAGATCAAGTTCGACGTTGCGCAGAACAGCTTCAGCTTCGACAACGAAGGCAAGATCATCCCCCACGGCGAAGAGTATCCCACCAAGCTCGAGAAGGGCGACGCCTATGGCATGAAGAAGGCTTCCGCCATCGGTCTGGACTGGTATGAGCAGGCCGAAGGCCTCCAGAACTGGCTCGTAGGCAAGACCGTCGAAGAGTTCAAGGCCGCCGTCGAGGCCGGTGACGAGACCCTGCTGGCTGTGTGCTCCATCACCGCCACCGCGTTCGTCGACGCCGCCGAGAAGGCCGTTGCCGACGCTCTGAAGTAATTCCGTCATCTCTGTGGGGAGGGAGCGTCTCGTTCCCTCCCCGCTTTCTTTTTCATTCTCTGATCCTGATTCGGGGGTTCTTATGAAGCGCGTTCTTCTCTTCCTTCTCCTGCTTGCCCTGCTGGTGCCCGCCGGATGCGCCGCGGAGCCGCAGCGCTACACCTACACCTTTTACGGTACCTTCGACACGGTGATCACCCTGGTCGGCTACGCGGACAGCCAGGCGCAGTTCGACGAGGCCGCGGCCCTGTGCGAGAGCGAGTTCCGGCGGCTGGACGCCCTCTACACGCCCTACCTGCACTCGGAGGCCGGCAACAACCTGTGGTCGCTGAACAACGGGGCCTGGAAGGAGCCCATGGCGGTGGACCCGGACCTGATGGGCCTGCTGGTCTTCTGCCGGGACATGCAGGAAAAGTATCCCGGGGCGGTGAACGTGGCCATGGGGCGGGTGCTGGCCCTCTGGCACGAGGCCCGTCTGCAGGCGGAGGACGATCCCTTCTCGGCAGCCCTGCCGGATGAGGAGGCCCTGCGGGAGGCCGCGCTGCACACGGATTTCTCCTGCGTGGTGCTGGACGAGGAGGCGGGGACCGTCTTCTACACCGATCCCCTGCTGCGGCTGGACCTGGGCGCGGTGGCGAAGGGCTACGCGGCCGGGCTGGTGGAGAAGAAGCTGGACGGCAAGCTGGTCTCCTTCTGCATCAACGCGGGCGGGAACATCGTCCTGCACGGAGCGCCCGTGAACAGCCGCGGCACCTGGCAGATCGGCATCCAGGATCCCAATTCCGTCCTGTACGGGGACAGCACCACCCTCGGCACGGTGCAGAAGACCGGCGGCTGCATCGTCACCAGCGGCGACTATCAGCGCTACTACACGGTGGACGGCGTGCGCTACCACCACATCATCGACCCCGCCACCCTGTACCCCGCCTCCAGCGTCCGGGCGGTGAGCATCATCTGCGCCGATTCGGGCACGGCGGACTTCCTGTCCACCACCTGCTTCATCCTCCCCTTTGAGGAGAGCAAGGCGCTGGTGCTTTCGACGGAGGGCGTGGAGGCCCTGTGGGTGCTGCAGGACGGCACCGTGGTCCAGACGCAGGGCTTCGGCCTGCAGCATTGAGCCGCGGCGAAGGCCGGATTCGGGCATTGACCCCCGGTCCTTCACCTGGCCGTCACATTGCTGTGAGAGGATAACGCTGCGGGGATGCACCCGCACCCGGCGCCGAGGCTGCCGGAACGCACCTGATGGGGAGGGACACAGCCATGAAGCTCCTTGTGGCGGACGATGAAAAGCGGATCCGCGAGCTGATCCGCAAGTACGCCGTTTTCGAAGGCTATGAGGTGGAAGAAGCCGAGGACGGCATGCAGGCGGTGGAGATGTGCCGCGGCCGGAAGTTCGACCTCATCATCCTCGATGTGATGATGCCGGAGCTGGACGGATTCTCCGCCTGCCGGGAGATCCGCAAGTTCAGCCGGACGCCGGTCATCATGCTCTCCGCCCGGGGCGAGGAGTACGACCGCATCCACGGCTTCGAGACCGGCGTGGACGACTACGTGGTCAAGCCCTTCTCCCCCCGGGAGCTGATGATGCGGGTGGGCGCCATCCTCAAGCGCGGCGGGGCCGCCCCCGAGAAGCGGGAGGAACTCCGCGTGGGCGGCGGGCTGGTCATCGACTTCACCGCCCGCCGGGTCACCATCGACGGGGAGGACGTGAGCCTCAGCCCGAAGGAATACGACCTGCTGTTCTACATGGCCCGCAACCGGGGCATCGCCCTGAGCCGCGACAAGCTGCTCTCCGAGGTCTGGGGCTACGATTTCTTCGGGGACGACCGCACCCTGGACACCCACATCAAGCTGCTGCGCCGGTCCCTCGGCGCCTACGCGGATCGCATCACGACCCTCAGAGGGGTGGGGTACCGCTTTGAAGCAGAATAAGCAGGAGGCAAAGAGCGCCCGCCGCGGCATCCGGTCGAGGATCTACCTCTGGCTGATGCTTTTCGGCGCGGTGCTGCTGGCGGTACTCTGGCTGTTCCAGATCGTGTTCCTGGAGGGCATCTACCGGGGACAGCGGGTGCGGCAGGCGGAGGAGACCGCCGAGACCCTGGCCCGCTCCTCCACCGTGTCCGAGCTCCGGCAGACCGCGCAGCGGCTGGCCGTGGAGAACGACGTCTCGGTGCTGCTGGTGGACGGGGAGCAGAACACGCTGCTGAGCGTGGAGGGCACCCGTTTCTCCATGATCCACCGCTTCAGCGCGCCGCTGCTGCGGGCGTGGTGCGAGCAGGCCCGGGCCCGGGGCGGGACCGTCACCGCCCAGTTCGACACCGATGATCTGTACGTGGCCTTCGACAATCCGTCCTTCATGGACCCGGGCGGGGCCGACAGCACACCTCCGCCCGTGCCCTCCGGCGATCCGGAAAACCCGCGCGTTCCGGAAGGAGAGCCGCTCGCCGTCCCCGCACCCGACGGCACCCGCCGTCCCTTCTCCGGCGGGGACGAGGAAGACGGCAGGGAGCGCCGCAAACGGGAGCAGAGCACGGACAGCGTGCGCTCCATCGTGCTGGCCACGCCGGTCACCGTGACCGACGACGAGGGCGAGAGCGTCTCCTGCACCCTGCTGCTGTACACCCAGATCAATCCCATCTCCTCCACGGTGGAGATCCTGCGGACGGAGCTGATCATGATCACCGGCGTGGTCATCGTGGGCATGCTGGGGCTGGCCTACGTCATCTCCAACCACGTCAGCCGCCCCATCATCGAGACCAGCCGGGAGGCGAAAGCCCTCGCCCGCTCCTCCTACACCCGCCCGAAGCACGCGGACGACTACCGGGAGATCTCGGAGCTGAACACCACCCTGGAGAAGGCCGCGGAGGAACTGGGCCGGGTGGAGCAGCTGCAGCACGAGCTCATCGCCAACATCAGTCACGACCTGCGCACCCCGCTGACCATGATCGGCGGCTACGCGGAAGCCATGCGGGACATCCCCGACGAGACCACGCCGGAGAACATGCAGATCATCATCGACGAGACGGAGCGGCTGTCCTCGCTGGTGAACGAGCTGCTGGACTTCAGCCGCATGCAGGCCGGCGCCGTGCGGATGGATCCCGCGCCCTTCGACCTGACGGAGGAGGCGCTGGCGATCGTCAGCCGGGTGGGCGGCATGACCGCCAAGGACGGCTACACCATCGCCTTCGAGCCGGAAGAGCACGTCACCGTGACAGCCGACGCGGCCCGCATCAGCCAGGTGATCTACAACCTGCTGGGCAACGCCCTGACTTACACCGGCGCGGACAAGCGGGTCACCGTCACCCAGACCGTCACCGGGGACACCGTGCGGCTCAGCATCCACGACACCGGCAAGGGCATCCCGAAGGACGAGCTCCCCCTCATCTGGAACCGCTACTACCGCACCAGGGACACCCACCGCCGGGCCATCATCGGCAGCGGCCTGGGCCTGAACATCGTCCACGCCATCCTGGAGCAGCACCACGCCCGCTGCGGGGTGGACAGCGAGGAGGGCAAGGGCAGCACCTTCTGGTTCGAGCTGAAGGCGGAGACAGACCCGCAGGCATGATGCGGTATTGCATCGTGACTGTTCAGTCCGTCACCGCACCCGCACAGGCCGACGGGCAGGAAGCGCACCGAAGCCGGCATCTTCCGTGCGAGCCGCACTCTCTTCTCCCACCCCTTCCCTCGGGAAGGGGCAGGGGGATGGGGAGACGCGGTTCGGGGATCATATGCCGACACAATACACCGGGCGGACTGAACGGCTGCGTTGATGCTTCAGAAGTGGATCGGTACAAGAAAAGACCGCCGGCACGCGCCGGCGGTCTTGCGTTGGGTCTCTTCTGTCACACGTTCTCGAAGAACGGCGTCCCGTCCGCGTTCCGGAGCACGTCGCCCTCAAAGCGCAGGGGGACGGGCTTCGCGATCATATACTTCAGGATCTCGTCCATCCGCACGCTCTCCTGGAAGGTCACCAGCGAGAAGCTGACGCCGTGCTTGTGGGCGCGGCCCGTGCGGCCGATGCGGTGCAGGTAATACTCGTTCTCGTTGGGCAGGTCAAAGTTGATGACCGCCTCCACGTCGTCCACGTCGATGCCGCGGGCGGCCACGTCGGTGGCGATGAGGATCGGGAAGCGTCCCCGCTTGAAATCAGCCATCACGGCGTTGCGCTTGCTCTGGGGGATGTCGCCGTGGAGGCACTGCACGTCGTAGCCGTCCTTCTGCAGCCTGCTGGTCAGGCGGTCCGTCATGAACTTCGTGTTGCAGAAGATCATCACCCGCTGGTACACGTCCGCGTCCAGCAGATAGATCAGATCGTCGATCTTGCTGTTGTGATCGGTGTTGATGACGTACTGGGTGATCTGCGGGCGGTCCTTCTTCGTGGCCTCCACCGTGATCTCCACCGGGTCGTGCTGGTATTTCCAGGCGATGGTCAGCACATCCTGGTTCGTGGTGGCGGAGAAGAGCACCAGCTGCCGGTCGGAGGGCGTGGCCTCGATGATCCTCGTGACCTCCTTCAGGAAGCCCATGGACAGCATTTCGTCCGCTTCGTCCAGCACCATGGTGTGCACGGCGTCCAGGCGGATGTTGCCCCGCTGCATGTGGTCCAGGGGGCGGCCGGGCGTCGCCACCACGATCTGCGGCTTTTTCTTCAGGGCGTTGATCTGCCGGGAGAAGGGCTGGCCGCCGTAGATGACGGTGAGCCGCACGCCGGGGATGTATTTGGCCAGGCGGGTCAGCTCCTCCCCGATCTGCACCGCCAGCTCGCGGGTGGGGGCCAGCACGACCTCCTGCACCCGCTGGTCCTTCAGCTGCACATACTCCAGCATAGGGATGCCGAAGGCGCAGGTCTTGCCCGTGCCGGTGGGGGCCTGGGCGTTGATGTCGGTGCCCCGCATCATCAGCGGGATGGTCAGCTTCTGCACGGTGGAGGGCTCGGTAAAGCCCATGTCCCGGACGGCTTTCAGGATCTCCTGAGACAGGTCCATCTCCTCAAAGCGTTCGGGTGTTTTTTCGATCTCGGACAAGGGGATCTCCTTTCGCTCCTGCCGCTTTCGTCTCCCCTCCGGCATCTCCGGAGGGACGGGGGCCTTCCCGGCCCTCATCGCGCCCGCAGGCGCGAAACCCATGCGCGGGAAAACGCCCGCGCGGCGTGCGGTCAGGCCTGATAGGCCCTGATGGCTCTGGACAGCTGGTCCGGGCAGGAGGTCTCGCCGCGGCAGGGGATGCCGGCCAGCAGCTCGGCGACCTCGTCCGCTTTGCGGCCGATGACCATCCTGGCCAGGCCCGCGGTGTTGCCCTTGCAGCCCTGGATGATCCTGCAGTAGGTGATGACGCCCTCGTCATCGATCTCCAGGTCGATCCCGGTGGAGCAGGTGCCCTGGGTCTTGTAGTGGAACATGATCTTCTTCCTTTCGACGATTGCTCGGCAGCCGTTTGGCCGGCCGCCTTGCCCAGTATAGCACAGATTTCAAAAAAAGAAACACCTGTTTGAAAATCCCGGCGGTCCGTCTTTTCCGCCGGACCCCGGATCCGCGCGGACACACCCGGTTGTCACGGCTTCCCGCGCCTGCCGGAGACCGCCCGCAGGACCGCCGCCCCCGCCGCGAACAGCCCGATGCCCAGGAGGCAGCCGAGGGTATTGTTCAGCACATCGTCCACCTCGCACAGGCCCCGCCGCGACACGTACTGCGCCGCCTCCGTCAGCACGGAGAGCCCGAAGCCGGTGGCGGCGGACAGCAGCAGGGGGTGCTTTCTCCCGCCGTAGGCCACGGGCATCAGCATCCCCACCGGAACGTAGACCAGGATGTTCAGCAGGATCTGCCGCGCCAGCCCCAGACGTTTGATCCTTCCGCCGGCAAAGGCCTTCCGGTAGCTCCAGAAGAGCCCGAGCTGCAGCTGGGGCTCCTGCGACGCGCTTCTGTAAAAGATCGTGAGGTACGCGTAGACCCCCAGATAGACGATGATGAGCGCGTTCAGCGCCAGCCTCCATCCGGTCGGCAGCTTCCCGTCCGCGCCGCGCATGGCATGCAAAACCATCGCTGCGGCAAACAGGAGGGCCAGCAGCGGCAGGATCACATACAGCGAGGAGGCCTGAGCAAGCGTCGCGCGCACCCTGATCCCTTCCCCCGTTCCTTCTCCGGGCGGAGACCGTCGTCAGCCGGATCCTTCGCGGGACGGCTGCCCTGTCTATCTTCCACACTTTCCGGGCGAATCCTGCTTTTTCGTCCCGCGATCTTCCGGGGACGGACGGGGCCCGCCGTAACCATTGCAAACCTTCCCGCCCGCGGCTTGCCCTCCGGGGCGGGATTTGCTATAATGCGCGTGAAAGGAGGGACGCGCCATGAAACGATTGGGATCCGTTCTGCTGTGCACGGCGCTGATCCTGTGCCTCGGCCTGGCCGCCGCGGAGGGCGCCGAGTCCGACTATGCCTGGACCGTCACGGGCGAGGAGACCTGTGAGATCACCAGATACACCGGGGACGGGACCGCGGTGGTCATCCCCGATACCCTGGACGGTCTGCGGGTCACGGGGCTGGCGGCTTCCGCCTTCTCCGGGAGCGCCGTCACCCATGTGGAGATCCCGGAGGGCGTGACCTCCGTCGGCTCCATGTGCTTCTCCGAGTGCCGCGCGCTGGAAAGCGTCCGCCTGCCGGAAAGCCTGACCGCCATCGGCAGCTGGGCCTTTGAGCGCACCGCCCTGATCCGGATCGAGATCCCCGCCGGCGTGACCGTCATCGGCGATTTCTGCTTCTCCGAATGCCGCGGGCTGGAGACCGTCGTCCTGACGGAGGGCCTGCGGGAACTGGGCGACTGCGCCTTCATGATGTGCACGGCCCTGGATGAGATCGCCCTGCCCGACAGCCTGGTCACCGTGGGCGACAATCCCTTCTGCTACTGCACGGCGCTGACGGAAGTGAAGCTGTCCCCGGAGCATCCGGCGCTGTCCTTCCTGGACGGCGCGCTGTATGACGGGATCGGGCGCCGCCTGATCTGCCGCCTGTGCACCGCCCCGGGCGAACGCTTCGACGTGCCGGAGGGCTGCGAGCGGATCGGCCGCTTTGCGCTGGCCAACAACACACAGCTGCAGATCGCGGTCCTCCCCGAGGGCGTCACATCCGTGGGCAGCTATGCCTTCTATCACTGCACGGCGCTGAACACCGCGGCGCTGCCCGCCTCGGTCGCGGAGATCGGCGAGAGCTGCTTCGACCTCTGCGTGGCGGTGACCGTCCGCGCGCCCGCGGGCAGCCATGCCCTCTCCTGGGCGGAAGCCAACGGGCTGGACGTTCTTCCCGCCGAGCCGGAAGCCGACGGCTCCCCGGTCCCCGTCGAGGAGGACCCGATCTACTGATCTCTCCCATCGCAGGAACAGCGGCTGCCCCCCCGTCTCCCGGAGGACAGCCGCTTCGCCGTTGCCGGAGAAGACCGGCGCTACTGCGTCAGCATGAATTCATAGACCTCGTGGACCTCTGCCCCGTAGCCCTCGTAGAAGCCCTGCGGCATCCCGAGGACGATCCGCGCGCCGAGGTTACAGCACACCAGCAGCGTCCCCCGCTCCGGGTCAAAGGACAGGCCCTCGATCTCCCCCTGCAGCGTCACGTCGTCGAAGGTGCGCTCGAGGATCACCGTGCCGTATGTGCCGGTGGGATCGAGGATCACCCGGTACAGGTGGTCCGGCTCCCCCAGGTCCGCGGTGCCGTCGTCCGCGGTCAGAAAGATGCAGCCGTCATGGCAGGCGATGCCCTGCACCCACTGGGGCACGGGCTGCAGGTGGACCTTTCCCAGGTACGCGCCGCTCTCCAGATCGTAGCGGTAAAGATAGCGGCCGCTCTCCCCGTCGGTCCAGGCGCACATCCACACCTGGCCCCGGTCCGCGTCCACCGCGATGCCGGAGCACTCGTCCTGCCCGCTGGAGGGCTCGAAGGGGAAGGAGCGCTTCAGGGTCAGGGTCTCCGCGTCGTACACCGCGATCCGGATGTTCACCGCCGCCCCGTCCATGAACCATTCCACCCCGGCGTACAGCTCACCGCCGTACACGTCGATATCGCCGATGTGGTTCACCTCCGGCGTGAACCCCTCGAATGGGCGGTCGTTCACGGCGATGAGGTTCCAGTCCGGGTCGTAGCGGGACAGCGTGGCTGAGCCGCTGACCCAGTACCCGCCCTCTCCCCGGGCGACGCCCTGGCGGCCGTCCACGGCGTGGACGGAGATCAGCTCGTATCCGAAGCGGGCGGTCATGTCCCGCGTATCCTCCGGCCGCCCGTACAGGGTCACCGGCGCAGGAGCCTCCGCCGGGGCCAAAGCCGGCAGCGCCAGGCACAGCAGCAGGAGCAGGCAGATCGGTCTCTTCATATGCGGTCCCTCCCGTGCGGTATCGTTCTGCCGCCATTATAGGGCGTTCGCTCCCCCCTGTCAACGCGCGCCGGCCGCCGCGCAAAATACATCACAAGTGCAGGGCGTTTCTTGACACTGTCATGGAAAAATGCTATATATACCCCAGACTGGCGGCCTGTGCGCCCGCACGCGGAAGGAGGTCCAGACATGTCCGACCGTACGAAAATCATCCTCACCGTGCTGCTGGTGATCGTCATCGCCGCGCTGGCCGTGGTGCTGGTCAAGGCGCCCGGAGCCGGCACAGGGCCCGCGTCTCCCGCGGAGCTCACAGCCACCCTTCCCGACCTGACCGCCGAATGACCCGGATCCCGCACAAACCGAAAGGAGAAACAAACGATGACCGGAATGCTCAAGAAGCTGCTGAGCCTGTTCCTGCTGGCCGCGATGCTTACCGCGATGCTGGCGCCGGCGCTGGCCGATGGCGCAAAGATCATCAAGACCGCCATCTCCGATGACCCGGAGCAGATGGACCCGACCCGCAACTCCTATTCCCGTTCCTCCCGCGTGCTGCAGAACCTCTTCGTGGGCCTGTACAAGCTGGACGCGGACGGCACCACCCTGGTCCCGGCCTGCGCCGAGTCGGTGGACATCTCCGAGGACGGCCTCACCTACACCTTCCACCTGAAGGAAGGCCTGAAGTGGTCCGACGGCGACCCGCTGACCGCCTATGACTTCGAATTCTCCTGGCTGCGGGCCCTGGATCCCACCTCCCGCTGCGCCTCCGACCTGTGGATCGTCAAGAACGGCCGGGCCTTCAACAACAGCGAATGCACCGCCGAGGAAGTCGGCGTCAAGGCGCTGGACGAGTTGACCTTTGAGGTCACGCTGGAGAACCTGACCCCCTGGATGCTGTCCCTGACGGCGACCACCTCCTTCTTCCCCGTGAAGAAGAGCCTGGTGGAGGGCAACGACGGCTGGACCACCGACGTGTCCACCTACGTGTCCAACGGCCCCTTCATGCTGACCGAATTCCGCTCCCTCAGCCGCCTCGTGATGGTGCGCAACCCCTACTACTACGATGCCGACAAGGTGAAGATCGACGAGGTGCACTTCTACATCATCGCCGATTCCAGCGCCGAGCTCACCGCCTACAACAACGGTGAGATCAACGTCAGCGCCAACCTGAGCAGCGCGGCCTTGTCCCGCTATGCCGGCACCGACGAGTTCCACACCTCCGCCAAGGTCGGCATCCAGTACTGCGACTTCAACTGCCGCACCGAGGTCGACCCCGGCAGCTCCGCCTACCTGCTGGCCGCCGACGGCACCCCGGTCTTCGCCGACAAGCGCGTCCGCCAGGCCTTCGCCATGGCCATCAACCGCGATCAGCTGCTGCAGATGATCGGCGTGGTGGAGCCCGCCGTGTACGGCTTCGTGCCCTACGGCCAGCCCTCCCTCACCCAGCCCGGCAAGAGCTACCGCGAGGTGGCGGGCGATATGTTCACCGAGGATGTGGCCGCGGCCCAGGCCCTGATGGCCGAAGCCGGCTATCCCAACGGCGAGGGCTTCCCCACCGTGCAGATCGTCTGCAAGAACGACCAGCAGCAGAAGCTGATGGCGCAGGTGCTGGGCGAGTTCTGGAAGATGAACCTGGGCGTGGACTATGTGGTGGATACCCGCGAGTCCTCCTCCTACTGGGGCGACCTCTCCGCCGGCAAGTTCACCGTGGACCGCAACGGCTACACCGTGGACTACACCGACCCCAGCGCCAACCTGAAGATCTGGGTCACCGGCTCCAACGCCTCCGAGAACGGCTGGGACGATCCGGAGTACGACGCCCTCTTCAACGCGACCCTGACCATGACCGATCCCGCCGAGCGCGAGGCCGCCCTGATCGAGGCGGAGCGCTACCTGGCGGATCAGATGCCCGGCTTCCCGGTGTACTACTACGAGAACCAGTACCTGGTCAAGCCCAACATCACCGGCGTGACCTGCAATGCGATCGGCCATATCTTCTTCGAGTACGCCGACATTGCGGAATAACAGATCCCATACGAAAAACTCCCGCTCCGCGGGAGTTTTTCGTATGAAGAAGGCATTCCCGGCTGCCTTTATTCTCTGAGGCGTGACGCCCCATCCCCCCTGCCCCCCTTC
>JAEEGL010004095.1_pt1 | contig 12607 bp, 7 predicted proteins | sample 9134231 | NCBI WGS metagenome assembly JAEEGL01 (sample SAMN16246548, study PRJNA631951) | gut metagenome | biome: gut microbiome; feature: rumen; material: fiber-attached | host: Bos | place: Iran: Karaj | collected 2018-10
AGTCCACGACAGGCGAAACTTTTTTCTTGAATTCTTCGAGGCTGATGTCGCTACCGGCGATTCCGTAATGCTCCAGAATGACAAACTCAGGGTTCTTGGTCGCAAGGTACTCGGCTTCAAGGCCGGTGTACATTCCGCCGTAATATCTGGTCACGGCAGGAAGCGCGTAGGTGACGGGGAGCTTCTCCATGTTCATCACATCATTGTACTGCATCGCCATGGTGTTGAGGCAGTCGAGATCGATGCTGGTGGCGGACGAAGGCTCGAACGAGATGACATAGGTCTTGGAGGACGCGTGCGCGTTCTTGATGGCGTTATTGATCGAGGCGTTCATGTCTTCGATATACTTCACGTATTTCGCGGTGTTATCCTGAAGACACATCAGAACTCCCATGGTGACGATGGTCTGGGTATAATCCACGCCGTTCAGGTATCTGTTCAGCGGAAGGTTCATGACGGTGCATTTGGAGTCGAGCTTCTTCATCTCCTTGGCGAAATCGTCGGTAGTCCCATAGGGGTCTCCGAGTACGATTTTGGTCTTGGTCGCCAGGATCTTTTCGGCATCGAAATCGCCGGCATCGTTGTCGATGTAAGTAAGGTGCTTCTTGAGGTTGGGATAGAGCGTGTCGCTGAGTCCGTTGATGTGGGTCTCCCCTCCGTGGCCGGTTCCGACGACATCGTCGAGGACGCCGAGGATGACCGCCACATCATATCCGGTGTTGTACTGGACGGTGATGTTCCCCCTCAGAGGGAAGAGAGAGGTGGCGACGCGCTTGTAGTAGTTGAGGTATTTGACTTCGAACTGCTCGGTGCTGGAGTTGGCATTGAGCATCTTCTGAAGCATGTCGACGTCTTCCTGGGTCACTTTCCCGTCGGCGTTCGTATCGGCGAGGGGATTGGCGTTGATGCTCCAGGTCTTGGTTCCGGCGACGAACTGCTTGAGAAGATCGAGGTCATCGTTGTCGAGGTATCCGTCGTTATTCGCATTTCCGAAAACGAGGTTCTCGACGTTTTCCACGTTGAAATTCGCATACAGGGGGTCTGCCGGGACGTCTTCGCCCACAGTGTATTTGTCGCCGCCTCCGCCGCTTTTGGAATTGCCGCTCAGCAACAGCGCCGCAGCGGCGATAGCAACGATAGCCACGACAATCACGCAGATGATGGCAAGCATCTTGCTGTTCATGATATCACTGGATATACTATCCAAGTGATTAACTACCTGGTTTTATAAATAGTTCTTCCATGAACAGTGTGATTTAAGCAATCGGATATATGATGGCTTTATAGACCATAATTCATGCTGTTCTCCCGGGGAATCGAATTCGTTTCTGCCGGAACAGGGCGGCATTGAATGCTGATATGAGGTCATCTTACGTTTTTTGAATTGTAATTACCGAACAATGTGTCCATCATCGTTAATAGATACTAGAAGCGGATGTTAGTGCCATGGCATCCGGGTCTGCAAAGAAAAATGTCGATATTCTTCTGGGGAACCCCCGCAGAGCGGTCCTTTCGATGTCAGTCCCGTTGTTCTTTGCCTTTCTGGTTCAGCAGGTCCAGATTTTCGTCGATGCCGCATGGTGTTCCGGGCTGGGGCCAGACATGCTCTCCGCGCTTACTATGGCCAGCCCCGTCTACATGCTGGTCGCCGCCGTCGGATCCGCCATGGGTGTGGGAATCTCCGCTTCAGCGGCCAGGGCAATCGGAGAGGACGACAGAGACAGGGCCGAGAGACTGGTATCCCAGGCCATGGCGGCGACGGTGCTTCTTTCCCTTCTGTCCTCCGCGATTCTTTTCGCTGCCAGCGGACCGATCATCAGCGTTTCCGGAGGAGGGAACAATCTCGGCCTGTGCATGGAGTATGTGACTCCTTTCCTCCTGATGTCCGTTCCCATAACGCTTTACAACGTCGTTCTGGGGTCTCTCAGAGCCGAAGGCGCCGCCAAGATGTCGATGCTGCTCTCAGTCGCCGCATCGGCGATCAACATGGTTTTGGATCCGCTTCTGATATACGGTCTGGGACTCGGAATCTTAGGGGCATCGATGGCCACCTGCATTTCGTTCATGGCTATGATGGCCACGGGCCTTTGGTGGTACGCTTCCGGGAAGGCATTTCTCCGCCCGAAGTTCGCAGGTTTCCGTTTCGATAAAGGTCTTCTCAAGGAAATCGGCTCCGTGGCGGCCCCGCAATGCGTGATGGGAGTAGCTATGCCCCTCATGGTGGCCCCGGAATACTACATGGTAGTGAGCTGCGGCGGCCCCGAAGGTCTGATCACTTATATGGACACCTTCAGATTCGTCCATTTGGCTATGATCCCGGTCAGCGCCGTGGCCGCCGCCATGCTCCCCATAGTGTCGGCGGCTTACGGCCGGAGAAGCCTGCCGAAGATGAGGGAAGCCTACGGATTCGCCCTGAAGATCGCGCTGGCCATCGCGGCAGCGTGCGGCATTGCCATGCTGGTATTCGCGGACCAGCTGGTCATGGTTTTCACGTATTCGGACGATATGGCGCATCTTCGGGACGAAATGGCCCTCGCTTTGCGCATATACTGCCTCATCCCGGCCGCCCATGCCGTAACCCGCATCAGCAACTCATTCATGCAGGCTTCTTCATACAGCAAACTGGCCATGATGACGACATTCTTCCAGGACGGCCTGTTTCTGCTGTTCTTCTGGTTCGCCTCACGGATATCCATGACAGCGATATACTCCTCTGCGACGGTGATAGACATACTTCTGGCGGCGTTTGCATTCCTGCTTGCCGCCTGGGTCATGCGCAGGGTGAAGGAGAAGCTGGCACGGGATGCCGCCGAAGATGCGCCGATGCGGGCCCGTTTCCGACCGCTACATGCGGAGGGGTCATGCCGACGTTCTCCCGGCCGAAGCCGACTATGTTCTGACAGCCTTTTTATCGTTATTGGCATATATATCCGGCATTGAAGGTGCAGGCATGGACGCAGAAGAGATCACCATAGATTACTGGACCCGTTCCGCGAAAGGATACAAAAAACACATCCAGGAGTCCTTCGGGAATGAGGAGGAAGAAATGTGGCTCAGATACCTGCTTTCTCATGCGCCTGAAAAAGAATGTCTGAAGGTTCTCGACATAGGCACCGGGCCCGGCTTCTTCGCGATCATTCTGAGCAGGGCCGGGCATGATTGCATCGGAATAGACGCAACGGAAGCCATGGTGGAAGCCGCCAGGGACAACGCAGAGCAGCAGGGAGTAAAGGCCGAGTTCTTCCTCATGAACGCGGACGACTTGGATTTCCCGGACGGCACATTCGATCTCATAGTGAACCGCAACGTCACATGGACGCTTCCCGATATGGAGGAGTGCTACAGGGAATGGCGCAGGGTCCTGGCTCCGAACGGGGTTGTCCTCGTCATCGATGCCAATTATTATCGCAACCAGTTCGACAGGGCTCTCGAGCTTGAATATCTCCGCCTGATGCGCCATGACATCCTCGAAGGGAGGCTTCATGATGACGATCGCGACGATTTTCACATCAGGGCCGAATACTGGGAGACGCGCCCCATGGCCGGCACGGACCGTCCAAAATGGGATGCCAACGTCCTGAAGAAGCTCCGTTTCGTCGATATAACAGCGATGGATAAGGTCCCCGAACTCAGCAAACCCGGTTTCAAAAGCACTTACCAGCTGACAGAATACTTTTCCGTATCTGCACGCAAACCTTCTCCCGGAGAGTATGACAGAGTGTTCCTCGATGAATACTGGGGCGGAATCTCCGGATGCATGAGCGCGCATTCCGCCATGGCTCTGGAGAACGGCTCGGCGCAAGCTTACGTCCGTGCCTTGGGGATTCCGGAAGGGTCCAAGGTCCTCGACATAGGATGCGGCGGAGGGGCGGTAACGGAGGCTCTGGGCAGGGAAGGCTTCGATGCTTCCGGGATAGACTCCAATAAGCTGGCCATCGAACTGGCTGGGCTCAATATGTCGGAGGGCAAACTCATCGAAGGGGACGCCGCGGATCTTCCGTTCGAGGACGGCGCTTTCGATGCGGCTGTGATGCGCAATGTCGTCTGGTGCCTCCATGAGCCCGAGAAAGCTCTTAACGAAGCATTCAGGGTGATCAGGAAAGGAGGATGCCTGATCATAACCGACGGCCAATGGAAGAAAGTGCTGAGATCCGTTTCGGCCGGAGAAATGCCGATGCATGCGCGCCGCGATCTCGGGTTCGGAGGGATCTCTGTCGCAGAGGATATCATGTCGCGCCTTCCGCTGACCGAAATAATCAGGCCCGAATGGGATCTGGATGTGCTCAGCGGCCTGGGGATGACTGTGTCGGCATGCCGGTTCAAGGATCCGATGATGCCTCCGGAAGCGAAGGCCTTATCGGGCATAGGTTTCATGATCAGGGCAGCAAAGCGATTCCGATGCGGCATTGCGGCTCCTGTTTACAGCTCCGAACCGGTCATCCGGGCTGATGCCGCGGGATTCCTGTGCGAAGCGGAGCAGGGGCCGGAAATGTATCCGGGAAAACCGGCGGAATCGAGCGTTCCGGACCGCAGAATCAGGAGCGGCCGAAGTTTCTCGCCTGATCGAGGCTTCGATCTCGTCGATTTTGCTTTTGAATCTCTCGAGTTCGGACAGCTGATCGCCCAGATATTCTTTGTATCCCGGGTTCAGAACGCATCCGTTGGAAGACGGGGCGATGACGCCGTCTTTCTCCAGGAGGCGCAGGAGATACCTTACTTTATGGCGGGGCATATCGAGCGTCTCAGACAGTTTGATGATGCCGATCGGCTGGTTCGCCTCTATCGTGCGGATCATGCTGAGCATGCGGGACAGCTTGTCCAATTCCTCGTTGACCTGGAGAGTCACCTTGCCGGCGGCCATCATTTCCTCCTGGTGGTAAACGCCCGTCGGAAATAAGAAATTTGCCGGCCATTTCGGGCAGTTTTTATATCGTATCCGCATGCGTGTGGGCATGGATATCGAACAGAGATACGACCTCATAACCAGGAATACGCTTGAAGTCGTCGATGAGGAGTCCCTCAGAAAGCTTCTCGCGGAGAAGGAGCGCCCGAGGCTCTACATAGGGTTCGAGCCTTCCGGCCTCTGCCACTTCGGCTGGATGCTAGTCGCCAACAAGATCAGGGACTACATCGAGGCCGGGCTGGAGGTCATAATCTTCTTCGCCGACTGGCATGCCCAGATCAACGGGAAGCTCGGAGGCTCGCTCGAAACCATCCAGCTCTGCGCGGAATACATGAAGGACAGCTTCGAATCCCTCGGAATCCCCAGAGATAAGGTCACCTTCGTCATGGCATCCGAGATACTGGACAACGATTACTGGGCCACCGTCATCAGGATCGGCAGCGAGACCTCCATCGCAAGGGTCAAGCGCGCGATGACCATCATGGGCCGCAAAGCGGACAACGACGAAGTCAAGACGTCCATGATGCTCTATCCCCTCATGCAGCCGGCTGACATATTCAAGATGGACATCGACATCGGATACGGAGGGCTGGACCAGAGGAGGGCGCATATGCTCGCCCGCGACGTCGCCAAGAAATGCGGATGGAAAGCTCCCGTAGCGATACACACGCCGCTGGTCCCCGGACTCAAAGCGATGAACCGCATGGATCCCGCGGCCTCCAAAATGTCAAAATCCAAGCCGGATTCGGGGATTCTGATCCACGACAGGCCGGAGGACATCGAGAAGAAGCTCCACGGCGCGTTCTGCCCGATGCCCGGCGAATACGACAATTCCGTCATAAAAGTCGACAAGACCGAAGAGGGAGGCGAAGCCACCACAGGAAATCCGGTCCTGGAGATCGCCAGGCTCCTGCTGTTCTCCGGCGGATCGAAGCTCAAGATAGAGAGGCCGGAGAAATACGGGGGCTCCTTCGAAGTGGCCAGCTACGAGGAGCTGGAGAAGGCCTACCAGAACGGGCTCCACCCCAACGACCTCAAGCATGCGGTCGCCAAGGGCATCGCCGACAGCCTCGCCGGATCCCGCGAATACTTCGAGAGGAACCCGGACAACTACAGGAAATTCTGCGAAGCCATCGGAAGGGAAATCTGAAAGCCCCCGCCCAAACTTTTTCCTCTTTTTTCCTGCAACCTATTATATACCGATTCGTTCATGGGCTGTTAGCGTGACAATTGTTAGCACGCAACACGGTGAATCAAATGACTCTGTTAGGAATACCCGACCCATGGATCTGGATGGCCTATATCGGCTGCATCGCGTGCGTCGCTTTCTGCTGCATATACGGCTTCATGAAAGGCGGATCCGCGGAGGAGGACGATGAAGATGGCAGTCGAAGGCGTCAATCTCACTCTCTTCGGAGCGATGACGGTGGTTTTCGTCGTCATCACCGTTCTTCTGGGCTGGTACGGATACAAGAACACTAAGAACGATCAGAACGAATTCCTTCTCGGGAGGGGGAAGACCGGACCGATCGTCATAGCGCTGTCCTACGGAGCCACTTTCCTCAGCGCTTCGGCCGTCATCGGATTCGGCGGGCAGTCGGCCGTCCACGGAATGACCCTGATGTGGCTGTGCTTCCTGAACCTGGCCGTCGGTCTTATAGTCGCGTTCCTCGTGTTCGGAAGGAGGACCAGGCGCCTGGGAAAGAAGCTGGGCGCGTCGACTTTCGCAGACCTGCTCGGGAAAGCGTACGGATCCAGAGGCATCCGCGCGTTCACCGCGATAGTGATCTTCGTCATGATGCCCATCTACACTGCCGCCGTCCTCAAGGGGGGCGTCAATTCCCTCGCGGTTATCACCGGCCTCACCGAATACTACAACTATATTCTGCTGGCCCTTTCGCTCATCGTTGCCGTATATGTCGTATACGGAGGAATCATCGCAGTCATGTACAACGACGCTTTCCAGGCCGCCATCATGTTCGTAGGCATGGTCGCGATTTTCATCGTCACCCTCGTCTATTTCGGAGGGTTCGGATCGGGATCGGAGCAGCTCACCAATCTCTGGAACGAGAAGATAGGCGAGACCAATCTCGGCGTCCTCGACGGATTCCGCGGGTGGACATCCAGCGCCGAATTCGGATCAAAAGAGTGGCTCACAGTAGTCACGTCGTTCCTCATGGGAGTGGGCATCGGGGCTCTCACCCAGCCTCAGCTCGTTGTCAGGTTCATGTCCGCAAAGAGCGACAGGGACCTGAACAAATCCCTGATCATCGGTTCCATCTTCATGTTCGTCATCGTAGGGTCCGCTTACACTGTCGGATCCCTCAGCAACGGCTACTTCGACGACCAGTACAACCTCACTTCGTTCCAGTACATCAGCAGCCTCGGGCTGGGGACCGATTTCATCGTCCCGCAGTATATCCTCGAGATATTCTCCGGCACCACCTACGGGGACATATTCGTCTCCCTGTTCCTCCTGTCCCTGATTTGCGCTTCGATATCCACCATCAGCGCTCTGATGCACACCATCGGAGCCGCCGGAGGATACGATCTGTACGAGATCATAAGGCAGAAGAGGCAGGGCAGAGACACCCACGAGTCCTCCGTCCGCATCAGCCGCATCGTGATAGCCGTTATGATGGTCATCGTCGTCGTATACTGCTACGTCATGCCCAAGGACATCATCGCCAAAGCCACGTCACTGTTCATGGGGATGACCGCCGCGGCGCTGCTGCCGGCTTATTTCCATGCGGTATACTCCAAGAATCCCGACAGGAAGGCCGCTCTGGCGAGCATAACCGTCGGAACCGTCAGCTATGTGTTCCTCGCGCTCTTTGTGAACAGCGGAATGAGCATTTTCCTCCCGATATGCAAGATGCTCACAGGACAGGCGGTTCTGATGCCCGACAGCATGATAGCATACGTCGATCCTCTGATCATCGCTTTGCCGGTGTCCATCCTGACCATGGCGGTCATGGTCATGATTTCCAGGAAAGAGAGGGCTCCGGCCTGAAACCTTCGGGGGCACCCGCCCCCGTTTTCCGTCCGAGACAGTTTTCTGCGGGACAAACCTGGATTTCGGCCCCGCATCTGCCGACGGAACAAACTAAGTACGTCTTATCGATGGGCTGCCATGGAACCGGCGCTGGAGCTTGAGAACGTTTCCGTGAGAAGGAACGGCGAGTACATACTCAGATCTGTCACGATGACGATCCGGAAAGGCGAGAACGTCGCCGTGATCGGCCCCAACGGGTCCGGGAAGACCACTCTCATCAAGCTCCTCCGCGGAGACATCCTCCCTTATTATGACGAGGATAAGCCCAGCGGAATCAGGATTTTCGGCATGGACCGCTGGAACATATTCGATGTCCGCGGCAGGATGGGCGTAGTTTCGATGGATCTCCAGAGCAGATTCCGCCCGGACACCACTTCCTTCGAAGTCATATGCTCGGGTTTCTTCAGCAGCCTGGATATCTTCCGCAACATGGAGGTGACCCCGGAGATGGCTTCGGCGGCACGCTCGGCGGCGGTCATGATGGGCGTGGAAGACGTCCTGGCAAGGCCCATAGAGAATCTGTCGCTGGGGGAGATGAGGCGCGTCCTGATCGCCAGGGCGATGGCCACTTCGCCAGACCTCCTAGTTCTGGACGAGCCGATGACCGGCCTGGACATAGTGATGAAATCGAAGTTCCGGGCGATGTTCGACATACTAATGGTCAGAGGCGTGAGCATAGTGATGATAACCCATGACCTCACCGACATCCCGGAATCCATGGGCCGCATAATCATGATAAAAGACGGGGAAATCTACTGCGACGGCAGGAAGGAAGAGCTCCTTACCGACGGATAGGTGTCGGAGCTGTATGGAGACAATATAAAGGTTGGCTTCTATGACGGATTATACTCGATGAGATTAGCCGGAGGAACCGAATGAGATACATATGCCCGGAATGCGGAAGCGAGATACCAGACGATTCCGATTTCTGTTACCATTGCGGATGCCTGAAGTCCAAGGCATATGCCGTCGGCGATGACGGAGCCCAAGCCTTATTCTGCCCCAACTGCGGCGCCGAGGCCGGGCCCAACGAGCTGTATTGCGGGAAATGCGGGGCAAGCCTGCCGTCCGCCGCGCCCATGAGGATAGGGTTCGGCAGATACGGCGCAATAGCGATGTTCACCGCGCTCATCGCCGGGTTCATACCCATATTGGGGCTGGGCCATCTCATCATGAAGGAATGGATCAGGGGAGGGATGTTCCTGTCCATGACCGCCATCTATTGGTATATGATCCTCTCGGCGGGGAACAGCCTGCTCATGGTCCTTCTCAATGTCGGCCTTTACATCTACCAGGCCATAGACCTGTTCAGGATAGTCATCATGAGGAGCCTTTCAAATGAGCGATTGGACCGAGAAATACCGCCCCCGCACTCTCGAAGGCGTGATCGGAAACCCTTCGGCGGTCAATTCCCTGAGGCAATGGGCAAAGCAATGGGAATCAGGGATACCGAAGTTCCGCGCCGCGGTCATCATGGGTCCTCCCGGGATAGGGAAGACCACGTCGGCGCTGGCGCTGGCCGGGGAGATGGGCTGGGACGTCGTCGAGATGAACGCGTCCGATCAGCGCACCGGGAAAGACATCGAGAGGATCGCCCTGCGCGGCTCCCAATCCAATGCTTTCGGCGGGGACGGCAGCTATATGCCGGCGTCCAAAGGGAAAAGGAAGCTGATAATCCTCGACGAAGCGGACAATTTCTTCGGGAACGCGGACAGGGGGGCCTTATCGGCCGTCAACGACCTGATAAAGACCACGAAGCAGCCGGTCATACTCATAGTCAACGACTTCTATGAGCTCAGCAGAAAGAGCAGCGCCATAAAGAACGGGACGCTGCAGATAACTTTCAAGAGGTCCAGCGCATCATCGATGTCGAAGGTCCTCATGAAGATAGCGGAGGCCGAGGGCGTCGAGGTGGAGCCGTCCGCCATGGAGCGCATCGTCGCCAACGCATCCGGGGACATGCGCGCCGCCGTCAGGAACCTCCAGTCTCTGGCGCTCGGCGAGGGGCGCATCACCGAGGAGATGTCCATGGGCCTTTCCCAGCGCGATTCCCGCAAAGACATGTACGATCTTATGACGGCGATATTCCGCAGGGACGACCCCGGATCTGCCCGCAGGGTCATGGCCGAGGTCGATACCGATCCCGAGACCGCCGAGCTGTGGGTGGACGAGAACCTTCCGTTCGAATATCCCGATCCGGGCGATCTGGTCCGCGGGTACGAAGCCCTGTCGCGCGCCGATCTATATCTGTCAAGGGTCCATAGGCGCCAATACTACCGTTTCTGGGCCTATGCCGGCGATATGATGAGCATGGGAGTCGCCGACGCAAGGATGACCGACAGGAGGTCCAGGGACAGGATACGCTTCCCGATGTATCTGTCCAAGATGTCGAGGTCCAAATCGGTGCGCGCGATGAAGAAAGCCGCCGTCTACAAGATCGCCGTGGCATACCACACGTCGACCAAGCGCGCCGCCTCCGATATGCTCCCGTACATCAAAGGGATAGCGGCCAACGACGCGGAGATAAGGGTGCCGCTCGCCGAGGCCATAGGGCTCGAGCCGGAGGAGATGGCATTCATTCTCGATGCCAAGCCGGATTCCGCCGTCATCAAAGGCATATATAAAGAAGCAGCCGAAAGGGCAGAAGCCAGGAGGATATCATCGCAGATGGCCAGACCTCCGGCCGCCATGCCTGCCGGAGCTCCACCCGAGGCTGCTCCGCCCGCAGAGAAGAAGCCGGAGCCTCAGGCCGAAGCGCCGGCCGCTCCGAAGCCCGCCAGGAAGAAGCCAAAAGCGGAGGCAGATCCTCCGGGCGGTGGCCAGCGTTCCCTTTTCGATTTCTGAGGCGCCAACATGGACGAAGCGTACAGAGAACTTCTCATAAAGCAGCAATACCGCCTGCACAAAGACCATGCCGCGGTCAAGCTGTGCCACTGGATGAAGGAGAGCATGCTCCATGAGAGGCACTGCTACAAGCAGGATTTCTACGGGATCAGGAGCCACCGCTGCCTCCAGATGACCCCGGCGATAAACGAGTGCAGCCATATGTGCACGTTCTGCTGGAGGATCCAGGAGCACGATTTCGAGGTGAAGGACTGGGCAGAGCCCAAGGAGATGCTGGATGCGCTGATAGAGCACCAAAGGAAGCTCATCTGGGGGTTCAAAGGGGACCCGAGATGCGATCCCAAGATGTTCGAGGAGGCCCGCAATCCCGATCAGGTGGCGATTTCGCTGGCCGGGGAGCCCATAACCTACCCTTATCTGTCAGAATTCATCGCGGAATGCCACAGGCGCCGCATGACGACCTTCATGGTCACAAACGGGACCTATCCGGACAGGCTAGAGGCGCTGGACACCCTTCCGATGCAGCTTTACGTCACGGTGGCCGCCCCCAACGAAGAGATCTACAGGAAGGTATGCAGGCCGAAGGCGAGCGGAGGCTGGGACAAGCTTATGCGCACGCTGGAGCTTCTCCCGTCCCTGGATACCCGCACTGTAATCAGGCATACCCTGGTGAAGGGGGAGAACATGGGCTGGCTTGACGACTATGCCCGCCTGGACCGCATCGCGGACCCCGATCTCGTGGAGCCCAAAGGATATGTTTTCGTCGGGGGATCCAGGAACAGGCTTAGCATGGCCTGCATGCCGTCGTTCGCGGAGATCAAGGAGTTCTCCGCCGATCTGGGGGCCAGGATAGGCATGGAGGTCATAAAGGAGCGCGCCGACAGCCGCGTCGTCCTTCTTGGGCACCCCGGGGAGGAGACCGACGTCAGGAAAATCTACGGGCTGGACGCGGAAGACGGTTCTGCGGACCGATTTCCATGAGATCTTCATCATCGGCGGGACGAGGCCCCGCATCGCTTCCGGCAGAACAATGAATTTAAAAAACTAAAAAGGAGGGGTCCTGCCCCTCGTTTGAAATCACATTCCGGGCATTCCGCCCATTCCGCCGGGAGGCATTCCAGCTCCGGGTCCTCCCGCCGGAGGCGCGGATCTCCTTGCGGCGATGACGTCGTCGATCCTGAGGATCATGTTGGCGACTTCCTCTGCGGAGTTGATGGCCTGGACCTTCACTCTGAGGGGCTCTACGACGTTCTTGGCGAGCATGTTGACCGCTTCGGCCTCATCTAGGTCGATTCCGAAGTATGCGGAGGTGGCGTCCTTCTTCTGGTGGGCGTTCTTCAGCTTGATGATGGCGTCGATGGGGTCGATACCGGCGTTCTCAGCGAGGGTCCAGGGGATGATCTCCATGGCCTTTGCGAACTTCTCGATGGCCAGCTGCTCCCTCCCTCCGACGGAGGAGGCGTAATCGAGGAGCCTGAGCTCTAGCTCGATTTCTGGGGCCCCGGCTCCGGCGACGACTTTTCCGTCCTCGATGGCGACTCCGACGACGCGGATGGCATCGTTCAGGGCCCTCTCGACTTCTTCGAGCACGTGCTCGGTTCCGCCGCGGGCGAAGATGGTGATCGCTTTGGGATTCTTGCATCCGGAGATGAAAGCCATTCCCTCCTCTCCGACCTGCTTCTCGTCGACGGCGCCGGCGGTTCCGAGGTCTTCGGGGGTGATCTCCATGACGTTCCCGACGATGTTGGCTCCGGTGGCCTTGGCGATGGCCTCGAGGTCGCTCTGCTTGAGCCTCCTGTATCCGA
>JAEEGL011206772.1_pt1 | contig 12607 bp, 8 predicted proteins | sample 9134231 | NCBI WGS metagenome assembly JAEEGL01 (sample SAMN16246548, study PRJNA631951) | gut metagenome | biome: gut microbiome; feature: rumen; material: fiber-attached | host: Bos | place: Iran: Karaj | collected 2018-10
GAGTTCCTTTGATGCCTCGTCGTAGTCGGGCGTATCGATCGGAAGGGTTTCTCTCTTGCCTCTTATCACCCATGCCATACGCAGGCAGATGTACGCTTTCTCACTGTCCTTTGCACGTTTTACGATCGCTGCCGCAAGTGCGAGCTGGTATCTCTGGATCGCATCATCGTATGACAGTACCGGATTGTTCGCGACGCCGTGGACCTTACCCGCAAACCCTTCCTTTATAAGCTTGACCATAGCTGCGGGAAGCGCGGTGAAATACCTTGTAAGGCAGGCGTATCCGCAATACGGACATACGACCACATCATATTTTAACGGATCGAACTTGTCGAACTTCGGGCGAAGGTCCATGTCCTGTCCGACCGATCTTGCTTTGCCTGTCCTGACAGCCCTGAACGAAAACTTTTTGGAGCACACCGGACACTCTGCCGATTTGTCAAAAAGGACATCGTTCTCATCAAACGGCGCTTCCTCCTTGACCGGCTCTGTCGGGGCTTTTACTTCGGGCTTCTTCTCCTCTTCGAATATGTCAGCACCTTCAAGCTTTCCGAGCCCGAGGTTTGACAGTCCTGATAATAAACCCATTTGTAACCTCCTAAATAACCTTATTATGATGGCAGTTTAAAACTGCTCTTAAGCGAAACTACTCTGTTAAATACCGGTGCGCCTTCTTTTGAATCTTTGTAATCCACACAGAAGAACCCGTTTCTTACGAACTGGAACGACTCATACGGCTTTGCATCGGCAAGCGACGGTTCGATCATGCAGTTGTCGATCACGATGCGTGATTCGGGATTTAAGTTAAGACTTCCGTCTTCGTTGTAAACACCTTTTTCCTCGTCGATGAGATTCTCATACAGTCTTACCGTTGCGGTCTTTGCTGTAGCAGCGTTTACCCAGTGGATCGTTCCCTTGACCTTGCGGGCAACTTCCCTTCCGTCCTGGCGCGTTTCGGGATCGTATGTGCAGTGAACGCACGTTACGTTTCCTGTATCGTCGGTCTCATAAGAAGTGCATGTTACAAAATAAGCGTTCATGAGACGGACTTCGTTTCCGGGGAAGAGTCTGAAATATTTCTTTACAGGCTCCGCCATAAAATCATCACGCTCTATGTACAGCTCCCTTGAGAAAGGAACGCTCCTTGCCCCGAGTGACTCGTTCTCAAGGTTGTTCGGAACTTCAAAGTACTCTGTCTTATCTTCCGGATAATTGTCAATAACAAGCTTTATCGGGTCGAGCACGGCCATGACACGCGGACGTGACAGCTTTAAGTCTTCCCTTATGCAGTATTCGAGCATCGCATAATCTGATGAAGCCTGAGCCTTTGATACACCCGAGAGCTTTACGAATCTTTGTATCGAACCGGGAGTAAAACCGCGTCTTCGAAGTGCCGCTATCGATACAAGTCTCGGATCGTCCCATCCGTCAACTATACCGTCTTCAACAAGCTTCTTGATGTATCTTTTTCCGGTTACAACGTTTGTAAGATACATCTTTGCAAACTCTATCTGCTTCGGCGGATTCGGATACTCAAGTTCGCGTACTACCCAGTCGTAAAGAGGTCTGTGATCCTCGAACTCGAGTGTACAGCACGAATGTGTAACGCCTTCTATCGCATCTTCTATCGGATGCGCAAAATCATACATGGGATAGATGCACCATTTATCACCCGTATTGTGATGGGTCATATGTGCCACCCTGTATATGACAGGATCGCGCATGTTGATGTTCGGACTTGCCATATCGATCTTGGCACGAAGAACTTTGGCTCCGTCCTCGTACATTCCGTTCTTCATGTTCTCGAACAGTTCAAGATTTTCCTCGATACTGCGGTCTCTGTACGGACTGTTCTTACCGGGTGTCTCAAACGTGCCGCGGTACTGCCTTATCTCATCTGCCGTAAGGTCGCAAACGAATGCCTTGCCTTTTTTGATAAGCTTTACGGCAGCTTCATACATCTGTTCAAAATAGTCGGATGCGAAGAACAGCCTGTCCTCCCAGTCGGCACCGAGCCATTTGACGTCTTCCTTGATCGATTCGACAAATTCAGTCTTCTCTTTTGTCGGGTTCGTATCGTCAAATCTTAAGTTGAACTTGCCGCCGTACTCTTTTGCAAGGCCGTAGTTGATAAGTATCGCTTTGGCATGTCCTATGTGAAGATAGCCGTTAGGTTCGGGAGGGAAACGCGTATGCACTGTTGTATACGTGCCTTCCGAAAGATCTTTATCGATTATGTTCTCGATAAAATTCCTCGAAACGCTCTCTTCTTCGTTTTCATTTGATGTAACATTTACATTTTCTTCACTCATTTATTACTTCCTTCTATGACTCAAGAAAGGCTCTGTGTACCTTAAGTTCCTCAGGGATCGGATGACCTGCTTTTTCTATCCTTCCGGTTGCTATGTCAAACAGGTGCAGCTCATGAGCCATCTTGTGATTGTATCGTTCCAGCAGCTGGGAGTACTGCGGATTGGTCGCGATAGCACCCTCGCGTATGACTTTCGAGAACGGGCAGTAGTTAAACAGAATAAACCTTACCACCTTGTTATGACGGAGTGCTCCCGAACTCTCGTACTGGATATATGTGGAATAATCAGCCACAAACATTTCCTTGTAGCTCTTCCTGTGCTTTTCCCATGCGGCTTTGATCCTCTCCTTGGCTTCCTGGGACAGATCGCGGTTACGTTTATATGTATCCATATAGTCGACGAAATCGCTCGTAAGTGAACGCTCCGTAAGATCGTTCCATCTTGCGCCCTGGATCCTCTTGCAAAGCTCCCATCTGAATTCACCGCACATGTTTATCATGATACCTGAAAGGTCTTCTTCCTGTGCTATCGGAAGAATGAATCTTCCCGGTGTCGTACGCTTTGCTCCGGTGATCTCCTGCCACATCGCACCTCTCGTTCCGACTACCGGCATCAGTATTATGTCAGGAAGAACTTCAACCTGGATGAATGCCTTGTCGAGCCCGAGCTCGGGTGCGGTATATACCGTCTGTCTGTAAAACAGCGAATAGTCGATCGCTTTTATGACATCGAGCGTTTTGTTTATCTTCTCAAAACTGAGGAAAGATTTTTCGAGCGGCCTTGTCAGGACCTGTTCCGAGAAGAACGGAACAAACGTTGTTATCCTGGCTGTCATCATCTTGTTCGCGGACCTGAACATATTGTCTATCTCAAAGATGACTCTCTTCTTGCCGTCCGCAAGTGCCTCTTTTTCCTGCTGTTCCGTTATGGTGCCTTCTTTTTTGAGTCTGCGTACTTCGGCGTTATAGTCGACGGACATATCATTGATCGAAGGGTCTTTTTTGCATGTGTAGATCATCCGAAGCCACTGATAGAACGTTGACACTCTCATCTGCGGATCGAACGATACTGACTTTGCAAGCTGGCAGAGCAGTTGTGTGTTTTCGGCACCTGCAAGTTTTTCGTCTATATACCCGAAATACAAAAACATCATGACTTCATCGGGAATATTGTTATCCTCCAAAGTTTTGAAGAACACGAGCTTGTATATCTCGTAATAGTATGCGGTGAGCTCCTTACGGAGCCTTCTTGTATCATCATCCGAAGAACCCTGGTCGGAAAGAGCAGCGAAAGCATTGATCTTCTTTGAGACCTTTTCCTTGTCGGAATCAGGCAGCCCCGCATATGTCAGTATATTCATACAGGAGTTCGAAAAATCAGCCATTTAATATTGTTCCCCCAATCCAAAAACTCATCATATTATTATATGATATAAACATATTAAATACAAATATTAATTGGCGTCTTTGCAACCCTTGCATGCGCTGCAGTCACCCTGTTTATCCCAGCAGTATGTGCACAGTTTTGACTTGTCGATACCGACCGATGCGACCATGTCGTCAAGACGGTGGAAACGCAATGTCGTGAATCCGAGCTGCTTTCTTATATCTTCGAGCATCTCTTTGTAGTTTGTGCTGTCGGGATCGGCATAATCAGCAAGCACTTCATCCGACACGTTTTCTCCTTCTCTCTCCCTTATGATACGTCTTGTTATAAGGTCGTATTCGGAATTGGACCTTGAGAAATTAAGGAATTTGCATCCGTACAGAAGCGGAGGACACGCAGGTCTTATATGCACTTCCTTTGCGCCGCTGTTATACAAGAATTCCGTAGTCTCGCGAAGCTGTGTTCCGCGAACGATCGAGTCGTCTATAAGCAGAAGCGACTTGTCTCTTATCAGCGTATCAACAGGGATAAGCTTCATATGCGCTATAAGGTTTCTCATGCTCTGATCGGTCGGCATGAATGACCTCGGCCATGTCGGTGTGTACTTGATGAACGGTCTTGCAAACGGAATACCCGATTTATTTGCATATCCTATAGCATGCGCGATACCCGAATCCGGAACGCCGGCAACTATGTCAGGCTTAACATCATCACGCGCTGCAAGCATGGCACCGCAGTTATATCGCATATCCTCGACGTTGACACCCTCGTATGTCGATGTCGGATAACCGTAATAGATCCACAGGAACGTACATATCTTCATCGTCTCCTTTGGAGGTGTGAGCGTCTCATAACCGTCCGCCGTAAGGTATACTATCTCTCCCGGCCCGAGTTCTTTTTCATCCGTATAACCGAGGTTGATATAGGCAAAGCTTTCAAACGAAACGCAGAACGCATCTTCCTTTTTTCCGATCATAACGGGAGTACGTCCGTAAAGATCCCTTGCGGCATATATGCCTTCCTCGGTCATGATCATAAGCGTCATCGACCCGTCGACTTTTTCCTGAACATATTCGATGCCTTCCTTGATCGAATCCTTCTGGTTGACAAGGCAGGCTACAAGTTCGGTCGGGTTGATGTTGCTTCCGCTCATCGCAAGAAACTGCGTGCGGTTCGTCGATACTTCCTCAACGAGTTCGTCGAGATTATCTATACGTCCTACGGTAGTTATCGCAAACGTACCGAGATGGGATCTTATAAGGAGCGGCTGGGGTTCATAGTCCGATATACATCCTATTCCGATATTACCTTTCAGTTCGGCAACATCCCTGTCAAACTTTGTCCTAAACGGAGAGTTCGTTATGTTATGGATCGCACGGTCAAATCCTTTTTCTCCAAACACGGTCATTCCCGCGCGTCTTGTGCCGAGATGCGAATGGTAATCGGTCCCGAAGAACAGATCCCATACACAGTCTTTTTTTGATGCCACTCCGAAAAATCCACCCATTTTCGTCTCTCCTTTTTAATCCATATGATAAAGTCCTATGAGTATATAAAATATCGCGGAAACTGCCGCAAAAGCGAGGGATGATATAAGCATTACCGCCCTGCCGGCTTTTTTTGAAAGCACCCCTAACCGGTCATACCTAAGGCCAAAAAAAACCGACATGATCGAGACGGCTCCGGCACTGTAACGAAAATCCATTGCCGAGAGGTTCATGCCGCAAAGAGCAAATACAACATAGCCTGCAACAAACGTAACTACCGTTGTGCACAGGTACATTTTTATCCCTTTTGCGGGTCCCGCCTCTGATGATGCGCATGTAGTTATCATTGCAACTATCTGTAAAATAATGATGAGTACAAGCGCAAAAAGAAGTACCCATCCGGTTCCTGTTAAAAGCGGCGATACATTCGCATAGCTGCCTTCACCGAACAGGGATGATTTTAGCGTAGCGAGTATAAGATTATATTCGTCATGCGAATAACCGTTTGACTTCATATACAAAAACGGCGATGCAGTGCGAACGTCAAATATCGTAGGTATCAGTCCTGCCTTCTCGACATGCTCTCCCACCTCGGGTATATAACCGGGCGGCATGTCAAAGAGGATCTTATTCCTTATAGGCCACCACAGTCCGAGCGGGATTACGATAACCGCAAACGCGGCCAGTTCAAGAATGTAAGATATACGCTTCGGCTTGTCGCGAAAACGTTCCGTATCGTTTACGATCTTGTATATCATAAGTACTGCTATCGGCGGTGCAACAAGTCCCGCGGAAAGTTTTGCCGACATCGCAAGTCCGATGCAGACTGCAAGAAGTGCGATCTTGCCCGTAGTCGGATACATGTACCAGACGAGCGCGACATACAAAGCAAGGACGGAGAGCATAACGGACAGCGCATCGTTATTTATACTGCCCGACATCATTATAAAGATCGGATGAAACGATACGATGAGCATCGTGATCAGAGTCCCGCCCGATCTCATGTTAAGCTCCCTGCACATCATATAAGTTATGTACGCAAGCAGACACATATATATGAGCGGGAGTATCTGGACGTTCTTCTGGGCGCGTGACAGGATAAGGCCCGAGCGGATGTTAAGCCACATCCATGCGGCGCTTATGAAGTGATGAAGCGGCGGTTGGAAAAACGCCCATACACTTCGCGGATCAAAATCGGGGAGGGATTTGTGGCTTAATATATATTCAATATAAGCCGCATGTCCTTCGCCCGCACCGAAGTCAACTACGTCGTGCTGGCGGCACCATACAGGTGTATAGATGACATATGAAAGCTTAAGCAGCATGCCTGTAAGCATTGTTATAAATACTGACGGGGATGGGATGTTTTTGCGAAATGTGATCACAAGTACCGCTATACATGCGATCAGATAAAAATACGATGCGCTTCTTATCGTTTCAACACTAAGGTCAAAACAAAACGCAAGAAAAAGTGCGGCGGTTGCCATTATGATCAACTGTTTAATAACACTGTTATTTTTCATTGGTTCAAAAACTCCGCCGCATCCATCGCATTTTGTGTTTCGGAAAAATCGGTAACAACACGTCTGTATATCTCACTTGCTTTTTCCGTATCTCCGGATTCCCTGTATGCATATGCAAGATCCATAAGATAATCGGAATTATCGGGAGATATCTCACACACTTTTGAGTAATACTCTATAGCCGTTTTGTAATCTTTTGATTTTAAAGCTGCCTGTGCGGTTTCTATGTATGTCTTGAGTGCATCGTTTGATGTCGACTCCTGCATCTTAACATACAGTGATCTGAACGACTCCGATGCGTCGGCAAGATAATCCGTGCCGATCTGTTCAAGCTCCTCCATCGCCTTGCCGGCATTGGCCGGATCTTCGATGTACAGCTGCGCCGCCCTAAGCAGTCTGTCGTTTTCCGACGTCGCACCGTTTGTACCGGTGAGCTGTTCGATCTGATGCGTCAGTTCATTGTTTTCGGCCTCAAGCGTCTCGGCCTGTTTTATCGACTCCTGATGCGAAGCCTTTTCCGACGCAAGTTCTTCACTTACCGCAACAAACTTCTCGTCACTTTCTTTGAGTGCGTAGCTTATCTTACCGGGAAGTATCAGATACCAGCTTATCGCGATGCCGATGACAAGACCGATAACGATATTTATGATGCTAGAAAATCCTCTTTTTTCTTTTGTTCCGACAGGTTGGATTATCGTATCGTTTCCGTTCTGATACGTGATTATATCCTGCGGAAGAAGTGCCGCGTTCGCACCTTTTGCATCCCCGTTTTCTGCCTGCTGCGTGATAAGGTTGTTTATCTCTTTTAAATACCGCTGTGTCGTCGTATCGTTCCTGTCGATACGAAGCGCGCGCAGCAACGTACGTCTGGCCTTGTCATAATCGCTTATCTCAATGTACAAAAGTGCCAGAAGCTGATAACCGCTTATAAGGTTTTCATTAATGGACAGTACTTTTTTGAGCTGGACGATCGCAAGGTCCTGACTGTTCTGATAACAGTAGTTAAGCGCCTGGTTATATTTTTTGATCGTCTGGTTTATCGTATCGAGACGTGAAGGATTACTCTGCAGGAAATTGATATACTCATCCGCGATGTTTTTCTTGCTCTCGTAATTCTTGCTTATTATCCACTCGGAAAGAGCCGGGACAACCTCGCCTCTTTCGAAGTAACACAGCCCCAGAAGGTTTCTTGCATCAATATTTTTCTTGTTGTATTTAAGGCTCTCATTAAGAGAGAATATCGCCCCGGAAATATCACGCACGTTCGCCTTTGCAAGACCGTCATTGTAAAGCTTGTTAGACATACACATGATATGTCTGTACATTCTTATATCGGTACCGCATGACATGCAGATATCCTCAGGGCCGAGGCGACTGCCGCATACATAACATTTCATATCTGTTTATTCTCTTTTTCCCTGCGGAGCATTTCGACCATGATATCGGTCATGTCGGTAAGCTCATGCTCTCTTACGGCATTCTCGACTTCTTCTATCTCCATGCTCGGATGGAACTTTTTCAGTTCTTCCTCAAAATTGATCATATCGTTATAACCTCTATCTCACTGCTTCCCGTAGGTCTGTAGAACTTGACATGCTGCATCGTATTGTTGATCTTAAGTTCCTTATCGTCTATCCTTACGGTAACGCCCGGGTTGACCGTATCCTCAATGCTTATCGATGCCTCGGTTCCGACGCTGATCGTATTCTCGATCTCTTTAAGCTCACGTTCTACATGTTCAAGAAGTCTCTCGTCTCTCTTAAGTCTTCTTGTGAGCTGGCTTATCTTGGCTTCCTTGACATCCTTCGGATCGTTTGTTATACGTACATCCCTTATCTGCTCGATCTCGTTCTTTGTCTTGCGTATGCTGTCTTTTGCGCTCTCGGCCTTGGATGACAGAAGGTGATGACGCTTGTCGTAATCCTCGCTTATACCGGATGCCACAACGGTCTTGACCTCGGCTTTGTTTCCGGCATGTGCCGCGCTCATCTCGCCCACACTGTAATTGATGCCCCCAATGATGGCGCCTCTCCTGCCTTTTACAACGACCGATTTACCTGCCGAAATTACGGAATTAAGTATTATGTTCGCTTCGACATTACCCTTTGCTTTTACCTCGGTAAACTCTATGAAGTTGGCATATATGTTGCCGCCTGATATAAGCTTTGCTTTTTTACCGCCCTGCATACCCTTTTTAAGAACGATGTCCCCTTCGGCTATTATCGTCGCGGCTTCAACCGAGCCTTCAACCGTGACCGTCTTTGTTGCACGGATAAAAGTACCGCTCCTTACGTTTCCGTGGACGACAACATCACCGCGAAAATCTATCCGTCCCGTTACAAGGTCAAGATCCTTTCTAAGCTCATACATGTCCCTGACATGCAGTTTGAAATTGTCGTATTCGACACGACCTTCCATATTTGCCGTATATGTATTGCCATCAAACGAAACATCAAATCCGGAACCTTTTATTGCCGGAAGTTCTTTTGCGGGTTTGCATCTTATCTCACGGTTTTTAACGTCCATTCCGGAACTTCCCGGTATCGCCGGATGATATACGGCAAGAATGTCACCGGGGCTTACGCTCTGAATGACGCTCATGCTCTGGTAATCAACCGATCCGTCCGAGCGTATGGTCGGATGTTTGATCTCACCCGTGCTGAACAGGAATTCATAATGTCCGTTCTGCGTCTCGACAAGGTTCTTACCCTTGGCTACGACCATATCTTTCAGATATATCTTTTCGTTTATGAGTTTTTCGATCTCGGAATAAACTATTCCGTAGAGGACCCCGTTTGCACGTAAGTATACCGCCACGTCTTCAGGAGTGATCGTCTCACCCTCTTTAGGCGCGGTAACGAAAATGCTCGCTGACATTGAATCTTCAGCTATATTACATCTCCAATCGTCTGTTACAACAGGCATCCCCTATCCTCTTTCCGTGTTATTTCTTAAGCGTTGACAGTCTCTCTTCTACCTGGCCGAGAAGCTGTGTATATTTCTCAAGCTTTTCTTTTTCTTCGTTTATCTTTGCTTCGGGAGCTTTGCTTATAAACTTCTCGTTTGAGAGCATACCGTTGCATCGCTTTATCTCTCCCTCAAGTCTTGACTTCTCTTTTGAGAGTCTCTCGATCTCAGCCGAAATATCGACAAGCTCCGCAAACGGGATATAGATGACTGCGTTTGCGATCATAACCGAAACCGCATCATCATCGATACCCGACTTGTCTTTTTGAATGACTGATGAAGATGCTCCCGCAAGGCTCTCGAAGAACAGTTTGCCGGATTCAAATGCGCGTCTGACCTTTTCATCTTCGGTAACTATAAACACATTCGCCTTCTTCGCCGGCGGAACGTTCATCTCGCTTCGAAGATTTCTTATACCGCGTACCGCTTCCTTGATAAGCTCGATCTGCTCCTCGTCCTCTTCATATTCCCGGTCTTTTGTATAAACGGGATACGACGTTATCATGATCGATTCGGCTTCCCTGTCCGCATCGCTCTCGGTAAGAGTGCAGTATATCTCTTCGGTGATAAACGGCATGTATGGATGAAGAAGTTTTAACGAATCGATAAGTACCGTCTTTAATGTGTAAAGTGCGGCGTTAGCCGATGCGGCATCATCCGTATTGTAGAGCCGGGGCTTAACCATCTCTATATACCAGTCACACAGAACATCGTATATAAAATCATAAACCTTCTGTACTGCGATACCGAGTTCAAACTTCTCCATGTTGTCGGTAACTTCACGTACGACTTTGTTAAGCTTTGAAAGAACCCAGCGGTCGGCAGGCCACAGATCTTTTTCCGAAGGTTTGGTGATGCTCTTGCCTTCCATGTTCATCATGATGAACCTTGAAGCGTTCCAGACTTTGTTCGCAAAATTCCTGCTCGCCTCTACTCTCTCGTCGGTAAATCTCATGTCATTACCGGGAGCGTTACCCGTAACGAGCGTAAATCTCAGTGCGTCGGCGCCGTATTTTTCGATGACTTCTAGAGGATCTATACCGTTGCCGAGTGATTTACTCATCTTGCGTCCCAGGCCGTCACGTATAAGGCCGTGGAATAAAACGGTCGAAAAAGGCTTCTTCCCCATATGCTCAAATCCGGAGAAGATCATCCTTATTACCCAGAAGAAAATGATATCGTAACCGGTAACAAGTACATCGGTCGGATAGAAGTAATCAAGTTCTTCTGTCTTCTCGGGCCAGCCGAGAGTTGAGAACGGCCAAAGTGCCGATGAGAACCATGTATCAAGAGTATCCTCATCCTGTGTGATATGCGTGCTCCCGCATTTCGGACATTTTGAAACAGCTTCTTTTGACACGATCATCTCGCCGCAGTCGCTGCAGTAATATGCCGGGATCCTGTGTCCCCACCAGAGCTGGCGGCTTATACACCAGTCACGGATATTGTCGGTCCAGTTGTAATATGTCCTGTCCATCCTCTCGGGAACAAGCTTTATATCACCTGTCTCTACCGCTTTTCTGGCAGGCTTTATCAGGTCGTCCATCTTAACGAACCACTGCTGTTTAACGAGAGGCTGTATCGTCGCACCGCATCTGTCATGCGTGCCGACATTGTGCGCATAGTCTTCTATCTTAACAAGAAGGCCCTGCTCTTTTAACTCCTCAACAATGGCAGCCCTTGCGTCCATGTCGGTCATGCCGTTATACTTACCGCCGTTTTCGTTTATCGTTCCGTCATCGTTCATGACATTAACGATCGGAAGATCATGACGTTTTCCGACCTCGAAGTCGTTAGGGTCATGACCCGGTGTGATCTTAACGACACCCGTTCCGAATTCCATATCAACATATGTATCTTCGACTACGGGTATCTCCTTATTCACGATCGGAAGCCATACGCTCTTACCATGAAGATGCGTATATCTTTCATCATCGGGATGAACCGCGACAGCGGTATCGCCGAGCATTGTCTCGGGACGGGTCGTGGCGAACTCGATGAAGCGTGTCGTGCTGACACTCCCGTCATCTTCTATGAACGGATATTTGATATGCCAGAAATGTCCGTCCTGTTCCTCATATTCCACTTCCGCATCCGAGATCGAGGTGTTGCATACAGGACACCAGTTGATGATCCTGCTGCCCTTATAGATCCATCCTTTTTCATGCATGCGGCAGAAAACTTCCGTTACCGCCTTGTTGCAGCCTTCATCCATCGTGAAGCGCTCGCGGTCCCAGTCACAGGAAGAGCCCAGCTTCTTAAGCTGCGAGATGATCCTCCCGCCGTACTCATCCTTCCATTCCCAGGCACGCTTAAGGAATCCTTCGCGCCCTAAGTCTTCCTTCTCGATCCCCTGCTTTTTCAGTGTCTCGATGATGCGGACTTCCGTTGCGATGGAGGCATGGTCCGTTCCCGGCTGCCAGAGGGCGTTATAACCCTGCATCCTTTTATAGCGGATCAGGATATCCTGCATCGTATTATCGAGAGCGTGGCCCATGTGAAGCTGTCCCGTGATGTTCGGGGGCGGGATCACAATGGTGAAGGGCGTTTTACTCTTATCAACTTCGGCATGAAAGTACTTTTTGTCCTCCCATTTTTTGTACAGGCGGTCTTCGATCGCCTTCGGATCATAGGTTTTGGCGAGTTCTTTGCTCATGTGATTTTCCTTCCTTTACTGTTTCGGTGGGCAGACACAAATATCGGGCAGTTCCCGGAAGAACTGCCCGCCCTGATTTTATTCGAATATCTCTTCCGGAGAAGGAGTCATGACCCGGGCGGCGTTCTGCCGGCTTAAGGCCATCTGACTTTCCAGAATATCTGCGAAGTTTTTCGACTCACCCCGCTTCAACGGATTCTCATTCAGATCATCGCTGTATAATGCCGAGTAGTCAGTGGCCGGTGCTTTTGTTACATCATCACCCAGCGGCTTGAC
>JAEEGL011983965.1_pt1 | contig 12607 bp, 7 predicted proteins | sample 9134231 | NCBI WGS metagenome assembly JAEEGL01 (sample SAMN16246548, study PRJNA631951) | gut metagenome | biome: gut microbiome; feature: rumen; material: fiber-attached | host: Bos | place: Iran: Karaj | collected 2018-10
AGTACGAAGTGGGTACCATGATCGAGATCCCCAGAGCGGCCCTGACCGCCGACGAGATCGCGGAAGAGGCGGACTTCTTCTGCTTCGGTACCAACGACCTCACCCAGATGACCTTCGGCTTCTCCAGAGACGACGCCGGAAAGTTCCTGGGAGGATATTACGATTCCAAGATCTTCGAGAACGATCCGTTTGCAAAGCTGGATCAGGACGGCGTGGGCAAGCTGATGGAGATGGCCATCAAGCTGGGCAAGCCCGTGAATCCGAAGCTCCACATCGGCATCTGCGGAGAGCACGGCGGAGATCCCTCTTCCGTGGAGTTCTGCAACCGCATCGGTCTGGACTATGTCTCCTGCAGCCCGTTCCGCGTACCCATCGCGAGACTGGCAGCAGCGCAGGCAGCCATCGCCCAGGCGAAGGAGGGAAAGGAAATGAAATGTGACAAGACCGAGGCACAGGAGCTCCTTCGGAGCGGTGCCGAGAAGGCGAAGGAGGTGGCCAGAGATGTAGCGGGAGCCGCCACCAGCATCGCGAAGGAAGCCGTCAGAGTGGGAACGGAGGTCGCCAAGGCCGGAGCCGCAGGGGCCAAGGCCGGATTCGAAGAGGCGAAGAGAACCTACAACGAGGGCAAGAAGAACTGATCATACCGGTGATGACCGGACCCGGAACATACCGCAGCTGCGCGTGTTGTGCGGCTGCCGTATGCCCGTACTGTGTATAAGCGGGGGAAGTATCCGGTATCGCCAGGAAAGAGGCTTGAAGTTATGCAGTCGGATTTGATCATCAAAGAGAATGAACTGTTGAACCCGCAGGACTATCCAGAGGAACAGAGAGCCCTGGTGGAGGATTTCAACCAGCGGATCAAAAGATGTACGGGTGTGGTGACCGGCATCGGAAAGGAATACCATACCATCTGGATCGTGCGCATCGACGATCTGTCCATGAGTCTGTACCGTTCCACCGGTGAAAACACGACCCGGGGTGCGGTGGAGATCGGACAGCGCTTTGGAAGCTTTGACCGGTTTATCCTGGAATACACCAACCGCTACGTGGTGGACCGGATCGAGAGCATCCAGCACGACACGGAGCCGGAGGTGGTGCTGGACCGGATCAAGAACGGCGATCTGTATACCGTGGATTACATGCGCATGTCCGACGACGGAAACATCTCCTACCATCAGATGGCCTTTGCTCTGGCCGGGGAGCCTGGGGAGGCGGAGAATTTCCTGCTGGCATACCGGGACATCGACAAGTCCATCAGACGGCATATCGCCGACAAGCGGTATCTGCGGGAGCAGCTGGATATCGTGGAAGCCCTGAGCCGGGACTATTACAACATCTTCAAGGTGGATCTGGTGACGGGGGATGTGGTGATCCTGAAGCTGGACGGCTATGTCACCAAGGGAATGGACAAGCCCAGCGACAAGATCTATCCCTATGATGTGCTCTACAGACAGTACGTGAAGGACCGGGTGTACATCGAGGACCAGCCGGCCATGATCGAAGCCATGAGTATCGACACGGTCCGTGCCAAGCTGCAGGAGGTGGAGGAGTATGTCTCCAGCTACCGTGTCATGGACCGGGGGGAGGTACACTATTACCAGTTCACCTACCTGCCCATCAATCCCCATAACCTGAACAGCGGGATCCTGGCGGGCTTTAAGAACGTAGATGATATCGTGGAGTCCGCAAAGGAGCGGGAGACCCTGGAAACCCTGGCCCACATGGATATGATGACCGGGATCCTGAACCGGGGAAGCGGAGAGCGGAAGGTGATCGACGCCCTGGCCAACGGGCGGGAGGGGATGTTCTGCATCATGGACATCGATTCCTTCAAGACCATCAACGACTCCTACGGACATGATGTGGGAGACAAGGTGATCCGCGGTATTGCGGACATCATCAAGACCTCCTTCCGGGACAATGACGTTTTATTCCGTCTCGGCGGAGATGAGTATGCGGTCTTTGCCCACGGTGTGACGGATGTGGAATCCGGCCGTGTGATGGTGGAGCGGGTGTTTGAAAAGATCGGGAGTATGGAGATCCCCGAGCTGTCCGGACATGAGGTTACCATCAGCGTCGGCGGGGCCTTTGCCACTTCGGGAGAGCGGCATGACTTTGAAGACCTCTACCGAAAGGCAGACAAATGCGTCTACGACAGCAAGGCGCAAAAGGGCTGTACCCTGGTCTTTTACAGTGCAGACTGACAGGTAGCGCCTGAGAGCGGTGCAGGCGTTTTTTTCGCTCCGATAGAAGGATGAACTCCGCATTCGGTATCCGTGCCGGACGCGGAGTTTTTTAAACCGGAAAGGGACTTTGTATGGAAGAAAAGATCGGTCGCATCATCAAACGGTTTTTCTGGGTGCCGCTGGCACTGGGGGTCATCGGATACAGCATCGTGGGGAATTCGCCCCTCTGGCGGGGGTTGTATGAATCCGGCGCCCTGTATTTCGTCAATCCGGTATCCTCCGTGGAAAACATCTGGGTCACCCTGGCCAAGCTGTCCGCCATGCTGGTGGCTACGGGTGTGGTGCTGGGATTCATCGGATCCGTATACCGGGCTATGGACCGGTTCTGGTGCCAGCACTTTGCGGACTCCACGGCGGTCTACACCGATACCGAGGACGGACGAAAGCTCCTGTCCACCATCCGGCACGGCTTTCCGGGACGGATGAGGGAACACGGGGGCCCGGAAAAGGCAAAGCATCAGATCCTGTTTCTGGAGGAAGACACCGAAAATCTGGAGCTCTACGACAGGTGGAAGGACCGCTTCGGGGACAGTCAGGTGTACCTGCTCTTAAAGGAAACGGATCCCTTTCAGCTGGGGGTGATCGACCGGCCGAATGTCCATTTCATCAATATCTATGAGGTGATGGCCCGGAGATACTGGCGAAAGAATCACCTCTATGAAGTGCGGGAAAACCCGGAATATGCCATCTCCATCGTGGGATACGGGCCGGTGGGACGCGCCATCTTCCGGTACGGGTACCTCAACAACCTCTACTCCCTGGGACAGAAGATCACCTATCACATCTGGGGCGCTTCCCCCTCGGAGACGGAGTTTCTGAAAGCTCTGCCCACGGAAAACGGGGACCGGATCGTCCTGCATGAAAAAGAGTGGCGGGCGGATCTGGATACCATCGCCCGGGCGGACCGGGTGATCCTGACCCTGGAGGAGGATGCGCTGGAGCTGGCCCAGGAGATCCTCTACCGAAACGGCGGGGTGCAGATCCATTACTACAGCGCCTCCGGCAGCAGATGGGGGGATTATCTGGCCTCCGACAAGACCCTGTGCTTCGGAGCCCGGAGCGAATACCTCACGGAGGAGGATATCAAAACGGAGCGCCTCTTTCGCATCGGGAAGCTCTTTAACTACGATTATGCCCTTCGGTATGCAGGGGCGGATCCGGAGCATTTCGAGGAAGGGGAGATGGAGCGGGAGTGGATCAGCTTAAACGGCTTTAAGAAAAGCTCCAGCATTGCCCGGGGAGATCACTACTGGATCGAAAAAAAGAACCGGGAGGCGGGGCTGGAGACCGAGGACGAGCTCTGGCGCCTGGAGCATTTCCGCTGGAGCAGATACCATTATATCAACCACTGGACCTATGCGCCGGAGCGGGACAATGCCGCCAGAAAGCACCCGTACCTGGTGCCCTATGACGATCTCGAGCAGTCCATCAAGGAACTGGATGGATTCTACAGCAGACGCATTCAGAAAGAGATCGAAGGACTGATCGAAGAGAACCTATGAGATACGACGCATTTATCAGCTACAGACATACGCCTCTCGACATGGAGATGGCGAAAAAACTCCATAAGGCGCTGGAGACCTATCGGATCCCCAAAGCGGTGCAGAAGAAGACCGGGCGAAAGAAGATAAACCGTGTCTTCCGGGATCAGGAGGAGCTCCCCATCGGCAGCGACCTGAACGAGAACATCGGCACCGCCCTGGAGGGCTCGGATTATCTGGTGGTGGTGTGCTCCCCCAATACCCCGGGATCGGAGTGGGTGGCCAAGGAGATCGACACCTTCATAAAACTCCACGGCCGCTCCCATGTGCTGGCCATGCTCATCGAGGGGGAGCCGAACGAGCGCTTCCCGCCGGCCCTTCTGGTGGATGAAAAGGGCGTGCCGGTGGAACCCCTGGCTGCGGATGTGCGGGGGGAGACGCCCAAGGAGCGAAACAAAAAGCTGAAGACTGAGCTCCTGCGCCTGGTGGCGGCCATCCTGGGATGCAATTACGATGACCTGCGCCAGCGTCACAGAGAGCGGGTCCTTCGAAAGACCATCGCCATCTCCGCCGGCATTGGCGGATCCGTGGCTCTGGCAGGCGTGGCTTTCGGCCTCTACAGCTCCAATGTGGCGAGGCAGATGAAGGCCCTGGCGGACGAGAACGCCCGGGTGGCGGCGGAGAATGCGCAGATCGCCCTGGAAAAGACGCAGCTGGCGGATGAGATCCTGGAGGAATACCGGGATAAACAAAAAAACCAGTCCCGGTTCCTGGCCCAGAACGCCCTGGCGCTTTTGGAGCAGGGGGACAGAAGAGCCGCAGTCCTTATGGCCTCGGAGGGACTCCCCGCACCGGACCGGGACAGACCCTATGTGGCGGAGGCGGAATACGCCCTGGGAGAGGCGCTCTACGCCTATGACATGGGCACGGACCGGAAAATGGACCGGGTGCTTCGGAGCGACTATACCGTCAGCGATCTGCGGGTCTCCGCGGATGGGGGACTTCTCATCTCCCAGGACCTGGGGGGAAATATCATGGTCTGGCGGGAGGGTACCTGGGAGCTTCTGTGCGAGATCCCGCCCCGGATCAGTGAGCGAAACTATGTCACCGCCGTGAATGCGGCGGATGCGGACGAAACCGGCGTCTATGTGGTGGATGAGGACGGACTGTGCAAATATTCCTATGACGGAACCCTCCTGTATCAGATCGAAAGCGAAGGACTTCCGAAGGATGTGAAGCTCAGCACGCTGCGGGAACGGTCCTACTTTATCACCACGAAGGAGATCTGTGCCTTTGATTCCGGCACCGGAGAGGTGCTGGAGGTATGGACGGATGCCGAAGAGGATGCAAACATCCAAAGATGCGTCTACGACGATGAGCGGGATCTGCTGGTGTGCGGATGCTTCGCGGGACTGCTCATGGAAGAGCCGCCGGAGCATGCGAAGTTTCTCATCTTCCGGCAGGGAGAGGTCATCAGCAAAGAGACGGACTGCAGCTACCTGCTAAAGGCCGGCATCACCGGAAACGGCAACATTGCGGTCCTTTCCTGCAATGAGGACTTTATCACGGCCGGCGTGCAGGATATGACGCTGGAACTGTTCTCTTCCGAAGGAACACTCCTTTGGAGCAGAAAGCCCGGGATGGAGATCGAGACCGCCGTCACTTTCAGTTCGAATCTGGACACCCACTCCTACGAGAGAGGGGGCATCCGGTACGACTCCATCGTCATCAGCGCGGAGCACCGGTTCCAGACCTACGACGAGTTTTCCGGGGAGCTCCTGACGGATCTGACCCTGCCCGGGGACATCGTCACCTGCAACATCTCCAAGGGAGGCCCCACGGCCTATCTGGGGTATTCCACCGGGGACCTGGTGCCGGTACACTGCGAGAATGGCACCATCTATCAGGATTATGTGATCGGTACGGACCGCAGTATCCGAAAGGTGGTCTTTATCGGAGAGACCATCGCCCTCACCTCCCTGCGCTCCACGGATGTCCTGCTTTTGTCCCTCCATCCCGCAAAGGACCTGGAGAGCCTGAGCACCGTGAGCAGCAGCATGAGCTATCTGTGCACCTCCCAGGAGGGCGGGTATTTCGTGCTGAAGGAATACAACGGTCCCTGTGTGTTCTACGACTTTTCGGGGCAGGAGATCTATTCCGCCCCGCTTCCGGAGGGGACGATCCTGGAGACCGCCGTTGTACCCGCAGCGGAAGGCATCTGCGAAGAAACCACGGCATTCCTCCAGCGGGACCGGATCATCTATGCGGATCCGGCAGCAGGTACCCGGGAAGAACTGGTCTATGAGGATCTGGGAATCGAGGCCTCCTACACCGATGTGCGCATCGCGGGAGACGGAAGACTCGCGGTCCTCTGGTTCGGCAGAAAGGTGGCCGTCCTGGATCTGCAGCGCAGGGAGTGCATCCACACCGGTGAGGCGGACGGCTTCATCGGAAACGCTGCCGTAACCGGGGATGCCGGAGTCCTGTTCCTGTCCTGCAAGGATGCCGGGCTTTCCTCTCTGGATCTGGAATCTGGAGCAAAGAAGAGTTTCCCGAAGGAATGCGATCCCATCGGGGATCTGTCAAACGGAACCTACCTGGAAGTGAGCCATGACGGGTTAAAGCTGGCGGTGTTCTGCCGGGACGGAAACCTGCGGGTCATCAACCTCGCCACCGGCACCTTCCACAGCACCATCCCCGTGCCGGCCAAGAGCAACACCTTCGTCACCTTCTCCGATGATGACCGGTACCTCATCTTCCAGGGGGACGACTACCGCCTCCGGATCTGGGACCTGGAGGAGGAAGGGTATGCCAACATCGCGGAATGCTACCTGAATCTCAAGGATGTCATCTGCGATCCGCAGGACGGGCGCACCGCCGTGACAGACGGCTATGAGGTATGGCTCTTCGAAAACGAGGGCTACGGCCTGTCGGCCTATGTCCCCAATGCCTGCAGCTACCTGACGAAGGAGAATGCGTTCCTCCTGAAAAAGAACGGGGACCTGGCCCGGATCCCCTATAAAAACTACGAAGTTCTCCTGCAGGAGGCCCGGGAGCAGTTCCCCGGGGCAGCCTTTACCCCGGAGGAAAAGGCGGAGTACAATATCGATGATGCCCAGATCGGGTCAAATTAAGCGGACGGCCGAAGGACTTTTGTGGTAAAGCCGGTTACCGTTATGTAAATTTCACGAAAAAAGGATGTGCGCGTGCACATCCTTTTTTTATAGCAATCCTCCGTCATAGAGCCCTGCGGCGTAGGAGAGGAGTCTCTCACGTCCTCCGGCGCTCAGCAGCTGATGGTACCGAAGCAGCCGGCTTCTTTGTTTCGCCTCTTCCGAGGTCTGGGGCTCCGAGATCTGGATCTTCACATCCGAGTTACAGATGATATAGTCTACACTGGTGCCGAAATAGGCGGACATCTTGATCAGGGACTCGATGCTGGGGTCGTGTTTGTTATGCTCATAAGCGGAGATGGTCTCCTGGGTCACCCCAATCTCCATGCTCAGCTGCAGCTGGGTCACCTTCTTTTCCTCCCGCAGCTCCCGGATCCGATTAGGCATAGAATTTCTCCTTTTTGGCGGCAAAGATGTCGTTCCTGGTGTGTTGTACCAAATACAGGTAAATTGTACCTAATACAAGGAAGAATAATACAAGTAATACAAATGTCAATATAAGAATTCGTTATAGATGTTCGGTTTTGCTGTCTTTATTCCGGTGCACGGAATAGGTAAGGCGTCATAATCTGTGGGCATTGCTCCTTAGCGCAAATCATGTTATACTCCTAATGTAAGCAGTTTTTCCGATTCTTTAATCTTGAAAGCTCCAGGCGCTTTCGTCTGACCATCCGAAATTCCTGCTTATATTCACACAACACCGGCAGGAACATGGATGCTACGGAAAACGGGTCATATTCTTTTTCCTGCCAAAATCATTTTTTGAAAGGAGAAGTATATGGCAAAAGAAATGGCTGCAGAGATCAAGAAGTATGAGGAATTGGAGTACCGGGATGACTTTATGTTCGGAGTTACGATGAGTGATCCGGCTTTGTGTCACGATGTGCTTGAACTGTTGATGGGTCAGCCTGTCGGAGAATTGCATGATCCGCTCCCACAGCGTCAGATCTGGGTGACAGCCGACGGAAAGCCCATTCGACTGGATATCTATACGAGAGACAGTGAGACCGTTTATGACGCAGAAATGCAAAATCTGGGGAAGAAATCGGTTGGAAGTCTGTATTTACCCAAAAGGGCTCGGTTTTATCAGTCCTCGATCGACATGGATCTGATCAGTAAGGGAGAATCCTATAAGAAACTCCCTGAGAGCAGGGTGCTGTTTATCTGCACCTTTGACCCGTTCGGAGAAGGACTGGCTAAGTACTCTTTCCGAGAGTACTGTGATGAAAAAACAGGGCTGCCATTAAAAGACGGTACGGAGAAGATTTTCTTTAATTGCACTTATGAAGGTTGTGAGATTTCGGAGGAACTTCGGCATTATTTTGACTATGTGATGTCCGGAATGCCTTCGGATGCTTTGACGGGACGGCTTGCCTGTGCGGTTCGGGAAGCAAGGCTGAGTGAGATTTGGAGGTCGTTGTATATGAAGGAACGTGTATTGTATATGGACCTGCTTGAAGATGGAAAAGAAGAAGGAAGAGAAGAAGGAAGAGAAGAAGGAAGAGAAGAGTCCAGATCCCTGGTTGCGTATCTGATCTCAAAGAACCGGGTGGCTGACCTGGAACGAGCAGCAGTCGACCCGGAATACTGGAAGACCCTGGTCGCTGAGCTTGAAGCGGTTACACCGGCATCTGTGGAATGATAGTTCTTTTATCGTTTTTATTTTTCTTTATAGTCCTTTATAATTCGGCCGATTTTTTTATACTTCTTTATACTTTTACAAGCAAAAAACCGATGGCCGCTTACGCGGTCATCGGTCCCACATCTTCGATCTGAGCCGTATACAGCTGGTAATACGCTCCCTTTTTCGCCATCAGTTCCTCATGTGTCCCGGCCTCCACGATGCCGCCGTGGTCGATGTACATGATCTTATCGCACCCCACGATGGTGGAGAGCCTGTGGGCGATGACGAAACTGGTCCGGCCCTTTAGCATGGCGTTCAGGCCCTGCTGGAGGGCTTTTTCCGTCTGGACATCGATGCTGGAGGTAGCTTCATCCAGCACGAGGATGGCGGGATCCGACAGGAGGGTACGGGCGAAGGAGATGAGCTGCTTCTGTCCCTGGGAGAGGAGGGAGCCGCGCTCCTTTACCTCGGAGGCGTATCCATCCTTCATGGCGGAGATGAACTCGTCCGCGCAGACGGTGCGGCTGGCCTTCCGGATCTCATCCAAAGTGGCATCCAGCTTCCCGTAGCGGATGTTGTCCTCGATGGTGCCGGAGAAGATAAAGCTGTCCTGCAGCATGATCCCCATCTGGGAGCGCAGGGAGTGGAGCGTCACCTTGGAGATGTCGGTGCCGTCGATGAGGATCCGGCCGCTGTCCAGGTTATAGAAGCGGGACAGGAGGCTGACAATGGTGCTCTTTCCGGCGCCGGTGGGTCCCACCAGGGCCACGCTTTCACCGGGATTGACGGTGAAGGAGACGCCGTGCAGGACTTCCTTCCCTTTCTCATAGGAGAAGCTCACATTTTCGAAATCCACCCGGCCGGTGATGGGAGGAAGCTCCCCTGCATCCGGCAGGTCGTCCACGGTGACGGGCTCATCGATGGTCTCGAAGATCCGCTCCAGGTATGCCATGTTGTTCAGGAAGTTGTTGAAAATATTTCCCAGGTTCATGATGGGCTGCCAGAACCGGGAGGCGTAGCTTGAGATGGCCAGGATGACACCCAGGGAGGTGTTTCCGTTTCCGAAAAGGAGCAGCGCGCACAGATAGATGGCGGCACGCACCAGCACGGAGATGGTATCGATCCCGGGCCAGACGGAGGTGGAGTAGCGGATGGCCCGCATCCAGGTCCGGCGGCAGTCATCGGACAGTCCCCGGAAGATCTCCGCATTTTCATCCTCCCGGGCAAAGATCTGGGTGATCCGGGCGCCCACGATGTTTTCCTGCAGGTAGGCATTCAGGTTGGAGTTCTTATTGGAGACCTGCTGCCATGCCTTCCGCTGTCTGTTCTTGATCCAGAACATGAAGGCCATGAGCACCGGCACACCGGCCAGCACCACCAGGCTCAGCTTCACATCCACCAGGAACATGAAGATCACGATAAAGACCAGGTTCAGGATCTCCAGGATCAGGTTGATGAGGCCGTTGCTGAGCATGTCGGAGACGGAGTTTACGTAGTTGACCACACGGATGAGGATCTTGCCGTGGGGTCTGTCGTCATAGTACTGGAAGGGGAGCTTCTGCAGGTGGGCGAAGAGGTCCTTCCGGATGTTGTAGATGATGTTCTGGCTCACCTTCACCATGATCCGGCTCCGGACTGTGGTGAGGATCACGCTCAGGGCGTAAAAGAAGACCAGTGCCCCCACCAGCTGGAACAAAAGCACCGTGTTCTTTGCCGGGATGGCATCGTCCAATGCGTGCTGGATGAGCATGGGAGAGACCAGAGCCGCCGCGCCGCCGAAGGCGGAGAGGATCAGGGCTGCGGTCATCTGTTTGGTATAGGCTTTGATATATCCGGAGGCCCGAAGCAGGTGCTTTAACTGAAACGGCTCGTCCAGGCGTTCGTCTTCTTTATAGGTATTCCGTGCCATAACCTTGTTTCCTTTCCTTTTACAGGACCCGAATCCGTCAGAATGTCCGGCGGATCACATGCCGGTCTGGAGCTTTACCAGCTCCGCATAGTAGCCGCCCTTTTTGATCAGCTCCTCGTGGGTACCCCGCTCCGTGATCTCCCCGTGCTGCAGGATGAGGATCTGATCCGCTGTCTTGGTGGTGGAGATGCGCTGCGCGATGATGAGCTTCGTGCAGGGGAAGGAGAGCTCCCGCAGGCTGTGCTGGATCTCCTTTTCCGTCTCCAGGTCCACGGCCGAGGTGGTATCGTCCAGAATGAGGATGGAGGGCTTCACTGCCAGGGCTCTGGCCAGGGAGATGCGCTGCTTCTGACCGCCGGAGAGGCCCACGCCCCGCTCGCCCACGATGGTATCGTACCCTTCGGGCATCTTTGCGATAAATTCGTCCGCCGCGGAGTATCTGGCGAACTTCACCACCTCCTCCCGGGAGATGTGGCTGTCACCGTAGGCGATATTGCCGTCGATGGAGTCGGAGTAGAGGAGCACGTCCTGAGTCGCCAGGCCGATGCCGCCCCGCAGGTCCTTCAGGGTATATTCATTCACATTGTGACCGTCGATGAGCACCTCCCCTTCCGTGGGCTCGTAGAACCGGGGGATCAGGTGGATGAGGCTGGTTTTGCCGCAGCCCGTCTCGCCCATGATGGCTACGGTCTCCCCGGGCTTTGCCGTAAAGGTGATGTGCTTTAACACCGGGAGATTGCTGTCTTCATAGGAAAAACTCACATCCCGGAACTCGATGAGGCCGTCAAAGCGTCCGGTATGCTCCAGAGGATTTTCGGGATCCACGATATCGGGCTCCGCGTAGTAGATCTCCATCACCTTTCTGGAGGCTGCGGAGAAGCGCTGGAACTCGTTCATGATATTGCCCAGCTGGCGCATGGGGTTCGCAATGGCCCAGGTCAGGCCGGAAAAGGCCACATATTCACCCATGGTCAGCTCACCTGCAATGAGGAAGAGGCCGCCGGCCAGGAGCTGGATCACGGGCAGCAGGTTGGCCAGGGATTCGATGTAGGGGTAGTAGGCCAGCCAGGTGTAGGCCGTTTTGATGTTGGTATCCCGGTAGTCCTGATTGCTCACATCGAAGCGCTCGATCTCATAATCCTCTCTGGCAAAGGCCTTCACCACCCGGTTCCCGGAGATGTTTTCCTGGGCGATGGTATTCATCCCCGCCAGCTTTTCCCGCAGGAGCTGGTGCATGGGCTTGACCTGCACCTTGAAGCGGTAGATGAGGACGAAGAGCACGGGAGCCACTGCCAGCAGGCACAGGGCCAGCTTCCAGTTCATCAGGAAAAAGTAGGTGCCGGTGGCCAAAAGCAGAGCGCAGGCTTCCACCACCATGCGCACCACCCAGGCGATCATATGCCGCACCGCATCCAGGTCTCCGGTGACGCGGGTCATCAGGTCGCCGGTCCGGAAGGTATTGTAGAATTTCATGTCCTGACGCTGGATCTTGTCAAAAAGGAAGTTCCGCACCCGGTACAGGACCCCCTGGGACACCCGCTCATAGGCCACACAGTCCAGGTACACGATAATGACCCGGAGGATGGTCAGTCCCACCATGAGCTCTAACAGCAGGAAGAACTGATCCCTGTGATTGGTCAGGTTGTAGGCGGCATCGCTTCCCGCCAGGAACCGGTCCACCAGCTGGGCGCTGAAATAGGGCACCACCAGCTGCAGGGCGTTGTAGAGAAGGGTCCCCAGGATCGCCAGAAGATAGATCCCCCGGAAGCCCTCCATGTTATGCCAGAGCCACACCAGGTTGTTATCGGTTTTTTTCACGCTCCTTGCGGCGCGCTTTCTCTCTTTTTCACTCATGCTGCTCACTCCATCGGATGTGCCGGTCTTTTCATAAGAAAACCCTGCATTTGCCATATTGCATTTGGTGCAATGATGTCGGCAACGCGTGCAATATAACATACCTGCAGGGTAAAATCTAGCGTTTTTTTGTACGATTCCTTCCTTTTTCTATCTTTTTTTGTCATTCCGAATTTGCTTTCCATCCGCACCTGAAAGTGTTATACTCGATACCACTATGAAAAAAAGAAGCCAAAACGCAGAATTCTATAAGCACCTCCTGGTGGTGGTGCTGCCCATCCTGGTCCAGAACGCCATCACCTTTTTCGTGAACATGCTGG
>JAEEGL012145343.1_pt1 | contig 12607 bp, 3 predicted proteins | sample 9134231 | NCBI WGS metagenome assembly JAEEGL01 (sample SAMN16246548, study PRJNA631951) | gut metagenome | biome: gut microbiome; feature: rumen; material: fiber-attached | host: Bos | place: Iran: Karaj | collected 2018-10
GGATACGACTTGCCATTCCATTTCAGCGTTGCGTTTACTAAAGGCTGAGCGCAGAAAAGAGATAGCGTTGCCGTCTTATCCACATTGACTTTGATGCTTTTTGAATTCTCAATGACAGAAACGATTTTATCGCTTTTCACGGAGAACTCAATAACAGGAACAACGACTTCTTCCAAGGTCGCCCCGCCGTGAACTTCGACGATGCCTTTTCGACCGCCCTTGAACCGATTGTAGTTGGCTAAAACCCAAAATTCATGTTCCTCTGAAGCGCAATCCGGGCGTTGATTAATTTCGTTGACCGGACAGCACCTGCCGCAGTGTTCGCCTTTGGTTTGCATTTCTAAAGGAATCTCACAACCGTTTAACACTGCCAAACGAGTTGCGCCGTGATCGGATACGAGCAAAGCCTTGTTAATCACAGCCGAATTTTCTTTCAGCTTGCTTTCAATGTTGTCCAACGCCTCTTTAATAACGACCAGCTCGCTTTCCAGATAGCCTGCGTTTTGAGTTCCGGAACGACCTTTGTGCTTGATTTCGTCAAGATCTTTATTGGAATCTCTATTACCCTCTTTCCACTCCGTAAAGAACGAATTGTTTATAGACGTAATCGTCGGCAGCTCAGTTCTGACGATTGTGGTTCTCATGTTCAAATCGCGTTCTTTAGCCCAATTCTGAATAAAGGCAAGAAACTCCACTCCCATGGCGTCTAACCAATAGAGATAAGTCGTATCCTTATCGAATTGATCTAAAATCCTACCGCGGGTTTCAAGTTGGTTGAACGGGCGCGAGCCGTCGCGACTGTACTGATTAACCAATTCCAAAAAGTCATCCCAAAGACAATCTGTTACCTTCTGGCGCCGATACTTCTCAAAGTATTCCTCAAACTTTTGCTGTAACTCGGGTTCAACCTTCGGAATTGAAAAATGATACGGACTCAAATACCAGTACAAATCCGGATAAATCGTCTTGAATCGTTCCAGGTCAATTTGGTCGATGTCTTTTTCTTTGAACCATGAAATAATTGCCTGACGTTCGCGCTTTGTATTGTTCGTTAAATAATAAACCCAATCGTCGCCCATGCGTTGAGTCTCTGTTACATAGCCGCTGATTTCGCCGTCTGTAACCCCGTTGAGCAGTTCCTTGCGTTCCGCATAGAGCGTCGAGAACTCCGGATCTTTCCACGAAAAGTCCAGCAATGCGTTGAAGATATTCGTTTTATAGTCTTTGAAAGCTTGGGATTTCTGGACGACGTTTTTCAAATAGGGCGTTTTAGGCGGATTGAGCTTCCATTTCAAAAACGTTCGCCAATGATCAATTGGTTTTCCCGACAACGTTTTGTCTTTGCGATATTCTTCCCATTGCTCGTCTGAAAGCCACGACTTTTCGCCGTTAAAATGACTGTCTTCCAACCGCAGAGCGTCGAAAGCGCAATTGACTGGCTCTACGTCTTTAAGCGGAAGAGAGGATTTGACGTAAATGTCGCCTTCCTGTCCCGCTTCCAGTTTTTTGATCAGCTTCTTAAACCCGGAAACAGTTTCCCTTTTCAAATCCAAAGACGTTTGAATAATTCTGCGCTGTGAAGTCTGATTCTCGGTCGATTGGATAAAGCAAAGACGCTGAGCATTAAACTTGGGGTTGTTTTGATGAAGCTTCTGAACCTCAGTATACAAGTTCATGCAAACGACAATCAGTTTACCAGGAACAAGCATTTCCATTAACGAACTCAGAATGGCGAATTTTGAGGTATTCGAATACGAATCATTGTTAATGCTGCCATACTGCAAGTTCAGAGCTTCGCCCAACCCGAGCAATATTTTATTGGACGTCTCCGGCGCGTCCCTTAAAACGCTTGTCAATTCGTCCATATTAGGAAAGGAATCGTCTCGGCAAAAGTCGCTCACGCGAACTTCTTCGCAGTTGGCAACGTCCATAACCTTTCGCCGCATTTCATCGTTATCGATAACGACAAAGAACGTGTGGTTGTCGTATTTTCTTGCCAAATACTGTTGAATGGCGCGCTGCGCTGCTGAAAAGGAAATGGAATTCATGCTCATTCTCCTTCGTATTCTGTGAGAATTTTAATACCGGATTCAGCTGAATTTTTCACAAGCCACGTGAGCAGTTTTTTGATTTGCTCTTCGTCCATGCCCGACAGCTTCTCGAGGACCTTATCGCGTCCAATCGCGTTATAGCGATTCTGTCCCATCTGTTCAACCAGACTGTAAATCATACGGTTGTTGAACCAATCGTAATAGCGATAGACGCTGGTTTTCGTTCGGTTATGAAGCTCTTCGCGAACCTCGTCCGGATTGCCCAGCAAAGAAGAAAACTTGCCGACAATTCTGGACTGAAACGTTTCGTTGATTTTGCTTACGTCTTTGAGATTCTTGAAATAATCCCGATCCTTTTTCAAATAATCAATCGCGTCTCGGACAACGCTTTTTGACTGCGGGTTCTGGTTGACGGCGTCGAACGCTCGTTTGGCGGCGTCCAGTTCATTGTCTGGAACCATAATCAAAATGGGAGTCTTGTATTTTTCAGACCACTCTCGCGGAGAATCTGTATCAGTTCGTTCTTTCCAGAGGTTTTTGAGTTGGAAGTACAACTGCGACTCTTCTATTGCTTTGGCTTTGTCAGCAACGACGCGATCTGCGTCGGACGCGCTATAATAGAAGAAGTCCATCGGCAAAGACGAGAACAGATTGGCAACGTCGTCGTCGGAAAGCTGACTGAGATGATAACTAAACGTTTCCTTGAAAAAGTCCTTTATCTGATCCTTAAAAACGCGGAACGCTTCTTTGGAATCCTGGAGCGTTTTCAGCAATTCCAGATAACTGTCTTCGGGCAAATCGTTAGCGCGTTTTTTATGAAAGAGATTGAAAAGCTCTCTGACTTCGGGACGCTTCTCCGAAATGAAGGTAAAAGGAATACGAATCGTTTTAATCTGATCGTCCCAGTTGTCAAACGCTTTTTGAAGGGAGTCCGCCTGACTGGGAAGCATTTGGTTGGAAACCGCGGCGATTTGGTACTTGACGATTAATTTCCGAATCTCGTCTTCGCCAGTTTCCTGATCCCAGAGCCACAATCCGTCTTTGGTAAATGAGCGTTTAACGTCCAACATAACGGTCGAAGAATGAATCTCTTCCCCCAGCTTGAATAAAGCGCCGTCTTCAAAGCGCTTGAGAAATTTCTCCATCGCTTTTTTCGCGTTCTCTGGAGTCAAAAGCGTTTTCAAAATTCGCGCGAAATCGGGATTCTGCAGCGACATGCTTCCCAACTTGTCAACCAGTACGGAGGCGTTGTCTGAACTGTTGTCCGTATTGGCAAGCTGAGCTAACAGGTCAATAAACTCTTCCGTTCCCTGGGTATCCAATTCTTTAATTGACCAGATCGGGTAATCCAGTTTTTTAAGCTGACGGCGAATTTCAAACTTGACGTCGTCAACTGACATATCTTCTGAAATCCCCCAGACCGCGTGGGCGAGCTCAACAAACGCCTTTTGAGCAGGCGTAAGAATTTCAATGTATTTTTCTTTGTAACGATAAATTGGCGTTACTTTATGTTTGATGTATTCCGAGACGTATTCCGCCAGTTTCTCTTGCGTCATGCGCTTGCTGGTTTCGCCGTCGCTGTACCGATATTTATTATCGGCGTATTCCCGCAAAAGCCAGCCGGTCAAATAGGCGTAAACGTTGCACGGCATAAACCCTTTTTCCATCAAGAGGTCAAACAGCTCTCCAACGGAAACGCGTCCTTCTTTTTTCAAACGCTCTTTAATATGATTTCCCAGAATCTCTTTCAAATCCGACAGCGACTGTTTTCTATCTTCAAGAAACGTAGCCATCTTGTCTTTAATGATAACGCCGCCAAAGCTCTCGGTAATGCCAAGGAGAACAATTTTTGAGGGCTGACTGTTAGTCAGATTCCACATCTGTTCGGTAAACGTTACGTTGTCGCAGGAATACTGATGCCGGTCAAGAACGATATCGTTCAACGCCTGCTGAAGGTCGACCGCGGACTGGCAGTTGCGTCCCGAGGGATTGTTATGCCAGTAGACGGTTTGCGCCGTCTTTAAGCTTCCCGTCTTCCATTCTTTGCGAATGTCATTCGCATTTCGGGCGAAGTTATCCGCCTGCGCTCTGTCTTTAGAGCGGTAGTATTCTTCCTGAGCCTTGAAATCGAGAAGCTGTTCATACTGATCGTCTGGAAATGAGGCAGCCGTCAAATCCAAAAAGACGATGTCTTTATAACGATCGTCAGCCAGCTTTTCCTGGAGGCTCTTGCGAATCTTGATTCGCTCTTCCGACGTCCTGGCAAACATCAAAACCAGAGGAATCTGGTACGTTTGCGGTTCGTCTGTAATCTTGTTGCATTCGTTGGTAAAATTATTCAGAGAAACGACGGTCTTCTTAAATCGGCGCAATTGAGATTTACTCAGCGGGAGATCGTTGTCAAACCCTTGAACCAAAGCAAACGTGTCGTTTGACTTCCGCAGCCGGTCTTTGATTTCCTCGATTTTAGCCGTATCGCCGGAAACGACGGTTGCAGCAAAAACTTCTTTGGAATTCCCGATAGGCTTTTTAAACAGAATCTTTTCCCGAACCAGCCGCAGAGCAATGCTTCTCGCCTTACCCGGTTGCCAAGCCATGCCGTCAAAGGCGAGTTCAATATTTTCTTCCGTAGCGAGGAAAAGCGGAACCTGATTGTGCAGCTTTTCGCTCATGGCTTGCATCATCAAAACCGTTTTCAAAACGCGTCGGTCGTCGTTGGAATTCAAACGATCCTCGTTTTGAGCGTACGTATCCAGAATGTTGCGAATCAGCGTATCCAGACTGTTTCTGCCCTGAGCGGAGCCGTAATCGTCTGTCCCTTTTTCATAGAAGAAGTTCCAAAGATGGTCGATTGTCAGCAGTGAATCGTCGTCGTTGACGCCGCGACTGGGCGAATGGGTGTTAATAAACCATTGGAAGGCGTGAAGCTCGTCTGTATCGGGGTTTTTAATGAAGTTGAACATGCTGCGCTGGTTGGACGCGAACGCGGTTGAAATGTTTTTCAGCAGCAAAGCCGCCAACGGGTGCAGCGGTAAAATCGCGTTGAGTTTATCTTCCCCCTTATGTTCGTCTTTCCAAACGAATTTGGAAACCGCCCGGCGGGATTCGGAGATGTCGTCTCGAATCGGGGTAATTACAGTCTCCCACAAATCTTTTTGCGTTTCTTTCACATCAATGACGTGAGCGATTAAATCGAACGCAATTGTGTCCGGAAGTTCAATCGACTTTTGAACAAAGCGATCGCGAAGGATGCGAGCTTCAGCGTCCTTTTCATCGAAAATAGCGCTGTGCGTTACAATCACCATGTTAAAGGGCTTATTATTGGAAAGCTCATTGAACTTCTGGAACGTGTCAATATAATTTCTGTTGTTTTTGAAGAATCCGGAAAATTCGTCCCAGAAAAAGACGATGGCTTTGAGGTTGTTTTTATCAATGACTTCCGTCAGCCAGGCGGTCAGATCGTCCATGCTTTTGCACAAAGCCATAATACTTTCTTTTTTCGCCAGGAAAAGAATGTCTCTAATCAACTGGATGTTGACGTTCGAGTTATTGAGCTTGTTCAGGATTTCGTCTGGCGTCATGCCGGCAAAAGAACCCAAAGAACGATATTCCGGTTTTTGAATCTTGGCGCCAAAATACGCTCGGTTGTCGGCGTCCTCAAGCCACTTGACAATTCCGCCTCGGAGCGTGTCTTCGCCTTCGTAAGGAACGTTCGCCTTTTTCAACGCACTGGAAACCTCTTTGTAAATTGCCATGATGAAGTCGTCTAAGCTGGCAATATCCCCTGTACTGTATTTGTACGCAGTGATGATTTTTCCATTCCGGCGATGAGCCATGAGTTTATCGCGCAAGTCCGGTACTGCTCTCAATTCTTCGTAATCGTTAAAATAATTGAGAAAATCCTCGTCGGAACATTCCAACAGCGTTTTGAGCGTCCAAACGATTCTGGATTTACCGGTTCCGTAAGCCCCTTCAATCCAAAGGCTCTTTTTCGCCTGACTGTTTTGACGCCCCAGCATCAATTCCGTCGTTTTAAGAAGTTCAACAAACGTCTTGTGAGGAAACGTCTTCTTCCAGTCAAAAGTGCTTTGCTGTATCGAAGACAGGTTGATTTCAGACGGGAAATCGACAACTTCCAAATAATCGCTGTATTTGCTGATGGAACTCATGATGACGCTTATTACAAAAGGTTAGTGGTAAATGGTAAATAACGGGTATGTGATAATTTCTCTCGATTAAATCGAGGCTCGCGGACGCAGCGCCCGCGAACCGGAATGGTTATCGAACCAGAAATTGTTTGTTTTCAAAAAACGCTTGTCTGGATTGTTAATTGAACAGTTCCAGCACGTCCTGAGAAGTTTTATTCTCGCGCAAGCTGATCTTTTCGAGGTCGTGAGTAAACGTTGCGTTGATAAACTCCGGATAGGCAACAGACAGACCATTAAGATGCTGTTCCATTTCGTCTCGGTCAATTCCGAAAATCTGTGCGGGACTAATGCCAGCCGACTCTACGCTAAAGTCCATCAAACGCGACAGCGAAAACTGGAAGTACTCGTTACAAGCCTCTGCAAACTTATAAAGGGCGTACAGCACGACTCGAGAATCGGAAAGACTGCACTTTGTACGAATGTAATATTCATAGGAACCCGCTTTTGATACATTTCCAAAATTCAACACGGTTCCAAATGGCAAACTACAGAATCGCTTATATGAATAAAGGATACTATTGATATTACCTTGGCTCTGTTCGGCATAAAGGAGTTTATCGACAAGTTCAGGTCGTGTGTATGATGCATTTACATCCAAATTCTTAATATACCATTCAATCTGAGCATTATATGCAAGATTGACCAACATCAGACCTAATCCGATCTGGGAATCCCATCCTAGATTTTTAACTAATGAAGAAAAATCTGTACAGCCTTCATTGTTAATTAAATCCGCAGCTCTTAAAAAAGCTTTAAACTTTTCTTGTTGTGGTTTTGCAAGGGAATTGTCATCGAAAAAAGCATTGCCCTTTTCAAAAAAATCTTGCAACCAATCAGTTTTTGGCGCATGATTGCTGAAACAATTTAATTTCTTCTTCATAATGACACTACTTTCATGTGGAATTTTTAATGAATCGTATGCTAAACAACCAGCAGATACGTCATGACAATTATGACAATGTCTGCAATTGTCAATTGTAAAATTCTTATCAAACGAAATACAGTTAAACCTACAATTTGATTGACATACACTACACTTTAAACAATATGCTGCTTTTCTAAAAACAACTCGAAATAATTTACCAAATTGAGGGTTGTCTTGAATGATTTGTTTTGATATGCTAACGATATAACCGTTATTATTAGGTGTTACATTGAATACAAATTGTTTATTTGAAGTAAGAACAGAATATTGATTCTCTGTGTTAAAACTCAAATCTCCTATAGTTTTAATCCACTCCTTCCAATCTGTTTTGGGATTCTGCACATCAATTATAATATTTTTGGTATCGCTCGTTTCTAAATATCGGATTGAATTGTTATCTAATAATTTTCCATTCTTTCTAGCATTCCAGCCCCCAGTTGCTACATATTCATGATCAGACATTCTCTTTTGAGAGTTTGAATCAATAATTATTTGCAATAAATTATTCATGTTTTCTGAATAATAATAAGATTGAAACGCATCAGCTCTCGAATTTCCTCCCATTGGACAACACAAACAACCAACTCTGGAACAACCTTTAATATACGCCTTATTAATCACTAAATTTTTATAATACGTATACAACCAGATTTCTGCTGAAGACCATTCATATATTGATTTAGCGGTGTTTTGATCTTTAACCTTACTATATGAATCAATATAGGAACGTTCATCTTCATTCCATAATTTAGTTTCCTTTTGCGTTAGTTGAGCATCTCTTTTAGCGCTTTCCTGAGCGCGAACACCAACAAACGCCATTCCTTTATAATCTGATTTACCTAAAACTTCTCGTAGTTTTAATACCTGTGGAGCGGACTTATGAACCGAGCAACACCAACGCAAAACTCGAGACGGCGGACCAAACAGTTTCCAGCTCTCTTCCGGTTTCAGATGAGACGCCGCCCGATAAAACTTGATTCCCTCCTCTTCACATTGAACCTCAACTTTATCAACGACCTCGTATGTGTCCGGGAATTCCATGCCGGTGTCGCCAAAGACGACTACAAAACTTCCATGCGGCAGAGCCTTTTTGACAAGGTCAAGCAGAACAACGCTGTCTTTACCGCCGGAAAACGCCACATGAAAACAATCAAGCCGCTTTCGATATCGCTTATATACGTTAAATATCTTCTGAATCGTTATTTGCTCCAGGACGTTCATCAAGACGCGATTCTTTTCCACCATCATTTCCAGATCGACCGGTTGGAGTCTTTTTCCCTCCGGTAAAACGGCGTTCCCCTCGTCGTCCGTCATGTATTCAACTTTGGGCAAATCGTATAGAGAGCCTTCATGTGTTTTAGCAACCAGTTCGCCGCGATAATAATAGGCGTTTGATTCTGCCCACATATACGGTGCATCGTCCTGCTTTTTATATTTCCAGCGGTTATCGAACCCCAGAACGTCCATTTCGCGGGAATAGACGGGGCGAGGTTCTTTAGAAAAAGATTGATGACTGTCGTTCAACAGGATTCCGCCGGTTTGTTTATCGTAGGTGTAACAGTACATCTCATACCCCGCTATCTCGCAATATCTGAGCTTGTTCTACAACTTTTTGAACTGTGGTAGCATTATTTAGTGCGATAAAATGACCACCAATTAAAAAACCAGAAATTGCTTTATTCGTTAAATCAATTCCAGATTTATTTACAGCGGATGCCATGAGAGAATAGTAATTATCATATTTAGCAGATTTTCTAACGATAACGCCCACGTTCTTTCTGTTGGGCGCTGCTACCAAAAAACTAAATTGCTTGCTAAATAATCGGCAGAAACTTTCCAATAAAAACCAGTTCCATTGATATGAGTCAACAGGCGGAAAGGACGTCATGTTATAGACGTCTTGCAGAGGTATAAAGTCGCCGGAAATATAAGAATTTAATACTCTATCGATTTCGTCAACGTCAAAATGAATTAAAGCAGGGTCAATATAACGATCTTTATCAACACGAACCAGTTTTCTAACGCAATACCATAAACGGTAAATTCTGAAACGCTTAGGTCATAAGCAAAATCCTTTAATTCATCGTAAGTTATCAGCGGTTTCGATTGGCAAAAGTCGCTGATTATCATTACGGAATCTGTAGGATTTTCAGAATCGGAAATAATTTTTCTTTTTCTTACATATCGTTTGGGTAAACATTTTTGGCAAAAATAGTCCAGCAGCGAATTTTCGGAAAGACCCGGATTGAATTCCATCGCTTCCGAGAAATCCAGCTGACCGCATGAAACATACCCATGCTTTTCGATTTCCGATTGAACGAATGCGATAAGTTTATTGCTCAACTCGCTGTCAAACCAGATTTTGTCCTCGAACGTATAGACGCCGTTAGCTACTCGGATAAATTCCGGTTCCCCTAATATGACAAGTCTCAATTCACTGAACGGAATGTACGGCAGTTCCTTTTCAAACTGGTCGTACGACAAGGTGGATATTCGAGAAAAACAGTCAATCAGAGCGGTTTTAATGGTTGCGTCTTCTTGTAACGCCAGCCAATCTTTTGTCGGATAGAATTCCAGCTCCGGTTGTGAACCGTCCTTCTCCTTTAACGCCGTAAATAACTTGGAAAGCAGTTCCTTGTCTTTGTAAATATTTACCGATGTAAATACGTCGCTCTTTTTATTCCACAGGTTGCCATAAAACGCCAGAATCTGTCCTTCCCGCTGCAATTGTCGAAGAACTTCATATAAACAGTTTTTTATATCACTGACAAGGAAGTAAACCCAGCCGCGACATTCCACCGCAATGTTATTATCAATAATAAACCGTTCCAGAGCGTCTTGACTGGAAAACTGACCGTCCAACCGGTTTAATAAATCTCCCAGTTGTCCTTCCCGGCACGACCCGTTGGGGAATACCGCTGGAACGAGTTCTTCAATTCGAATTATTAATTCCTTGCGTTCCTCCGGCGAAAAACCGAAATCGTCAATCAACCGTTCCGAAACCGCTTCCGGCTGATATTTGTAGTAAATCTCTCCGGGCTTATCCTGCTTTTCGTCCTGCTGAACGGTTCTCTCCTGAATAACGCCAGACGCCTTTTGAGAATTGACCTGAAGAATAAACTCATCCGGCTTGTTTCCGCAAGAAACGGTTATTGTATCCGAGACTTCCGGTTTGCTTTCTTTAAGAGCGCTATATGAGTTACGCTCCAAGATTTGGAAAGATTCAGGACACGCCTTTCGCAGCGCGATGGCTATCGGCAGATTGGGATTCCACGTAAAACGAATCTGGGTAGACGAGTCGGTACTGGAAAAGTTTAAATTGTTGATTACAACTCTGTATTTTTCATCGTTAAACCAGAGCGTAACCGGTTCCGACATTCCCTCTTTGAGATCGACCGTTAAATTATCGAGAAACGCTTTATGGCATTGTTTGGGAATCACAACGCAGGTAAAGAACATCGATAAATCTACCGGCTTGGTAAACGCCGAATAGTCATTACTGTAACTTTGACGAGAACCGGATTCCTTGGCGTTGTCGTTATTCTCTGTTTTTATATTTTGAGCGCGTACTGCCCCATTAGCGTTGCCGGGAATGTATTCGATACGAACCTCTGATAATGGCAGCTTGCAGGACTGCATTAATAACTGAGCTTGTTTAACCGTGTCCGCTGCGCTAAAATTCGTGTTCACATAATAATTTGAATTAATCTGTTTGCACGTCAGATTTTCAAATTTGTGATGTGAAAATAGACGCAATCCTGTTCCGGAATCGCCATATTGCTTGACAAGATAGTTAAAAGCGTCCGGTTCGTTTTGGTCTATATAAATGGCGGTTTGCATGAGAACGCTAGTCCAAGACGAAATAGATGCTATTTGTTTGCCAAACGAAATGGCGGTTGGTTTTGAAAACTTCAGGTTTGGAATGGGATCGTCTAAAGTAAACGAAAGCGTTTCAAGATCATCGTTGCTAAAGCCAACTTCGTTGTCATCGACGAAATCGTCGGCTTTCTTGTCGTTCTCGAATTCCTCCGGCTTGCGTTCGTCGGTTCTCGGATTATCGGTATCTTCCTCTGATTCGATTGTCGCCGTCTCTGTCTGAGATTGTTCAGACGCATTGTTCTCGACAACAGCGCTATCTTCCAGTTCTTCTTCCGGTTCAGTATTAATATTGGCAGACTCAGCAGGAGTAGGATTATCGGAATTCACTGCGCCTGCTGGAAGGTATTCGATTTGAACCTTGGACTGCGGGATATTGGCGTATCTGATAAACAACAACGCCTTTTTAACGCAGTCTACAGAACTGAAATTCGTTTCAACATAGAGGTTTGAATCAATTCTGCTGGGTTGAAGAAGGTTTGAGCGTTTATCTGAAAAAAGAGGTCTGCTATTGCCTTTCGGACCAAAATTCTTGTAGAGATATCGGAGAAAAGACTCTGCATCGTTCTCATAAATATATCTTGCTGTTTCTGAGACAATGTCTCGCCATTTTGAAACAGAATACCTACGTGTGTATATTGTAATAGAAACAGGCTTTGAAAACGCCAGATCAGGAATATCATCGTCCAGCGTAAAGTGGAGGATTTGAGAAGATGGCTGAGTGGAAACGCTTTCCTGTATAGTCTCGCCCTCAGAAACGTCCTCTTCCGGCTGTTCCGATTCGGCGAGTTGAGATTCTACTTCATTCTGATCGTCTTCGACTTCTTCTGGTTCAGAAAGCTCTGATTCATCAACGTAAACCGGGATCGTTACCACAAACTGACGCGGCGATAAACGGCAGAACTGAATCAGTCGGGAAATATTATGAATTATGCTCTTTGGGGGCAAAAATATTTCGGCATAAAAACCAGACCTTAATTGATACGCTTCATTTAATAGAAACGGGTCGTTCGAAAACATAACGCGCCGACCGAGAAAAGTCTCTTCCAGATTTTTGAACGCCCTTATGTGTCGCGGTTTTTCTTTGAGCAAATATCTGCAAAAGATTCTGTACGCTTCGCGCCATGAGGAAATCTTATAAGAACCACCCGGAGTTTTGAACCCCCGTGGCTTGAAACTGGATATTTCAGCATAGTCCGGCAATTCGTCAAATTTGAATTGACGAATCTCATAATCTGAACGACTATCGGAACTGGAACTGTCCATCAGGGATTGCCGGGTATTGAAACAACTCGCTTTTCAGAGCTGGTAATAAACAAAACTAACCTATATACTCTTTGATTTTGAAATCTAAATAACTGTAACAGCTATTTAAAGATCATCTTTAAATTATACTTTTTATATTTGGTACTTCAAGCCCCCCCACGATAAAATTTTACTTGTCCAGGTATGACAGAATCTGTCGTACCTAGACATATTTTCTGCGCGGTTTATTCCTGCTTGGGTGTCAGAAAGCCTTAAAAAAGAACAATTTAAGAACTTTGAGA